>LFCJ01000987.1_pt1 | contig 19003 bp, 27 predicted proteins | sample 643141 | NCBI WGS metagenome assembly LFCJ01 (sample SAMN03766243, study PRJNA286221) | soda lake metagenome | biome: soda lake; feature: Kulunda steppe; material: water; isolation source: sample B1-Br-g2 brine of Lake Bitter-1 | place: Russia: Kulunda steppe | collected 2010-07
GCGCGCGCGCGCGTGTGCACTTATTTTCCCCTTGAACAAATGCTCTGTGTATGAACGTCTGAGTGCATGAGCTGCATGCCTTGTCCATCCCTGCTCACCCCTCTGGCCTCCACCGATGGACGCATGTTGATTTGCGATTTCCGCATCGGTGCAACAGATAATGTAGCATGGCGAGGAACACTGGAGAGGAAGCACCGTCCGGGGGTGATGGATGGGCTTGCACAGCTTAATTGTGAGGAAGCGGTTCTCTGCAGGCACTGTCTCATTGTTACCGATGGAATGCGATGATCTTTCGCAACAAAACTTTTGATTGATTTTGATTGCGTCGCGGCTGAAATTTAAGAGTGAGATCTTGTTGCCAGTTTTGCCCAATTCATTCAGACGAATTCAGTCTGACCAATCCAGTATGATCTCCTAGACCCTGCATTACAACGGTTCTGGTCAGGAGTGCTGTGCACGATAATGCTTCTCCTCCCTCCTCCTCGAGTTGCCAGGGCCTGCCTTCAAGCTCTTTTTCTGCGCCTGCCTGCAAATTGTCACCAGCCGCTCCATCACCCTCTCTTACCTTGTCTGCTGAGAGCTGCTGCCTTGGACACGAGCAAGCCCCTCTCCACGTCCATGGCGCCCTTGCAGCAGCCTGCAGCTTCCGCTCCAGCTCCTGTTTCGCCACCGCAGCCCCCGCCCTCAACGACCAGCCGGCTGTCTGCCCTCCTACCCTACAAGACGGAGAGCCATCCTATCACTAGCAAGCCGCAGGCGCATAACCCGCTAAGCCGTGGCAGCTGCACCCTTGAGGTGTACCATTTGCCAGGCTGGGAGACCCCAGGATCAGCAAAGTAAGGAAGCCATGCAGCAGATGCCCCTAGGCATGGGGATCTGGGGTGGTGGTAGATGAGCATGTTGCTATGCATGCTTACACAAGGGTGTCACTGGGCGATTGCCTGATGCATGCAGGCCCAGAGGGTGCGGGGTGTGTCCGTGCACTTGCACCAGACTGGCCCGACCCTCCTGAAGAGCCCTCCTCAAGAGCCGGACATTGAAGCAATTCTGTGCATGCCCATGCATGAGCCCCGCTCCTCCCCTTCTTGTGCCATGTGTTCACTGGCAAGCACACGCACTAAGACTGCCACACGCACTTGTTGCTGACCCTCAGGGACCGGAGCCCCCAACAGCAGCGGGCGCCCCTGCTGTCAGTGCCAGAAGCCTGCACTGCCGCGTGCGCGGCCATCTCCGCAGCCCCAGGATCAGAGCAGGCGTACCTGCTGGAGTCTGCCGTCGACATCATTGCAAGGTGCGGCTGCAGCCACAGGCATCCATCCGCCCGCCTGGCTGCCCCTTGCCATGTGCACAGCAGTGGTCCTGAACCATGCATGACAAGCATGGGTAAGACCACAAGGTGGCAAGGAAGTGTGGGTGCAGGGCACCGGGCATGGGGTCCCTTCCGTTGGACTGGGTTGAAAATGTAGGTTACGGATGCGTGCGTGCTCACGCAGGGCACGTGGCATGCACGGGCACACACGCATGGCTGGCTCTGCGCATGTGCGCAAGGGATCTGTCCTTGCGTCTAGGTGGCTCACTGTGGATATCCCGGATGCCTGGCATAACACCTCATCAACAGAGCAGTAAAGCTGGAGGCGCGATCTGTGTGCGCGAGGGCGCTGGCACTGGCACTGGAACAGAGCTGAACAAAGCAGGTCTTATTGGTCACCATTCCAAAGGCACTCGGCCTGCTTGACCCTTGCACACAAGCCGTGCTCTGTGTACATTTGCCTGGCACGTGGTGCACTCAGGCTGTGTACATTTGCCTGGCACGTGGTGCACTCAGGCTGCGCAATGAGAACGAGCTGGCGTACATCAGCGGCGGCTGGGTGCGTGATGCGCTGCTGGGGCGGCCCAGCGCCGACATCGACATAGCCACCAGCGCGAGCGTGCAAACGCAGGTGAGGGTGTGAGGTGCAACCCTCAGGCTTTAGCTCTTCCCTTTGGTTGGGGTGGGGTGGGTGCGTGTGTATGTGTGCGTGCGCGCAAGCGCATAAGTGCGTATGTGTGTGTGTTTGCATGCGCGCACATGTGCGCTCACTTGCACAGCCAGTGCTGAGAACTTTTCAGCTCTGCCCGATCTATCCTATTGTCTGCAACAGCCCTGCTCAGCCAGGGGGCTCCCCATAAACATGGGGCTGCTTGCATGGCTGCAGGTGCCCCTGCGCATGCACGAGTACAACACCCAGCAGCTCACACGGGGCATGGCTGCTTGCATGGCTGCAGGTGCCCCTGTGCATGCACGAGTACAACACCAAGCAGCTCACACGGGGCATGGCGCGGCTGACCAAGCCGGTGGGTCCGGCGCGCACGCGCCCTTCTGTGCCCTTCATCCTGTGACTTGACAGCTTGCACACATTCCCTCCCGTGCGCTTGTGGTGCGTGACCTGTGGGGCGCGCGCGAGAGCGGGCGGGATGGTTTTGCTTGCAGCTCATCCATGGCCTCCTGCCAGGCCCGTGTCTGGACCCAATGCGTCCCTGATGTGCACGAGCCTGGTCGGTAGTGACTGTGGCTCTCCTTCTGGAATCTGTGTCATTTGCAGCAGCAGCAGCAGCGGCAGCAGCAGCAGGCCTGAGCACATGCAGGCAAGCTTGCTGGGCTTAGTTGATTGGGCGCATGGAATGCTGGAGCACCTCACCTGCACTTGGCCACACACATGGCTGCCGATCACCTGCACTTGGCCACACACATGGCTGCCGATCAGAGCCCAACAGGCCCGCCCCCTGCTGCATACCCTGCCCCGTGACCCACAACGCAGGGCTTGCAGTTTGAAGTGGCGCAGTTCAGAGGCCCATTACGAGAGAATGCCCTGGGGTCCGCGTACCTAGACGCATGTGAGCGTGCGTGTCGTGCGTGTGCATGTATGGTTGCGCATATCTGCACAGGCAGGCCATGCATGGGCTGCATCGGTGGCAGCTGCGAGCTCCGCCCAGGGTGCACTGTTGTAGCAAAGAGGTGGACCCAAACCCAAATGCCCTCCGGTCTGCCAGACGACTCTGGGATGCGCACGAATCGTGATGCCCCATATGGTCGATGCCGACCTTGAGCGAGGCGCGCCTTCTCGCACGATTGTGCGGGTCAGCTCCACATGTCACCATGGCCGTCGCGCATGATCATGCACAAGGCACATTCACAGAAGCGGTCTGGCTCAGGCTGCCCACCTTGGCCGCCTCGTTCACGCTCCCCTATCAGCTGCCACATGTGCGAGCTCAGCCCAAATGGTGGAGCTATGGGCTCCTACACGGGCATCTGTCAGTGAGGGGCAATGCATCTTGCAGGCCAACTCTCTTAGGGACTCTCATGCAGGCAGCTACCCCTGTGTTTGTGTGTGCCTAGCAGGCCTCCGTGACTTCACCATCAACGCCATCTTCTTTGACCCACTCACCGGGGATGTGCTGGACTTTATCGGTGGCGTGCGCGACCTCAAAGACAAGGTGCGCACACGCGGCAGGCCCTTACTCGGCAGCAGGCACTGCAAGCGTGCAGGGATCGCCCTACGCACGCAAAACTGCCCTGTGGTGTGTGTGTGTGTGTGTGCGCGCGCGTGTATGCGCCCATGCACGCGCTATGCCGCCTGTCCATGCACCAGGCCACTCCAAGCAAGTGGAGCCAGAGCATGGGATGCCTGCAGCCACAGGTTGCGTTCAGGCTTGGCCTGGCCTGGACAAATTAGGCCGGCATCATGCCAGGCTTGCCACTTTCTGGTTTGCATGGGGCTCTGACGCAAAGCAGGGGACACGGGCTGGTGGTGGGTGGAGAGCATGCGCCCTGGCTGGCCGGCTCATGGCGTAAGGTGTAAGGTGTGCCACCTTGGGGGCAGTGCAGCATCTGACAGCAGGCAGGTGGATATACAGGTACTGGGGTACGCGGCCGTGTCCATCTGTAGGTGCCTGTCCTTGGCAAGCGATGAGGCAAGCGCATCTGCTGCAGCAAAGCACACAGCGTGCTGCGGTGATGTGCCGCACACAGTACCCTTGTGTGCCACACTTTGTGCCCTGGTGTGCTGCACTTTGTGCCCTGGTGTGCTACACTTTGTGCCCTGGTATGCTGCACTTTGTGCCCTGGTATGCTACACTTCGTGCCCTGGTGTGCTACACTTTGTGCCCTGGTGTGCTACACTTTGTGCCCTGTTGTGCTACACTTTGTGCCCTGGTGTGCCGCGGACCGTGTGCTATTTAGTGTGCTCCAAGCGGCGTCTGGTGGTGTGAATCAACATCGTGCACTGGTGTACGCAGAGACCATGTAGTGGAGTCTGCTGATTGCTTGCGTGCACCCCAGGTTGATTCTCCCCAGGTGCAGCACACACCTACATCACGTGTGTATGACGTGCACCTGTGTGCGTGTGTGTACGTGCGCGTCATGCTTGATTCTTCCCTCCCGACTCTTGAAGAAGACATTGCGGGCACACCCTGCCTGTTCAGGAGCCAGGGCCTCCCTTTTTGTCTGCATGTTTGTTCGTTTTTGAGTCGGGCTCAGGCGCGCTCACTCGTCTCAGCTGCGATTGTTTGGCCGCGGCCAAGCTCTGCTGTATGTTCCCCACATTCCTCACAAACGTCTTTGTGCAAACACACACACGCGCACACGCACACGCACACGCACACGCGCGTGCGCACACTTGCAATGATGCAAGCGCGAGAACGCACATGCATACACGCGCACGGAAGTGCATCACACACATACGCACACACGCATGGCATCCCACGCACATATGCATGTGCCCACCGCTGCACGCAGGTCCTGCGCATGCCTCCCTACGGCTTGAGCCCCCACAAGGCAGCCGACGTGTTCTCGACTGACCCCATCCGCGTGCTGCGCGCTGTGCGCTTTGCCGCGGGCTTTGGGCTTGCAGTAGACCCTGGCGTGACGCGGCGCGAGATCACAAAGCACGCGCACCGCTGCAAGTTTGACGCGCCTGGTAGGTGCGAGCATAGGTGGCGTGGGGCAAGCCCAAGCGGTACACCTGTCTTGCACCTATCTTGCGCGCACGCACACAGCACTGCAGGGGCTCAGTATATCTTGCGGCCCGCCCTCAGCTGATGTGCTTGACAATCATATGCTCTCTGCCCACTCTGTAGCCACAGCCAACAAAAGGACCAATCTGCTGATGTGCTTGACGATCATGCGCTCTGCCCACTCTGTAGCCACAGCTCACACGGACCAATCTGATGCACAGGCCTCCAGCCGTGCTGTCAGTGGGCCTGGTCGCTCCCTTGTGAGCTTGCAGTGGCCCCACGCTGCCGCTGCCTGCATTGGGCCAACATCCCCCGCCCTTTCCTCCCACTGCCCCTGACCATCAAGCAAGCTGAGCTGCCCACTTTTCGCGCTCCTCTCCGTCCCACACCCTCCTGCCCCACCCTCTGTGCACGTGCAGATGCCAACAGGGGCACCCTGAACCTGGGCAACCGCCGCCTGCACAAGGAGCTGCTCAAGCTGATGGCCACCTCCCATAGCAGTCCCTGGGGCGCGTCCGCCGTGCCGCATGGTGAGCGGGGCTGCCGTGCGCAGCAGCATGAGGGAATGTGAGGTTGCTGCCGTGCGCAGCAGCATGAGGGAGTGTGAAGTTGCTGCCGTGCGCAGCAGCATGAGGGAGTGTGAGGTTGCTGCCGTGCGCAGCAGCATGAGGGAGTGTGAGGTTGCTGCTGTGTGCAGCAGCATGAGGGAGAGCAGGGTTGCTGCCGTGCGCGGCAGCATGTAGGTGGGGCTGCGGCCGTGCTTCATCGTGGTTGGCAGGAAGGAGGGTCGCGCGTGCCACCTGCACTTACAGGCACATTTGTGAGCATGCTGCACACGCAGAAAAGCGCATGTGCATGCCCCTGTGACATGCCAGCTTGTATGCACATGCCAGCTTGTTTGCACATGCCAGCTTGTATGCACATGCCAGCTAGAACGCACACGCCAGCTGTTCCTTGTGCGGACCCTGCTACCTGCCAGGCTGGGCGCTGGCTGCAGAAGCAGGCGTGCCGCAGCATAAGCGCACACACACGCACACACACATACACACCCACACAAATGCATGCATGCACACATCCTTCACGTGTGCGCTGCTGCCTGCCAGGCCTGGCGCTGGCTGCGGAGCTGGGCGTGCTGCAGGCCATGTTCCCGGCGCTGGCCAAGGACCCCGACGTGAGTGTTGACCAAAAGGCTGCAGCAGGGTGCGCCACAACATGCCTGCCGCTTGCTCCGCCACAACATGCCTGCCACTTGCTCCGCTGCAGTGCTGCAGCTGTTGCTCGCCACTCGTGGCCCAACCACTGATCAGCGCATGGCCGCAGTGGCCGTGGCTGTGTGGCAGGCCAGCATGTTTTCCTGTGGTTGCAGACCTCCTTGCGCCGCAGCCTGGCTGTGCGGGCTCACCCCATGTTTCCAGCATGGGCTCTGCCTGCGCCTGTGCGCTGCGTGCTAGACTACCTGCCCAGCCAGCAGCTGTGTGCTTTCCTAAAGTTGCTGCGTGTGTCCAGCTCGCGCGTGTCGAGTGCTGCGTGTTGAGGTGCCTGCCCAGCCAGTAGCAGCCTGGGCCGCTGCACCGCTGCTGCTGCAGGTGTCGTCGATGCTGGTGCTGCTGCTAGTATGATGATGCTCCTGCTGCTGCTGCTGCTGCTGCTGCTGCTGCTGTTGACAGTGGTGATGGCGATGATGATGCGTTGACGGCGGCTGCTGCGCAGGGTGGGCATGACCTGGGGCAGCTGACACCAGCCCTAGTGCGCCGCGTGCAAGACGCGCTACCGGTGCACTCCCCTGTTGAGCTGCGGCTGGCGGCGCTGGTCAACCCTTGGGCCACGGCCACTGCTGTGGGGCAGCTGGATGGGGTGAGGCCCGCCTGCTGCACTCTCCAGGAGCCCGCCTGCTGCACGCCTGCTGCATGCCGGCAGTGTACCTGCTTCTCGCCAGAAGCCCGCCTGCTGCATGCCAGCAGCGCGCCTGCCACACGCTCTGCTGCATGTCAACAGCGCGCCTGCTGCACGCCTGCTGCACGCCTGGGTCACGCCCTGCATGGTCTCATGCTCCACCCACGCTGGCACGCCGCCTGCGCAGCAGCTCGGAGCACCACCGTACCTCTCTCGCGCGCCACGTGCATATCACGCGTTGCACGTCCTTCGCCGCACCCAGGCGCTGCTCGCACGCTGCATGCCTGGCACAGCGGATCAGGTGCCCGGCGTAGGCTCAACCCCCCAGCACAAGCCAGCATACTGCGTAGCAGCCCTCTATGGCACAATGCGCGAGGCAGTCGAAGGGAGGCCTGCTCTGCATGCCCTTGCCGCTTGCGCACACACACATACACACACATTCACAGGCACGCACACACATGCATGCACCCGTGCATGCTGTGTAGCACATGTGTGCGCGCACGTGCGTGCATGTGTGCGTGCGTGTTGATGCGGATGGGTGTGCGTGTGCATGCGTGTGCGTGCAGCTGCTGCTGAGCATGGCGGACCAGAGCCGGCCGGGGCCTCAGCAGCTGCCGTGGGACTTGGAGGTGGTGGAGCTGGGCCTCCAGTACGTGCAGTTCCTGGCGGGGCTGTTCCGGCCGCTGGAGGAAGCGGAGCCTAGCAGCCCCTTGTGGCACGATGGTGCGCGAGTGGGCGTGTGTGCGTTTGTGTGCATTATATATGTGTGTGCGCGTGCGTGTGCGTGGATGTGTGCATGCGTGCTTGGGCTTATATTGTCCGTGTGCATGTGTGCGTGTGTATATGTGTGTGCGTGGATATTTGCGGACTCAGTACACACGCTTCCTAAAATCCCTACCATACTTGCCTTTATGTCCGCAAACAGCCTCCCATCCATTATTCTTGACTTAGGCGTGCGCCTAATGATTGATGGCTCCAAACCTTCCTGCTCGCCTGCGGAGCCAATTTCACCCACTGCCTCTGCATGGCCCAGCACCCCACGCACGCCCTGTCAACTTTTTGCCACCCTCAGCCTGGGCTCTCCCAACACCGCAAGCGTGTTTCTGCCCCGCACCCTCCAAACCCTGCAGGTCATGCCCTGCTGGCTTGCATAGACAGCCAGGACAAGGCCGCGTACACCAGGCTGCTAGTGCACAAGGTGCGTCACTCATCACTTTGGGCTGCGTTTGTCATGCTGCTGGGTTCATGTCGGCTTCTGGCAGCTTCTTAGCCTCTTGCAAAGCAGGGGCCCACACTTTGGATGCCCTTCAGAAATGCTGGCCGTTTCCTCGGCGCCCGTTTTAGGGTTACAGCAGGTTGCGCCCACAGGCCAAATTGAGCACCCCATCCCTGGTGCACGGCTCTGAAGCCCGGCAGCCAGGGCTAGACTGGAGTGAGAGGGCTCAGGGGCCAAAAGGTTGTGAACTCTGCTTAAGCTGAGGCGAATGGGAGAGGTCAAGTTGGGGGGCGGAAGGTTGGAGGCCCCTGGCTGTGGGTTGGGAGGGCTCGGGCCAGTGAGGGGCTAGTTCGGGCGCCTGGGCGGGGGGAGGCGGGCGGAAGGTCGAGGCGGGGTGACCTTCCCAATCCCATGTTTATGTGTGCTTTGTGGCATTGTGAGTGTGAGTCTTTGTGGCATTGTGAGTGTTCTTTGTGGCATATATTGTGAGTGGTGCAATGGGGCAGATGTGTGGGCCCCCCTCGGGTGAGGGCAGCCAGCCCGCCCAGGGGGTGGACCCCGTGCTGTTTTCGTCTGGCTGCACCTTCTAGCATCTTCTGGCTGCACCTTTTGGCTGCACCTTCTAGCATCTTCTGGCTGCACCTTTGGGCTGCACAAAACATGCGTATGGGATTGGCAAGGTGGGAAGGGTGGGCTGCCAGCAGCTTGGGGCAGCAGTGGCAGCGCAGCAAAAGTGTGGCAGGGCATCGGGAAGGGGGCGAGGGGACCCTCAGTGCGGCTGGGACGGGGGAATGAGCCTCTGCACTGAGCCAGTGGTAGCCATGCGCGCTGCATATGGGCATGGAAACCGTAGCCTCTGCCCGTCACATGAAGGCGCCCGAGGCGCCACTGTCAATAACGCCCCCGCCTTGACAGAGGTGTGATGGGATGGCGCCTCTGCCGTGACTCTGCCATGCCAGTGGCACACACACACACACACACACACACACACACACACACACCCCTGCACCACCCTACATGTGGCAAAAGTACGCCGCTGGCGGCGAAGGGGAGCGGGGCCCCATCTGTCCTCTGGCGGGTGGCGCGCGGCGGCGGTCCACTTTTGCCAGCGCAGGCTCACAGAACGCAGCGCACGAACATGCCTACACATGTGCGTGCGCACGCACGCCTGCCTACCTGCCTGTATGCATGCTCCCGCAGCACGCCGCAGCGTTTGAGGCGGCTGCTTTGGCTCACTTGCCAGACGAGGATGTGGAGCTCCCCACTGAAAGTGCCGGTGGCGGCGTCAAGAGCGAGGGTGTGAGCAGCAGCCCGCGGGAGTTTGTGGCCTCGCGGCTGCTGCTGCTGCGCAGCGCATGGGCGGACGACATCAAGATGCACGCGGACAGCCAGGCCAGGGTGCGTGTAGTGGGGTGGGGGGCTGCATGTGCTTGGGGGAGGGTGGGAAGGCTTGAGTGTAGCCAGGTGGGTTCACAATTTGGGTGAACGGCCAGGCCCGGGAGGGGAGTTGTCATGCATGCAGGCGGGCATGCGGATTTAAGTCTGGCATGGGTGGCGGGCTCCAAATTGGGCAAGGACAGCCAGGCCAGGGTGTGTGACTGATTGTGATTGCTTCTGTAAGTTTGTTTGGTGAGGTTGTGGGAGTGTGAGGGCTGGGGCGTGTAGAGGAGGGAAGGCGGCGTGTGAGGACAGTCCCTGATAAAAAGGCAGCGTGAGGACTGTTCCTGAACAAAAGAGTGTGTGAGGACAGTCCCTGATAAAAAAGGCAGTGTGAGGACTGTCCCTGATGAAAAGGCAGTGTGAGGACTGTCCCTGATCAAAAGGCTGTGTGAGGACTGTCCCTGATCAAAAGGCTGTGTGAGGACAGTCCCTGAACAAAAGGCAGCCCGGAAGGCTGGAAGTGTGCTGATGACTGCATGTGGGAGGTGGCACAAAGACTGACTGCAGGCACGCAAGCTGTGAGCAGCCTCAGGCTTGACCCTCTGTCATGAGGGTGCTCAGCACACAGCACACACCACGCAGGGTCCCGTGCAGCTAAGGGCATGCTGTTCGCGATCAAGTGTGCGTGTGTGCGCACTTTTGCATGCCGGTGCGCAGGATAGCTGCGCACGCAATCTCATTTTGCAGAGGCAGGGGAACACCATACCTTCATTCAATTATATATTCTTTGCAGTACATGATGATTTGAACATGCAGCATCCTGGCTAGATTTAGGTGTGTTGGGCTCACCGTCCTTGGCTGGCAGCATGCAAGGTGTACAACATGGGGTTTCCACAGTCTCGTTGGTGTTGATTTTTGTAACGTTCTGACAGGCTCGGCCATAAGGGTCCGACCAACTCCCGTGTGGGTGCCACTTTTGCACATTCCTACTCTTTTGAAGGAGTGGGGGGACTTTCACCCCAACCCGTCAAGTCCCTTGCGGCTGGCACCGGTCAGCTATTGCAATCTCCTCTGCATTGTTCACACCCTTACATTTCTTGTCAACAAGAGCCGTGTGGCGCAGGCTGTCCAAGCACACAACCGCATCAATTACATGTCTTACGCGCAAGAAAAACTTTGTTTCTCACTCGCAACCAAAGCTGCCTCTCACCTGCAACAGACCATTCATTGTCTCTCACCCACTTCTGTCCCATATGGGCGGAGGTGTCCTGGTGTGGTGCTTTCACAGTACAATGATTTTCACAGTACAATGAATGAGCACTTTCACAGTACAATGATTATCACAGTACAATGAATGAGCACTTTCACAGTACAATGATTATCACAGTACAATGAATGAGCACTTTCACAGTACAATGAATGAGCTGTCCTGGTGTGGTGCTTTCACAGTACCATGGTCAACCTCACCTTTCCCTTCCTCACTCCGTGCTGTGCTACATTCAGATGGAGGAGCGGAGAAGGGCAGCAGGCCTGCAGCAGCTCTGACCTTGATGCACAGGGACGCCCTTCACATTCTCAGGTAACACATAATCATCATGGGCAAGGGATGGAGTCATGGATCATGACCAGCCCTGCCTGAAGCTTGCGCCCGCTTGGTGGAGAGAACAAGAGATACTGCTGGTGCTGGTTAGCCAACGAACCTTAAATCCACATGCCTGCTGCAAGTTGACTGGTTGGCATCGACTTCGACTTTGGCTTTTCTGGGTACAGCTTTGCCACCTTATTCTTTCCAAGGTGCCATCAGTTGAATAGGCAAGCAAGCGCAGCGAGCCCGAGCAAGCTGCTAAAGCACCGAACGCTAGCTAAACACCTTACTACACTCTTCTAGTCACTCTTTCTAATACCAAGGCCATTGTGTACCTACTAGTCAAAAGTATTGATTATTACTTATTAGAGACTTTGTTAGCCAAGCAGACACCAAAGGACTTGCTTTGTATGCGCATGAGTGCCTAGATTGCTGTGCCTAGGGATTCAGAACACCACGGTGGTGACCTTCAAGTTGCTTGCTTTTTGAACTAATTTTGGTTGCAGGCTTGATTGACTTCAGCTTAGCTGCCCTCGTTTGGCAGGTACATGGGCTGTAATGTAACAGATATGTAACCTAACTTTTTCATTATGGTGCCAGCTCATTGAGCACGTTTGATTATGCAAATTTAATCTTCATCATCTCATCACTGTGTTGCGGTGACCTGTTAACAACAGTACTTGAAGTGCTGATGTCTACTTTTCCCTGGCTTTCAGACACGTTTCGTCTTTTTTCTGCTATGAGCGTTATAATGGTTTGGATTGGGTTGCAGGCCTTTTAGGCTTCAGCTAAGCTGCCATCGTTCAGCGGATACAGCTTTGTAACCTAATCTACTAGACAGTATCGTTCCCTCAGGAATTGTTCCAGGCTGGAACCACTTCTCTGGTTGCCCTCTAAGAAAAAAGAAAAAGAAAAGGTACGTAGGCAATGAAACCACTCCCTACATCAACCAACTTCGATGAAGAATCCTTGAAGGAAAAGGATACACATTGGCCCAAAGAGCCGTGAATCTCCTACAGTGGAGCTTCTAAGTAGGTGAATCATTTTTGTCAACAAGTTCCTCCCTGGGTGGCAACTCTTTGCCGGTGCCTGCAAAGTACTACAAGTAGTACTGGTACCATGAACGAGTGGAGGCCACCATTGTTCGGGTTTACAACTTGCAGGGGTTACAACATACACATCATGTGTATGATCACCTGCCTGCCACAGTGTTGATGAAAACAGCACAGCCCCTGAAAAATTCATCCTCATCGAACATCTGCCTAAAATTCCTACCTACACCTGTGTTGGGAGTCCACTAACGAGCACTTGCCTAGCAGTCTTCAATCTCCCACCATGCGGCGCAACTCCCAGCGATAAACACAATGGGTACACATTCAACTCATGAGCAAGTTGCTGGTGCAAACGCAGATGCATACTGGAAGGTGGCCTTGTTATGCTGGCTACCTCGCTAGCCACACCCGCTCCCTACCCTTCTTTTCCTTAAGACAATGCAGCCGGCTCAAGTTATGCACATGAGCTTGCAAGCAGGTCCAGCTAACAAGAGTCTCTAGCGCAGAGGCCATTTCGGTGCTTAGTTATTTATTTCTCTATGTTGGAAGGGTGTCATGACATGCTTGTTGCGCCGCCCGGGTTCAATCACGCAGGGCTGAAAGCCTTCCAATGAGCCCAGTCAGCCCATGTCCCATGCAAGCCTGTGCTGAGGGGCCTGCACGTCGGGAAGCTCCAGGGCATATGACAGCTCTCACTGCCCACAGCTCCAGGGTATCTGACAGCTCACAGCGCCCACAGCTCTAGGCTGTGCACATGGAAGTCTGGGTGGGAGGCCAACGTTGGGGAGCCAAACGTGGCACAGTATGCGCTGCTGCCCTGTGCACACAAAGAAACACAACCTTATGTGGTGTGTGTGTATGGATGTGCATGTACGCGGGCGCATTATCACCACCGTCTTCTTTTTGGGATGAAATCATGGCTGGCTTCCATTGCAGGTGCTCATTGCCACAGCCCTACTCCCATTTGTCCAGGTTGAGTGCTCAAGCAGCCTGTGCGTCTGTACAGGAATACCAGCAGGCCTACCGACCGCATGTCTATCCACGCCCACATCATGCGCAAGGGGACATGCAACTGCTGCACCAGAGCCTCACCTCAATCAGGTCATTATCCACCCAAATCGCAAAGTGGCCAGCACCACCAACTCCCAGCCCACTGCATGAAGCACATAGAGGGTTGGGTCTTTTGACAAGTCGTGAAGTGGCCCACAAGGCAAAAGGGTGACACACGCACACGCGTCCATCAGCGCACATGGGTTTGCATGCCTTAAGGCACGGCCCAAGCTTTGCTTTGCAAGTGTGTACCCAAGCGCATGTGCGCGCGTGTGTGAAGCGAGCTCGTCAGAGGTCCGCCTGCGCGCGCGGCGAGAGCCGCTGCGGGGGAAGAGGGCTGGTGGCAGCATTGAGCAGCCAAAAGGGGCTGTACAACAGTGCGAGCACGCAGCAAGGCAGTGTCCATCTGTCGATGCCTTGCTCACACGTCCAGCTCAATCCATGCACTGGCTGCAGTGGAAGGGGCGAGATATGCCATGGCTGTGCCACAAGGTGCCATGATATGGTGGGAATGGGCGAGAAGGATGACACGCCGTGTCATGGCAGCTTGGCCATCACCCTCAGTTGTGCCCCTGCAGGGGAGCTTGCCCATGCCTGCGTGTAACTAGGTTGAGGGAACCTTGACACACAACTTAGAGGGATGGCTTGAGCACTGCTCAGTGTGCTCACATGGAAAGGGAATGGGGGAAGCAGTTGCTGCTCAGGGGCCGCTGCGCAGCAGCTTGCCCTCACCTGTGTGTGCCAAACTGGAAGTAGCTGTTGATGCTGTGGATGTCGCGCCCCTCCTCTGTGTTTGGCCTCTGCCAGTGGTACAGCATGCGCCTGCACATGCGGTGGTGGCGCGTCTTGTGCCGGTCAAACAGCATGCGTCTGAATACGTCCTCACATACGCATGCCGCGGCCGGGAGAGGAAGGCGCAACACCCGGGAGGGTGCACCTCATCTGGGGAGGATGCGGGGGATATGGAAGAGTGCGCCCGGGTGCGCAAGGTTCTGAAGGCTGCCTGCAAGCCGGCATGATTCCCTTTAAAGAATGGTCTCAAGCCCCCCAGGGGCGGTCAGCCCAGCTGCGCAAGGCTCACAAACTGCCTCCAGGTCATCTTTCCTGATGGTAAATGTCTCGAGGCCCCCATCGCTCGACCCATGGGGCCCGCACCCATACCGCATGCCCAGTGGGAGGTGTGCAGCGCGAGAGCCACAGCAGCAAAGGGTGTTGGCCAGGCTGGCACGGATGCAGCGGCAGAGGTGTTGTTCATGCAGGCACAGCAGTGGCGGCCGAGGTGGTGGTCCAGCGGCGCTGCAAGGCTTGGCGCAATCCCATATGGGACATGAGCAGTGCCCCTGTAAGTGCATGCAATGATCCAACCCTGATGCAAGCACAGCCCTTGTGTGTGTGTGTGTGTGTGTGTGTGTGTGTGTGTGTGTGCCTATGTGTGAGTGTGTGCTGGCGTGCGTATGTGTGTGTATGCTTGTGTGCGTGTGCACGCGTGTGTGCAGGCATGTGTGTGTACGTGTTGTCTGTCTATGTGTGTGCGTGTGAGCGTGCGTGTGCGCCCCAGGCACACAGAAAAGGCGTGTATTGCTGGAGGCTGCCTGGGGGGGTTTGCGCATGAGCCACTTGCGCAGTGCCTGCGCAGGGTATGCTCGCGCAGGCCGTGCATGCGGCAGGCAAACCATGCATGCAGTGCCCTGAAGGCAACGTATACTGCCGTCCCTGCAGGCTGCGGGTATGCTGTGGGCGGGCCTTGCGTTGTGGAAGATGGGGTGCTTGGGGTGTACATGGTTTGCCCAACAGCCTGCAGACACCTTTTGCATGCATACACATGCACACTCATGCACGCATGCCCACACGCATGCAACACACGCTGGTGCTCACCTAGGGTGCAGCTGGAACACGCACGTTTCCCCGCTCCCGTAGAAGCGTGGCCCTACTCTCCAGGGATCTGAGCAGTATGCGCCAAACACGTGGCCCCCTGTGCACACACCACAGGCACGTACGTGAACAGCACTCGTGACATATGGGCGGCGCGTACTCAGGCCCTACCTCCAGGTGTGCAATTTTCAGCAGGGGGCAGCTGCACGGACGCAAGCACCCGTAGCTGGAGATCACCTGCAGCCAGCAGCGGGGGAGCACCTGCCCACGCATTGCTCTCACATCAAAGATCAACTGCTCATACATTTCTCCCTCACCAAAGATCACTTGCTCATGCGCCGCTAACACAATGCTCGCAAACACACCTCACTCGCCGCTCACGCACTGCTCACGCACCATTCATGCGCCAAAGATCACCTACTCATGCACCGCTCATGCACAGCTCATGCACCACAACACATGTGCATACACAATTACACAAGCACGCATGCATGCATCCATGCACCCACGCACAAATTAGCGCTACACCTCATGCCTTCTCCTCTGGCTCTGTGGCCGGTGTGCCACCCCACATGCCGCCCTAGCTGCACGGGGCATGGCCAAGCATTCATGAAATGCACAGTAGCGGGAATGAAATGCACAGTAGCGGGAGTGGGTGGCCGTGCATGATTCAGGACACAGCATGAGAGCACACACACACAAATACACGCCTAAACACACACAAGTACACATACACAAACCCACACACCAAAGCAGGCATCTCTCACGCATGTTTTGAGCTCCACATGAGTAGACACAGCCACGCCGCAAAAGCGCTGTGCCTGGCACATTGCCAGGAGCGTAGCACACGCCTGGATGTCCTTGCTTGGGTGCCGCACCTGTGTCCTTGATGAACAGCAGGGTGGGGGAGAGGTTGGCCGCACGCCGGTACAAGGTGGACAATGAGATGCCGTGCTGCCTGTACAAGGTGGACAATGATGGACAATGAGGTGGACAATGATGGACAATGAGATGCCGTGCTGCCTGCGCGCGCAAGTAGGCGGGGCAGGCAAATGCGCACACAAGCTCCTGTTATTAGTGGCATACGTTGCCAGTGAGCAGTGAGGTGTTGGTGTGTGCAAGCTTTTACTTTGGGGCAGACAAGTGTGGTCGCAGACGTACATGCATTAGTGTTACACCGTGAGCGTGCATGCTGGCAGGGCACTGGGGCGAGCAGCGATGAGAGGGCATGTGCTCAGAGGTGCCACAGAGGGGCATATGCATTCGTGCGTGCAGAGGCAGCTGCAGGGCAGCAGCTTTTCCAGCCGCCGCCTGTCAGAGGATTTTGCGCGCTGGAGGCTTTTGGCTGCTGCTGCACCAGACCAAATGGTGCACTGGACCTGGGGTGGGATGATCGCAAACCAGGCACATGCTAGCTGGGCGTGTGTGCACAGCTGGGGATGCAAGGGGGTGCAGGGCAGCGGTTGGTAGCTGTCAGGGGCGAGAGGCTGCAGGCAAGAGCCGCAGCCAGCGGCAAATGAGCGGCAGCGTGCTCTGACATTGCCTACAAGGCAAGTGAGGGCAGAGGCCGGGGGGGCTTCTCATTTCTAGGCTTCATAAACCACGGTCACACCCCCTCAACAGGTGGGGCAAGGGTCTGCACCTGCCCATCAGATGCTGCTGTGCAGGCCCTCACGCCTGGCCATCAGCATCCAGAATTTTGCTGCCTCATCAAACTGCATAAAAAATGCAGCCGGCTGGTGGGAGGGGTGGGACAGCTGGAGGACGTCGGGCGCACCTGCTGACCCCCACGAGGCGACACCGGCGCCGGCAACAGCCACCCCACACTGCAAGGCGCTGTGCACACACCTGCACCTGCAAAGCTCCTTGCGAAGCTCCCGCAAGCAGCATGAGCCAGCAAAGCCGCTACACACCGTGTGCAGTACGCCAACCGCCACGGGCGGGTAGTGCCAGCAGAAGGCATGTGGCGGGCCGGCAGCGCGCCTCCACAGATGAGGGCTGCGCGCATGCACACACACGGCATATACATACGTGCGCTTGTGGGCAAGAGGCAAGCTAATTCAAGGCCTCAACAAATCAGGGCTGCGTGCACACACACACACTTCCACGCAAACGCACGTGAGTTTGAATGTGCGCACGTATGGTGTGTGCAGAGCTTCTGACGTGCAAAGTCGTTCAGGCCGCTGCTCACCTCGAGGGTGAAGCACCTCAACTCACTACGTCAGTTAACAGGAGAGAGGCCAAAGCAAGATGAGCAAAGAGAAGGGCCATGACGACATCATAGCTCCAGGGAGGAGGAACCAGCTCAGTAAGGCAACCACCAATCGACCAACAGCACTCATCAGCGCAGCAGGAACAAACACAATGCTGCACCAACCCCTCAGACTCTGACAATTTTGCAGTCAATGTTGCACTCTTCCTTCTGACTGACGGCCAGGAGAGCATGATGGGAATGCGGCCGAGGAAGAATTCAAGCAAGGCAGCGGCACTGTTGACAAAAGGCATAGAGGCACACCGCAGAGCTCGGAGACGATTCAGCAGACAAAGTAGGAGTCAAATGGAAGCCTCTGTCAGGGCCCAACTCACGCATGTGCGTGCAGCTGACGCGCTTTATGCTCAGGGAGAGCGTGCCACATGCACAAATTTGCAGGAGCAGTTGCGCACGCGACCTGCAACACCCGCAGGGAGAGCCCGCCATGCACACGCATGCAGGGTTCATGGCTATAACTCAGTATGGCTGCCGCAGGTGCGTACTGTCCACACCTGCGATGTCTTCAGGAGAGACGATGGCGCTCGGGCCGCCTTGCAAGCTGGGCCTGTAAACACACACACACACACGTATGGCACACGCACATAGGCATGACTTCCAAGTTGAGGGCAGAGGCGGGGGACATGTGTACGTGTCAGAGAGGAGCGCTTGGTGTGCCTTGGTTCTCTTGCCCTCTGTGAGCCATGCAACCATCGCAAGCTGCGTACTCTGCAGTGCCCTTTGTGTGGCAGACACCCCTGGACTGCACCGTGCAGCTGGCTTCCCTGGCGGCGGCGCCTCTGCCAGGCGCGTCTGCCTTGCCGTTCTGCCCCTCACCATGCCAGTCGCGTGCGCACACTGCAACCCCTTGCTGGACACATACTGTGCAAATCCCGTGCGCCGTGCCTGACCAGCCACTGTGTTGAACCAAGCCATGTGAGCCCCGTGTAGAACCCACACGAGCCACGTGCGGGCCATCTGCACGTCACACACGCGCAAACCCCCATTCCTGAACATTGGGCTCCAAACTCACATACCAGGGCCTGCAGAGGGATGGGGTGGGGCGGGTGCACGCACAGGCAGGAATCGGCTTTTATGCAGGCCATCACAAATGGATGCACACACTGGTGCCCAAAATTCACACAAGAGCCTGGGGGGAATGAGGTGTGGGAGCGCACGCAAGGCAGGAATCGGCTTCTCTGCAGGCTAACACGAATGAATGCACGGTCTGATGCCCAAAACTCACACAAGGCCTGCAGGAATGGGGTGGGGCGGGTGCATCGGGATACCGGGGCCGTCGGCCTGACCGCACGGGGCGCGGGGCGACAGCGGCGGGCTAAGGAAGGTGCTGCACCCGGCGCCGGACACGGCTGTGGTGGTTGTGGGCGGCAGCGCAAACGCGCCCGCCTGGGCCTGCTGTAAGACCGTGCGCACCCTGCGGCAGAGCAGCAGTGGCAGCAGTGGGGAGTGAAGGGGGGGGGGCGTGGGCATGGGAGGTTGGGCACCCTATAGCGGGGGGCGTGCCAGGGGGCTGTGCGCGTGCGTGCGCGTGTGCGCATGCCACGACACCACCTGCATCCACCTGGGGGCATGCATGTACGCGCAAGCAGGCATGCCACAGGTGGGCATGCAACCCCGCGCACAAATCCGCGCCCACATACATACAAACAGCACATGCACACACACACACACACACACACACACACACACACACA
>LFCJ01000988.1_pt1 | contig 18991 bp, 21 predicted proteins | sample 643141 | NCBI WGS metagenome assembly LFCJ01 (sample SAMN03766243, study PRJNA286221) | soda lake metagenome | biome: soda lake; feature: Kulunda steppe; material: water; isolation source: sample B1-Br-g2 brine of Lake Bitter-1 | place: Russia: Kulunda steppe | collected 2010-07
CTGCGGTGGATGGGACTGGCAGAAGAGGTGACGGCCAGGAAATGCTCTGGAGATGCATGTGGAAGAGGGAGGATGGGATAAGGGAGGGGGGTGGCACGCCAGGCGGGTTGAGGTCCAACCGGGATGCTCCAAGGATGCCTATGGTGTCATGCTGCCTAAGAAAGACGTGCCATGCCGCCCTCAGCTTCAAAAATGAGGCCCTTGAGCCGATGAGTCGGCAGTGAAACAGGTGGCAGAACAGAATTCTTCACTGAATGCTCTGGTTGACAAGGATGTCATGAAGCATGGGGGGTGCCAGTTGATGCTGTCACCCTTTGTATGGATGGGGCTGCATTGTTGTGCCAATGGTGAAAAGTCACAGAAAGAAAACAGTCTGTGAATGCCAGCAAAACAGGCAAGGTGGCTCTGCCTCTATCTCTATTGATGACCTTTTTGCTACAGCTTTAAGCCAGTTGCCAGGCACCGGCTCGGGCAACCGGTGCAGGCCTATCAAGTGCCTGAGAACAAGATGTGTATGTACCTGTTATGTGCATGTGTGTCAAGTGCTACATGAAGAAGCATTCTTCTGCTATGGTTGGCCTTGTTGTCATCAATGTCCGCTGCGAGCGGTCGGCTTAGCATCAAGTAATGGCTGGGTTGGGATGAACATTGACAGTGCATTGACAAGGTTGACATGGCCCATAGATTGGCAAATCAGGCGTCCATGCGCTTAAAACGCTGAGTCTAGCCTGCCAGGAGTCACATGGCTGAGTTGTTTCTTTGCCCTTGCTCGCCTCTTGCCATTGTCTCCCAAAGCTTGCTCCTTGCTCATTTGTGTTGCTGCACTTGCTTCACGCTGCGGCGCAAGCAATAATACATGGTAGTGTGCTGCCTTTGTGCTGGACAAGCTGTGCCCCGGGCATGTGTTAAAACAATGCTGTTGTGCATCTTCTCTGTGGAAAGGGATGACATTAGTGAACTGCCCATGTTATTGGATGATGTGTAACACCTCGTCCGCAACTGCCTTTTGGGGTGTGGGTGAAGCTGGAACAAGTTATGATACCGTATCGGAAACCATGTGTATGATGTTAAAAAGCAAGGAACTTGAAAGATTTTTTTTTAATAAGATGGTTTTTACACAATTTCTTATTCTTCTACTTTTTCTTGCAAATGTTTTAGGTAATCATTCCATGTATGTTCTTGGATATGTAATTTGTCGGCAGTCTGTGCGAGTATAAGCTCTCTGAGCGTGCACGGTCAACGCGTGAGGGACGCACTGGATATGTCCTTGCTACCACATTACAACTTTGCTGCAGCTTAATCGATTGGAAAGGTCAGGCGAGATTTACAAAATTGAGGACGAAAGCCATAGCATCTGGTTCAATCATTGCCAGCTGAATAAGGGACAATGATAGCTCACCAGAAGCGGGGGAGAACCCCCCAAAAAAACTTACTACCAGCCGGCAGGGGAAGGAAAAGGTTCAACTAAGTTAAGTTACGGAGCCGTTCCTGCCAAGCAAGGGCAGCTCGGGTGAAGGGAAAGCCAAGGGTGAAGAGGGAAGTTTACAAGGTCAGGTTCCAAGGCAGTATCCGCCGAACGAGGGCAGCTTAGACGGTTGTAGCCTCCAGTGAGGTTCGAACCCCGGACTCACAGGGGTTAGTTGCGAGGGGGGATAGTCAGCTTTCCATATCGGGTGCCCCGCCGCCTGCTCGAGTATCCGGAGCAACAGACTCTGAAGGCGCATGTGGCAAAACAAAGGTGTTCTAAACTTCACACGCCAGGGGCCTCCATAGAAAAGGATTGGCAGAAAGGGAAGAAATGGAATGAGTACTCTCAGGAGAAGTACTCTCAGAAGTACTACTTTCTTCTGAGAGAGCACACAAACCAGTCTTGGCAGTGAAGAAGAACATGCCTCATTTTGAACAGCAGCACAGAAACACTTGTCACAGTGGCCATTTCCACCGCACTAGATGGAGGATTCCACCGCGAAAGTATGTGCTCGCAAGCAAAACCTGCTCACATTCCTCATAACATCATGTTGTCACACACGGTGTGTCCGGTATTTTGCTTTTTGATATGTACCAAGTTGTAAGCAGGGAGCGGATGACATTTGCGTACAGTCTGTATGTGGTGCCACTGACCGCCAGCATGCGATAGCTGTTGGGGTCAAGCATGGGGCCCTTCTTGTGCAGCGGGGTTATTTTTTCAACTTCCCAATCAGCTGGAACCCAGGCACTCTCAAAAGACAGCAGGAAGAGCTGGGCCAGGAGGGGCAAAAGAACGTGCACCGCATCAAAACCACGACCTTCAGCCCTAGGCACGTAACGATCTGCATACTTCAGAAAAGGTGTGGCCACCATATCCAAACCAGAGGAGGAGCTATCTTTCGAGCGCTTCAAGTGCTCGGCGAGGTGAGAGCACATGGTCCCTAAATCTGCTGCAGGCATGGAGTCAGACTTTTCCATCCTGGGCCCCATTTGCAGCACATTTGTCACACTAAAATGCTCCTACCAGACGTGTGCCTCATTGGATTGAGATGCACAAAGTATGGGCATGCAATCAAAAAAGCACAAAAGTGCGCACTGCAATGGCATTACATGCTTCTTCAAGTCCAGACAACCTGGACTAGTAGCTTAAAAGGTACCACTGGTGGCCTTCTTGGCGAAATAAGCGAGGCAACCTGCCTTTATGAGACGCAACCTTACTTTAAAGGTAGGTAAAATTGCTGTATCCGCCAAAGTTGGGCAGCAATACTGAAGCCTATGACAGCCTAAGCCTTAAGCTAGGAAGTACCAATAGTACCAGAGGGGTGCATCTAAGGCCCGAAATAGGCATGCTTTCCAAGTGCTCCTGGGGCATGTACGCCATGGTTAACAAATTTCAAGCTCAGCACCGTCATGAAGCCCTATCTGCAGGCTATCCAAGGGAGGGAGTTGACTTCGTACCTTGCCAGTTATGGCGGACATGCCAGGTCAGCTGCAGATTGAACCCTACTTTTCACTCCCAAATCTCCACCAGATCTCTGATTGTACCCAATGATTTTTTTGTGTCTTGCTGTCCTTGCAAGAGAAAACATAGAAAACATCATTGCAAGAAATGGAGTGAATATCCCTTACATGAATCACGGTCCAGCATGCGGAGTAAAGGTCAAGGACGTGGCATAACTCCTCTACGCCAAGCAGCGTGCGCAGGTGCAGCTTCAGTGTTCTCACTGAGCCGTGCGGGCTTGTGGAGGAGCACCTGCAGGAACAAAGGATATGTGACTGTGCCAGAATGTGTGACTGTGCGAGAATGTGTGACTGTGCCAGTCCTGTGAGGGTCAGGAATTATGCAGTCCCCTTTCCCTGCCCCCTCACTCACTGCTGGATAGCATGCAAGGTGTCCACGAGGCCAGCCTGAAATATCTCCTGAAACGAGGCGTACTGGATATTACTTTGATATTTTTGTAGGCAAACCGATTCCCAAAATAACTAGAGTTTGCTGATTGAGGACTTAGAGAGGCATCATGATGTACTGGCAACGAGATTGAGAGCTACTGAACCTCTGTTAGGATAGTAGAGGACTGCCTGGAGGAAACTGAAACATGCAAGTGCATGGGAGGCTCAGAGCTATTTAAAACCACAATCACGCTATGGTGCATTCCCTAATCCTTGTACTATTGTTGTTATACCAGTGTTGTTACACCCTAATATCATTGAGAACGGAACAGGCAGGTATGAGGAAGTCAACCCTTCACCCCTTTGTAATTTAAGGGGTAATTGATGCTAATAAGAAAGCTATTCATGGTATCTAATACAAGAATGCCTTTCCTGGAACGTGAGCCCGGCACAAAGTCAGAGCCGTTCCCGTTCCCCTTCCCACCCCAAACGCCACCCTTCCGGTAACCTAAAGCAAATTAAAAAACTTTCTTACACTCAAAAAGGGATCCACTTTATTTGCAGGATTGGGATAGCGCCTGTCCTTGGAAATCTTTCAAGTCGCAGGACGGCACTAGATCTCGGGAGATCGATCTGCCAAGTTCCTTTTGAAGAAATGCCTTGGTCCAGACCCAGAACCCACAAGTCCAGCTCAATTAAGTAAATTCTGAATACAGACTCATAAGCGATCCAAATCAGCTTTGCCGGGGCGAAACCATTTGAGCAAATGTTCGTTTGTCAGACGAACTGTCAAACTCACTCTGGCGTTTGCTGGATGCATGTAAGAAGACATTTCCTTATAAATGGACCTAAACGTATAAAAATACTAGTTCCAGCGTTTCGAACCCTTTCTACTTTCGTACCAACGCCAATTATTCTTAAATTTCTAAATATATATAGAGGTTGCATCATTGATCATCGGGTGAGCTGATCGGTCGAATGGCTGGGGCAAGCATTGTGAGGCCTCTCCAGCTGCTAGCTATTCTCTCCCTCCACATCCTCTTTGTGGCTGTGATACATACTGGTGGGTCACACATTGAACAAGACACCGCTGGTTGTCAGAAATGCCTGCTGGCTGCTCCGAAGCTTCGGGGTCTTCAGGGAATAGGCGTGCCTGAACACAGGGCTCTTCACGAATAAGCATTTGTGAATGTTTTTGCAGGTGCACTTTTGGTGCCCTCATCGGTGGATGTGCCAGTCTTTGAATGGTGCGTGTGCGTGCAGTGCAAATGCGCAAATACGTGATTGCGGCAAATGTTCTGTGGCGGCCACTCTCACAGGAGGTTCATGTCTGTGTGCAGGTATGCCGAGGACCGTGAAGCGTCTTTGAGCGTAACGGGATCATCTCGTAACAGAATTTTGTTCAAAGGGCAGGTCTGTGTACACTGTAAATGATCACTGTGCATCGTGACTTCAGTTTGGATTTGAGATTGAATTGAGCTTATTCATCTTATTGAGATATATTTTCTTTCTGCAATGGGCTGCGCAGGAGTACACAGGAGTAAAGGTTAGCCGGAGAGGGCAAAGTAGTTTGAGTTGGCCAAAGCCAAAGCTCAAGTTCAGCCTCCCGCTTGGCGAGGTAGGAACAGATTAATTCATACAAAATTTCTCCTGCCCATCTGTATGTGTGAGAGCATTGTTGCGTGTATTTTGATCATGACAGGGCAATTCATGATCCGTGAACGACGTGCAGGTCTTCTGGTATGCAGATGATGCCCCACCGGTGACCAAGTTTGGATTACAGTCTCACTACTTCGAACTTGGGGAGCGCAGCTACATGAAGGTGCCCACACGCGGGTGTTGCTGTAGTGAGAGTTTTTTTTACCGGGAGCTTTGTAAGCAGCGAGGGCTTCTATTGTTTGTAAGCTCATGCACACCATTACCCTACTTGATCGCCTGCTTGCTCTTCAGCCAGTCAGTGCCGTATTGAGCCCTTTCAGAAGAGCGCTTTCAGGGGCCAGCAGAGGGTCAAGATGCATGGCGTTTGTTCACACTTGCGGCAAAATTTTTTCCCAAAACCATTGAGCATACTCAGAATGACGTACACAGACCACAGCCGTTGGCATGTTGTTTGCTGCATTGGTGTGCTCATCGTATCATACAATGGGCAAATAAGGGTGCCAAGAACAACATGCTGTTTGCCAGGCACCCAGTTGCAGCCATACGCTTGAGAAAACTTCGGGCATGGGTTGCCCATCAAGGCCAAGAATGCCAGACCAGGGACAATTACTTGAATGCAAGGGGTAAAGCATGTCAAATTACAAAAGGCCCCATCATGGCCAGGATATATGGCAAACTATTTGCATGGAGGTAAGAACGAGCCAAAAACTGTTTTCAACCGCCCCACCCTTCCCCTAAAGAAGCGGGCAAGCTGTCCTCCCCAATCATCCTGATCATGCACGTGAGGCCTTACATGGTCATCCTTTCAGTGCTACAAGTCTGTGAAGCATGATGGTCATCCTTCTAGTGCTGCATTTCTGTAAAGCATGATGCTCATCTTCACCTCCCCACGACTGCATGTGCACGACGCAGGATCTGCTCGGGGTCAAGGTCAGTAGCTGGCGCTTTTCATGATTTGGTAACCTTGCCTCTGCACACACCTGAACCCAGTTTGGTCAACCTTGCCAGCACAGTCAAGTTCAAGGGGTGAGCTTGGGACATGATACTTATGACTGTCACTGGCCGCCATATACGGGCCAAGATCCTGCACATTCTGTCACCGAGCATTGCCACGAGGTGCACATGCAGGTGCTCGCTGAGTCTGGCGTGCCAGTGTCAAACACGTTTCACATGGAAGTGCGGCTGAATGGCCAGTTTTTTGGCCTCTTTTCCTTTGTTGAAATGGTTGACAGGACGTTCCTCAAGGTGGGTTGTTATCTTGGATTGTGGCAAGGGTCGTGCTGCGAGAGCTGGTCCACACCAAGGTCTGCTTCAAGAGTCTTGACAAAAGCACTTCCCCCACACACAATGCACCCTCCTCCTGTGCACAAGTGGCTCTGCATCTTCTACCTTCACTCTTTCTCCTGCAGAGAGTTGGTCTGGCACCGCCTACTGGCCCGCTCTTCAAGGCAGAGCACCCTGGTGAGGACTTCACCTGCCTGCAACAGGCACCCAAATTCATCTTCCGCTTGCACTCGCGCCTTGCTCCATCTTGCCAATGCGCACGCCCCTCCCTGCAACCCTCAGAGCTTGCTGATCATTGGACCCCTCAGATCTTGCGCACGAACGCGCGCCCGTCCCTGCAACCCTCAGAGCTTGCGAATCATAGGACTCCTCAGAGTTTGCACACCAACGTGCACGCCCCTCCCTGCACCCCACAGAGCTTGCAAACTTGAGATGGGACGTGCTCGAAAAGGAGCTGCCAGACATGTACAAGCTGCGGTACCCACGCGACAGGTGTGAACTTCACTGGAGACAGCATTGTAGCAATGCGCCGACCCCAGCTTGCACGCTATTTGCATCGCACATGCACCTCTTGGGTTGGAGGCTTTTCCCAAACAATGCAATGGTGTTTGTGCTCCAGTTGATTGCCAGTGTTGCGTGCGGGGCACACGTGCAGCAAGTGGGATGATTCAAAGTCCAAGAGTAGGAACTATCGCGGGAGCTCGGAGTGGGCGGAGCTGGCAGAGTTCACCCAAGGCCTGGCAGGAGGGGGCGGTGTCCCACGCTCACAGTTTGTGCTGGAGAAGCTCGCGCTTCCGTCAATTATCAACGAGCTGGCTGCTCAGGTGCGCCTACTTCCGGGGTACGCTGGGCCTCTGGCATTTGATGAGCTGTGCCTGCCTGTTACACCTGTGCGCCTTATGCTGCTGCAGCTCCCTCACAGCAGGTGTAATCTTGTGGCTGATGCTTGAGGGAACCCTCGGCCCTCTGCCTGCAGGCTGTCATCCTCAACATGGACAGATGCACCAAAAATTACTTCATGTACCTAAACCCCAAAACGGAGCAATGGCACAGGTTTGACAAGCACGATTGTTCGCGCACCACGCGCTTTCCTTGTGCGTTAGTGCGGCAGATCCTGTACATAAATACAGGTGCAGTTCCTGTTTCAGTCTGCTGGATGGTGCTCTTCTGCGTTGTTTCAAACCAACTCAACAGGTATTACGGCAGGTGAAACTTCCCTGCACGCCTGCGTGCCCAGGATTCCGTGGGACTTGGACGGCTCCTTAGGGCAAAGCAATGGCTTGGGCGGTGTCTCTAGCGACATGTACTGTGTACTTGCCTGCGAGCAGTGGAACAGGTGAAAGCTTTATAACACACCATGCTCATCACATGAGCAGCACAACATGCAGTCACGATGCTCATCACATGTGACAGGCCCATGTGATGGGAAGGATGCTAGAGCTCAATATCAGAATGTGAACTCAACATTTAGACAGGAAACCCCTTTTACCCGTTGTTTTGCTTGCACGCATGCACACCATGTATGCGCTTGCATGTCCTTGCAGGTCTTGTGGTGTGCACGCCTCTGTGCGCAAAACCCAGCAGCATTGTGCACAGGTAGCTGCCATGTCCCCGAGAATGCCACGCAGGTAGCCATGCTCCTTTCCTTGCTCCTCCTCTGCAGTCCACTTTACTGTGACAGTGAACACACACAAGACATGCAGCGCCAGACACCTTATGGGACCGTGACCGTACCAATGAATTGGGCGACCCCCATCCAGCAGTTCTTCAGCCGCATAGGACGAAGGTGGGACTCCCACACGGCCACCTCTGATCTGTTGTGACTGCATAACAAGCACGCGCAGCCAGAGGCCAATAGGTCCTGGATGCCTGTGTTGGCCTGATTGCTACAGCACGCTGCAGCATGAGATAATGCCCCCCTGTAGCGTGCACCCTCACACTCCTGGGATACCTTGCTGGTAGAGAGCGCCTGATTGGTTTGGATCAGCTTGACTCAGTGTCAAAGCCTGTGCACACGAGCATGTGCAGCCAGGTGGGGATTGCGGCTGATTCGTTGCATGTCCTGAGTACGTAGGCCTAAGTTTGATTCAGTGAGCCTTGATGTGCCATGTCCGCCTCACACACACACACACACATGCACTTGCTCCACACATTGCATCTTTGCTCTGGATCAGGTCTCTGCTCCAGACGCCCCTGGGTGCCCTGCCCCTTCCAAAGCCACAAACGATTGACAACCTGCTGGTGAGGCGCATGGAGCACCCTCTCCTTCTTTTGTTCCAGGAATTAAAGGACCTCTTCTCAAGGCTATGACAGACTCCCTCCTTTCCTTAAGCTATCCTTTCCTTTACCTGTCCTTTTCCCTTTACATGTCCTTTCCTTTACCTGTCACCTTGAGCATTGCCAGATCCCAGCGCCAGCCGCTAAGCATGTTGAACCCCCTGGTGAAGTTTGGCGCATGGTGCAGTTTGGTGCAATTTGGCGCAGGGTGCGATTTGGTGCAGGGCGCAGTGACTTGCACATAGCCTCTGAGTTGGCGTCCCACCCTGTTGCGCACGGCGCAGGACATTCCTGGGGAGTACCCAGAGCCAAAAGGGTGGGACAACCCAGACAGAGACACCACCGGGCAATCCAGCCCTACGGGAGCACCGGGCACCTTTAACCATTTAACTGACGCAGGTGCTCGGCCTCACAAAAGGGTCTGGTTGGCCTTACAAAAGGGTCTGCTTGGCCTTACAAGAAGATTCTGCTTGGCCCCACAAAAGATTCTGCTTGGCCTCACAAAAGGGGGGGTCTGCTTGGCCCCACAAAAGGGAGGGTCTGCTTGGCCTTACAAAAAGATTCTGCTTGGCCTCACAAAAGGATCTGCTAGGCCCCACAAGAGGGTCTGCTTGGCACGCAGGGACTGCATGCTCATGCTGCTCATGCTGCTCATGCTGCACGCTCACAAGGACCGGACTGCATGGCATGCAGCGGCAGCCAGCTCAGATCATGCCACAGGTGTCACGCACGTGCTCTGTGGTCATGAGCTGCTGCCAAGCCTTGCGCATGTGGACCATGCGTCCGGTTGGATGTGTCCACATGAATCACGCGGCCATAATCCCCACGCCTCCTGCTCATAGGCAGCCAACAGCCAATCTATACACAGAGCGTGAGATCCATGGGTGATGTGGGGGGGGGAAGGCCCAGGCCTGTGTAGGACTTAGGAGCGGGCCATCATTAGGACCCGTCTACCGCTTTGCCGGCCTTCTGGCAGATAAAGTGCTGTGGTCCGTCCACTGCCAAAGTGCCAGGCAATTCTCACTCCAGGTCGCGCACAGGGCCCCCCTCCCCGATCTCACAAGGCTCACGCACAATATGAAAGCCATGTGGCAGTAACGAGGCACCACGCTAGTGTGGAGCATGCACACGTACAGCGAGGAGTCAGCCATTACCAGCGCACGTGTGCTTCATCACACAACCAGAGGTCACAGAGCAAGCATCACCTCATCTGGCGGCAGCCGCTTGCAAGGGCCGAGTCTACTTGAGCTGCAAGAGTGGTTGTCTCGTGGTATTGCAGTGCTCGATGTGCCCCTGACCCGGACTATGTACTTGCGGCGGCTGCGAACCTTAGCAGAGACCTTCCTCAGCCCAGGTGGACGCTTGGAGCAGGTGAGCGGGCAAGCCCGTGGCTCAAGCACTGCCTAAACTTGTGACGCCTTACATACATCAGCTCTAGGATGTTGGGAAGCATCCAAGTCACTTCCTTTTGTAAGGGCCTTGCCACTGCATTTCTGAACAGGTGCATACGTATGGCCTGTGCGGCTGTCTGGGGGCGCTGTGTTGGGGGCGCCTGATAGGGCAGATTGCAGGGCAAGCCTGGAGGAGCCATGCTCACCGTGTATGTAACTTGCCCTTAATCATAGTTCACCAGCCTACAACGGTACGCTCTCCCCTGTCAAACCTCGGCTCTTGGAAGCAGTGGCCTTCAGAGTCTGACCGGGCCGGGCTTGCAACATGCGCCATTGCTCCTCCCAAAGCCATTAATGCCTTCAATGCACTCTTGGCAAAGATTCAAAAGCAGCCTTTAGCCTGCCACTCAGCTCCGTTTGCAAGCTGAAGCACGTCATGTCTCCCTATGCCGGAGGCTTCCTGCAGGGCCAGCCACTGCCTGCCAGCCCTGGCAGTGGATAATCCAGGCTGCCCGCCCAGCACGGCTTGCTCTTTTGGCTCCTGTTGTGTGGGTGCAGCTTGCTCAGGAGACCTACAACACTGTCCGCGACCTTGCTGAGAAGGATGCTGAGCAGTGGGACACCGGCATCCGCGTGGAGGCAGGTTACATCCAAATCACCCAGGAGTTCATTCCAGCTCGGAGGCATCTTCTGCTCAAGTGAGCTGACTTGGCTTGACGAAGGCGCTCAGTCTTCATGACATTGTGAACATTCATGAGCACAATACACCAAGTACAAAGTTCTGACAACATGGTGGATCCATGGATATGCTAAGAGCAAAGTCGTTACTACACAGCAGACCTCCATGAGCGCGAGACTCCTACTTGGCAAGCAAGGAATCAAATGACTCTGGGCACGTCAACAGATCAGGGCCTCGAAGGACGCGCAGAGCCTAATCTGTCTCCGCTTGAAGAGAAAACAATCATTGCCCAGAAGCGTGGGAGATTGAGAGGCGCATGGACCTGCTATTGTTGCTACCTTGTCACCAAGACATTTTTGTTAGTGTTCCCCCTTCTTATCAATCAGTGATTACGTTTGCACAGGGTAGGGGCAGGGGAGCTTGAGCAGGGAAGGAAAGGGCAGCAGATATCAATATGCCTGCATCATTCCTTCATTCTTATTTGACCACATTGTGCGCTTGTAGCGTGTACGGGCCTGAAGGGGACTACCCGCTCTTGCCAGCTTCACAGCCCTCGAATTTCAAATCTATGCTCCTCTTACGAGGAAGCAGAATACAAGTGAAGAGTGGACGTGCCGGGGATGTGGAAGGGATATTGTATGTTGAGGTACGTGTACCACCTTGTGGCTGTCACCAGGGAATCTGCCGGGCAATGCACGCGTTTTGGTATGGATCACAAACAAGCAACCTGCACATGGCAATTCTTGGCCGACATGGAATGGTTGGACTGCCCAATTTCTGTACAAACATGTTTTTCACTCCCTGGCCTGATTTGCAGGCGTGGTAGTGGTTGCTTGGTAGGCCATTTGTTATGCGCGCATGTATCAACGTTGCCTCAGTGTGTATAAATCTGTATTCATCGATAAATGATCGGGCATGGAGGTTTCAAGCTGTCCAGTCAATCATCTTTCTTGCTCTTTTTGCAAATCTTCCGCCTCCTTGACAGGTGCACAACCCATCGAAGACTGAGTCCGTGGACCTAAGTGGCTGGAAGCTTATTGCAGAGGCAGATGGAAAAGAGCACGAGCCGTTTGTGTTTGAACCAGGCACCGTTTTGCCACCTTCAGCCAGGTTATATGTAGCCGAGGATGTATACGATCTCAGATCATCAGGCCGAGTGCCAAGGGGTGTGATGGTTGTTGGACCTCTCAAGTGGTTTGGCGGGTCACACATCAACGACACCACCTTCTTCTTGCGCTAGCTTAGTTGAGCCTTCATTTCTCATTGTCTTCATTGGTCAGAGCAGTCCAGCAAGCAAACTATGCCGGGCCAATTGACAAGGCTCGAAGTTGCTTCTTTCCTGCCCTATATCCCTCCAGTCAGTTTTCTTGCTAGATGTAGAATCCTTAATCGATAGATACCTGAATTCCTGATAATTGCTCACTTTGCTTCACCAAAATCACAATCTTGAAAACACATGTGAGACTATAATGACCTCGTGGAGAACGATCAAAAAACTAACCCATATCAACTATGTGTTCCAGTAACCTGCAGAAGCCACTTAGAATATCCTAGTTGAGGCATCAGAAAAGCATTAAGGTTGCAGCTTGACGATGGGAACTGGAGGATATCTCCGGTAACAAGGTCCTTTACCAAGTGCATGATCAGACTTTCAAGAGGAGGGCCCAAAAAGCTCGGCTCAGAGGAAGAAGATGAATAGGAGGCGCGTTAGTTTGGCAGCGGCAATTTGTTATAGACTGAAGACCAGGCCATAATCCACTGGTCATACAATGAACCGGTAACTCCATTACTACTACTGCCAAGACAGTCACTGTGTTCTACCCAAGGTTCAGCCTCGCACCACGAGCTTGTGGTCTGGTCCTGTAGACAGGACATTGTGCCCCATATCATCACATTCCAACATGGCGCCATTCAGAAGTGCAGCTCAAGTAGACACAGTGGCATTTATAACAGTGCTGCTTTCCAGGCAGGATTGATGCAGGACACTCAGCTAGAATCTGCAGCTAGGAAGCAGAGTGCTTGAATAGAAGCCGTAAACGGGCTGGTCCATGCACCACTCGCTGTACATGTACAGCTATACATTTGTGATTCAGCAGGAATCAAGGCGACCGTGCACGCTTGTATACACAAGTCATGTATGACAGTCATATATGACAGTCAATGTCGACATAGACCAGATTTGTGCGCAGTGTGTGTTTGTGTGTTTGTGTGTGTGCGTGCGTAGGTGTTTGCATGTTGGTGCTCACGAAGTAGATGGGTGCGCACGAAGTTGATGGGTGGGCACGTGCATATGCGAAAGTTTGAGACAACTGAGGCACAAACGAGAAAATTTTTTGACTGATTTTTGAGCCAAAAACCAGTCATGCCATTTTCGGCCAAATCTGATACTAGGGCTTTGTCGGAACGGAACGGAACGGAACCAAAGGCTGCCGGGCTAAAATTTTCAAACTTTGCGAAGTGACTTCTCTCATGTTTTATTTCCAAAATTATGGCCTGGCTTTGGAAGTGCTCCCTCCCCCTTCGGCTCCCCTGTTGCGTAGCCCCGGGTTGCTCCATAGAAGGCACGTATATATTCCCTCTGGTTTCTATGAAGCTGGGTGCAGACTAGGTACCATACGCATGGGTGTTCTTATAAAGCTGCATTCTTTTAGTGCATTGTTTAGTCAACCATTGTCTCCACGAGGGCACACTGGCACGTTATCCCGTCAAGCACCTGTATAGGGCTGATTCTTGGGGATCGGAGGCAAGCAGGGCTCTAGGTGGACTATGGTAGAGACACGCGCAGGCCTGCAAAGCCTTCTCGCGGAAATCAGTATGAATGCAAATGGGTTGGATGGCATAGCCGAACGTGCTGTGGGCTGGACGTCCTTGAAGCCTGTTGTTGCAACAGAGAGACCCGTGCTCGTGCCCTGCAGGTGCGCCCTGCTAGATGGACTTCCGCGCCCTAAACCACCAAGGCCACCTCGGCAGGCAGGGACACACAGGTGCCAGGCAGCTAGAGACCCTGGAGGACCGCTGTCGCAGCATGATGCACGCGGCCAGCGGCAGCCCCTGCATCCTCGCCCCCAGCCGCCCCACGCCGCTCTCAGCAGCCCCTCCTCCTCAACTTACCCTGGGCCGGAGCAAGCCTTTAGGCCCAGGGGCGCTGCGACCCTGCCACCCCTGGCACTTGAGAATGAAGCGCCGCAGCCTGGCGCGGTGGTGGACAGCGACACGGAGGAGGCGGCGGAGGAGCAAGTCGTGAACTACAACGAGCTGAGCGTGTTTCAGATCGTGTCTCAGAGGACGCGCTGGCTGGCCCTCTTCTGTGGGGGCCTCATCGGTACAGCCTTTGGTGCGTGCATGCCAGGCGTGCATCTGCTGTCGCCCACGCTGGCGGGTTTCGACTTTGTACCTTGTGGGACTTGATGCACTGTGGGACATTATGGAGGGCCTATATGTTGGCAGCCAGTGGGGCTTGTAGTTGGTGGGGACCCTGCGGGCGGTGCCACTGCCCCCCAGCCCAGGCCCAGAGCCCCACGGCCCCCCCGCCCTCTGTCCTCTCCTTTGTGGCTGCAGTGATTGAGAGCTTTGAGGACGTCATCGAGCAGCACGTGGCGCTGAGCTTCTTCGTCCCACTTGGTGAGGCCGCGCGCACTTGTGCAGGCACGCTCTGCGCCGGGCTGCAGGCAGCGCGGCATACAGCAGGCTGGCCGTGCGTGGGTGCTGAACAGGTCGCCTGCATGCGCGCCTCCGTCTATGCAAATGTTGGCAGGGGATGAGGGTGGGGGTGGGGTGGGTCCACCTGAGGGGAATGGGCTTCAGCACGCCTGCGCAAGTAGTAGTAATTTAGCAGCACCTGTATTACCTGCACAGAGCCGGCCCCTGGCTGTGTGGCTCCGCCGACGGCGGCAGCTTCCCATGTCTCTTCAGCGCCTCGCGTCTTTTTGCAGCGCCTCTTGTCTTTATATAGTCCCGTGCAACAAAGCCTGCAGGCTGGTGCCGGACCTGTGTCACTCGCTCAGCGGACAGTCGCGCAACACGCTCCTTGTGCTGCTTGTGTGGCTGTGCTTTCGTGCAGTCATGGGCCATGGCGGAAACACAGGCAGCCAAACTGTGAGCTCGCTCATCAGGTGGGTTACTGCTGCACGCTGCGCGTCATATGCTGGGGTGGGCTGCTGCTGCTGCGCGCGTGCCTGCGCTTGACCCCCCGCGCCCGAGGCTGCTGCCCCCTGCACAGAGTGGGCAGCAGGCGCTGCCACACGCTGCGAGGGGGCTGCATGTGCTTAGCTGTGGCTCCGCTCAGGTCCCGTGCCTCACGCGTGGCCAAGCTGGATTTCTGCTGAGGCTCTGGCGCACGGGACGCAGCGTGAGCTCGTATGGCGCCCCTCTGTTTGCACATCGCCCGCTTGCATCCCACAGAAGGCGCACAGCACAAGAGCGCACGAGGGCACCTGGCCCCTGAGTGTGTGTGCGCGCGCGCATGTGTGTGTGTTGTGTGTGTGTGTGCGAAAGCCCCCTGCCTTGGGGGCTGGAAATGGCATATGCCTGCACGTATGTTTCAGAGGGACTGTGCTGCACACAGCCCTGGGGCTGCAACCTCTTGCCCCAATCCCATCATCGCCACCACCGCATGCGTTGCTACGGCCGCGCGCATTGTCATGCGTGCATGCTCACGTGCGTCAGCAGCGCTTGCATGTGTGTCAGCAGCACCCACAAGTGTGTCAGCAGCATGCCCTGCCTGGCCCCCCCCACACCTGCCTGCCTCCCGCTCCTGTAGGGCACTCGCGCTGGAGCAAGTGCACTGGACAGACGTGGCGAAGGTGGTGGGCAAGGAAGCCGTGGCCGGGGGTGTGATAGGTGCGTGTCTGCTTGGCTCGGCTCTGATCAACGGCTCCATGTGAACGGGAGCAGGTGGGTCATGAGAAAGCAAGCCACTGGGTACTGCCCTGAGCACGACTGGAGTGCTGCTCAAGCACTTAGGGATGCATGGGGGAGGGGGGTGCTCATGTGCGAATGCGGCATTGCTGCAAAGATGGTGTTGCTCAAGCGCTTGGGGATGCATTGGTGTGTACGCATGCAGGCGCAAGGACGTGTGCGTTGCTGCACGCATGGTTCTGATCATTTGGGGATGCATGCTCACAAGCATTTGAGGGTGCATCCTCACGAACATTCTGTTCGTTTCAGCCCTCTTCTCTAAACAAGCAATTATTCCAATTGCAATTATTCACAGAATACGAATGCAGGTGTGCATGTGTGTGTGTGTGCATGTGCATGCGTGCCTTGTTGTACGCACGGCTGCTGGGCTGCCAGTACTCTCTGCTGCCACGCTGGCTTTGGTTGGGCAGGCACACTGTGGCACACCGGCGCACTATGCGCCCTCATCTCCGCGTGTCCTTGCCAGCCCAACGCCGTCCGGTGTCGCCCTCGACCACCCTTTCTCCAACCCTGCCCTGTGTTGCCCTTGACCACGCAACGTCCCATTCCGCCCTGTGTTGCTCTAGACCAGCCCCATGTCCCAGTCCGCCCAGTGTTACCCTAGACCACCCCACGTGACATGGGCCACGCCTTATTCTGCCCTGTGTTTCCCACATGCCCCTGCTGGCCCACACCCATGGGCCACAGCAACAGCCTCAGCGTGGAGGGGGACAGGCCCTCGGCTGCTGGAGCACAGGCATTCACTGGCACAGACCTGTGCTGCATGCTCGTGACAGAGCACCGCCCTTGTGTGTCTTACGACTCTCATGAGCCTCCACATATCTCAGTGTTGGCGCCTTTGCGGTGTGCCCATGCCGCAGGCACCATCCTTGGAGCAGGAGTGCTGGTGCTGGCCAATGTGTGGGACCAGATCAGTGGAGAAGTGGGGACGGTGGTGGCCATGAGCATGCCGGTGCGCATAGACAAATGTGTGGGACCAGATCAGTGGATTAGTGGGGACGGTGGTGGCCATGAGCATGCCGGTGCGCATAGACAAATGTGTGCGACCAGATCAGTGGAGGAGTGGGGACGGTGGTGGCCATGAGCTTGCCGGTGCGCATAGACAAATGTGTGGGACCAGATCAGTGGAGAAGTGGGGACGGTGGTGGCCATGAGCATGCCGGTGCGCATAAACATGGCCTTGAGTGTGCATGCGTGCCGTTGTGGCCATGAGCGCGCATGCCGAGATGACCATGAGCGCGCATGCTATGGCTGCCATGAACATGCCGGTTTGTGCAGTGGTGGCTATGAGCATTCGGCTGTGAGGGTGCCTGAGGGGCGCCTGGAGGATGCACGAGTGCGGGACGTGGACCCTGACAGCTGGCAACCTGTTTTGCCCCTCACATGCCACAACAAGAGTCATACGCGTGTACCCCCCACTGGCTCCATGCATGCAGATTGTCAGCCTGTGGAGTAACGCTGTCGCGGCCCTCATCACCCTTGCGGCGCACAAAGCCAAGTGAGTGAGGGGAGATTAGGCGGGGCGGGCTTTTCATGCTGCCAGCCTGTGCTGTTGCTGCTGTGCAACCAGGTGGAACTGCACACACTGAGGAGGGTAAGAGCGCCTGGGGAGCAAAATATTGAGTTGCATCGTGCATCGCCCTGCACATCAATATGGCGTGCCCACGCCGTGGGAAGGAGACACAGCGGCGGCTGCCGACTGGCTCACACGTCCATGTATGAGCATGTCAGGCAGTGTGGACTGCTACCGCTGCAAGCTTTTGCGTGAGCAGGTCAGGCACGGTGTGGAACACTGCCGCTTGTGTAGCATGCCCAGGCTGCAGCTCCTCTCCTGGCTCCATCTAGTCTTAAGTACTGGTACTTGCATGCACGCATATGTTGTGCAAGCCTGCGCACGGTTGCGAAAGCATGTGACTAAACTTTGACCCCCAGGTTGGACCCAACGATGACGGCTGGGCCTTTCATGGCAACTGTTGTGGACACTTCAGGCCTGGTGTTGTATTTGGTAGGTGACTCGACTCAGGAGGCTGCTCTTGTTCACGCGCGCGCACATGCGCTGCATCACTGGTAAGCCTGACAAGCTCACCTGCATGCCTAGTGTGCGTGTGCGTGTGTGTGTGGGCGTGTGTGTGCGTGTGCGTGTGCGCGTGCGCGTGCGCGTGAGTTCTGGCGTAACTATCAGGAGGGTGCGCACTGCCGTGCATATAGTGTCTGCCTGAGCAGCCTTCTCATATGCGCAGACCCAGCGTGGTCAGAGGGTTTGGTCTCTCGGCCGTGACTCACTTGTGCTCACACATTGCTCAGATTCACCTTGCCTACTACACAGCAAACACACGTCACATGCTGTGCCTGGTCCTCGTCCTGCAGGCCATTGCTCGTGCTTTCATCAAGGGCATTGAAATGCCTGATATCATGCCGGGTGATGAGGTACGTAATCCGGGGCACAGGACAGCAGGCAGCCGGTATGCGTGGGGTTCAGGAAGCGGAAATATGTATGCTTGGGAAACATCATTCATTTATCTGCCGCCAGCTGGGGACCCGTAGAACCTGGGCAAGCACAGGCTGTCCTGCATGTGCTCCAACATTCTCGTGTGCCATGTCTCCCCTTTGTCCTGCATGTGCTCCACAATTTTCTCGTGTGCCATGTCTCCCCTTTGTCATGCTTGTGTTTCACAACTTGCTCGTGTGCCGTGCGTGGAGCATGAGGCTGTGTGATGTGGTGACCATGCAAGATGAGAACCGGTGCTGTGGCATCCATTGGCTTGTCATGGTATATATCGCTTATGGGGTGTAATTGGCTTTGGCAATGTCCTCATACTTAAAAACCATCCCCACATTCATTGACCTGCAGGACGTGGCTGCTGGGCTTATAGACGTCGTAGGCCAGCTTGCAGATGTTTTGCCCCAAGCAGCTGGGTAGTGTCGGGCAGAAGCCTACAGAGAGGTTCTATATAAGCCTGGAGAGGCGTGAATTGCGAATAAGGGATCGGCTATGAGGAGAAGAATTGGTTTGCTGTTTGTTCCACATCCATCTTTTTGTTCCCCATACATGAATGGCTGAAGTATGGTGCCAGTTGGAAGTGGTATTATCAGGTGCCATTATGCAGAGCAGATAGGAGGCACTGACGCTCTTCCTTTGTTGCTGAGCCCCATTCTTGTAGGCGAGCAGATTTTGACATTTTGAAAGGAGTGTTGGTTAGTACTGTGTCATGCCAGATTAGTGTCATTGCCAAATCAGTGTCACTATCCATTTGCGGTTAGTTGGTTGGTTGATATTTGTTGTTGTGACTGGATCTCTCGCTTCGATTAATTGTAACCTTCCTCCCTGGAGCCTGGAGCACTCCTCAGAGGCGCTGGCCGCCCGGCCAGGGGCCTGGCGTCCCCATGCAACACGAGCCTGGTTGGGTCTGAGTAAGGATGAGAGCAG
>LFCJ01000989.1_pt1 | contig 18984 bp, 16 predicted proteins | sample 643141 | NCBI WGS metagenome assembly LFCJ01 (sample SAMN03766243, study PRJNA286221) | soda lake metagenome | biome: soda lake; feature: Kulunda steppe; material: water; isolation source: sample B1-Br-g2 brine of Lake Bitter-1 | place: Russia: Kulunda steppe | collected 2010-07
CGATAACGGTCATCTATCCCATCGAAGATGCCCTTGTTTTCGAACCCAATAATGTCCTGAACTTCTGTACCGTTGAGCATCTTCATTCTCAGGTCCTTAGCCGAGGCACCGTGGAATATATTCTCAGGCAGAATTTGAGCTACATAACTACCATTCCCAGCTAACTCAAATACTCGTTCGAGGAACAGCATAGACAGGTCATTTTCATTCTGAACTTTTTTCCCATCCACTTCGGGTGTTTGGAGAGAATATTCTCCACTATTATTGAAGTACGCTGCGCGTTTCTCAAGTTCATCTCTATAATCTGCCCATCCCTGTTCTATCTCGGGTTTTTCGAGAAGTGATTCCATCTTCCGGTCCTTGTCCTCTGGCATCCGCGTTCGAAAAGCCTCGTCAAACCGGGTGAAATACTCGTCACGATTCGGGCTGAGGACATCCCATGGAGGATTTCCAATTAGAATATCGAATCCCCCGTCACGGTAGACGGTTGCGAATTCTAACACCCAGTGGAAGGGGTGGTAATCCTCAATATCGTCCGTTTCGACATCTTCAATCCCGGAATCCACGAACTGCTGGTGAACCTTTTCATTAAGTGCTCGACTGTATTCCCCGATTCGCGATTCAGCCAGCTTGCGGGCTTTGTTCGCTTCAGCCGCAGATTTCGCATTTCTGTGTCTCTCGACTGCCTCGATAACGTCATTATACATTTCCTTGACGCTATCTCCAACGCCTCCTCCAAATGTGGTGAGTGATACATCGCCCTCCTCGTTCGCGACCTCTTGCACCTCAGTAAACCCAATAAGGGAATTCCCCTGTCGGATGTTGAAATCAATGTTAGGGAGGGGCTCGACCTCGCCGGGTTCATCCTCGATATCTGCGACCATCGAGAGCCACAACCGAAGTTTACAAATTTCGACTGCCCCCTCGTCGATATCTACCCCGTAGAGATTGTTCAGGATGATGGTGCGTTTAGCGTACAGTGGTGCATTACCCTTCCCGGATGAGATGGTGTCCAACTCGTCGCGAGTGCGTGATGACAGCTCCCAGCCCTTCCCCTCATCTTCTAGTTGCTGGAAGAACTCGATACATTGCATATAGAGGTCAAGTAACACCTCTTGTACAGCGAGAAGGAACGCTCCACTTCCGACAGCGGGGTCTAGAATACTCGTCTCTTTCAAGATGTCGTGGTAGAGCGTCTCCACGTCTCCGACATCCACGTTCTCCGTCGGTGCCTGCTGAGTGACCATCCCACCGTCAGCGACTGCCGCTGATTCGCCAGAGGCGTCCGCGCCAATAAAACCGAATACGTCGTCGATTTCGTCGTAGGAGGTACTAATCGACTCATTCAGTTGGTCAAGAAGGTAAGGATGGACTGTGCGGCGAGCCATGAACCCCGTGATTTCTTCAGGCGTGTAGTACGCGCCCATCTCCTTCTGATTAACTGTCTGTTCGAAGATGTGCCCGAGAACCGATGGTGAGAGATTCTTGGGGTCAACGATGTCGAGTCGCTCGTCGACGTTCCAATTCCAGTCGGAGAGGAAGTCTAGAATGTCGTCGAACAGTTCATTCGTTTCCTCGGGGTCCTTACCTAACTTCGCGTCCTCAAACTCCTCCTCGACAGGGTTCTTGGCGAACAGGCCACCATTAAGATATGGTAGTTTGCCAAACTCGGGGTTCTGCTTGTCCTCAGCGAGGTAGTCGAAGAACAGCGGTTCGTAGAAATCCTTGTAGCGGTCGTCACCGTCATCCACGACTTTAGCGGGTTGTTCGTGGAGGTATTCGGGGTTACGGTCGAGAAGACGCTTCTCTTGAATGAAGTAGAGGAAAATCATCCGGTCGAGAAGCACCTGCACATATCGCTGCTTCGCATCACCTCGGTCGTCGGGGATTCCCGAGACCTCCTGTACAAGGTCAGTGCGTAAGCTCTCGAATTGCTGGTAGAACTCCTTGACGACCTGCCGGGTATCGTAGAGCGTGTCGTAGATGGCCGCAGACGAGCCGTATTCGATGGAGTTCAGCTTCTGGAGGATGGTGTTCTTCTCGCCACTCTCCCGCTGGAACTGCTCTTTGCTGAAGGAGAGCTTCTGATGCTTGATACGCCCGTGCTGTTGGCCTTCCCAGCTCCGCACGCGAGTGATGAAGGTGAAGCTCTCGTAGTCGTTGGTCGCGACAAGATTCGTGTGACGCGTGCGATTCTCGGGCTTGAAGTCGGTAGCAGACTCCCCCGGCCCTCCTTCAACGATAGTGACGAACTCGTCATCGGCGAGTTGAAGAACAAGTTCGTGGTCGTCTCCGAGATTCGGTCGGGCCTTCAGTCCGCGCTTCTCAAATGAATCAGCGATGTCCTGTAGGGAGTCCCAGCTCGCGATGTCAGATGCGGTAATCTGCTGGAGAGTCATACGACACGGGTGACACCACGTCCATATGAATTTGTGGCATAGTCTTCAATAATCGCTACACAGTCGAAGAATCTGAGCGAGAATACGAGGTCACGTAGGCTGTCTGTTCAGGAGTTAATTAACCGTTCAGCAATTTTCTTACCAATCCCATCTAACTCTTGTAATTCTTCGACAGTTGCCGACTGAACCTCTTCAAGAGAATCATATCCGTTCTCTTGGAGTATCTGTACCGTTCCATCTCCAATCCCGCTAATGTCGTCTATCGTCGTGTTCGTTCTCTCAATCTCAACAAGCTCGCTCGGATGTAGATAATCAGTATAGGTGTCAATCACCATCTCACGGCACTTATCACGAATCTCCGCTTTACGCTCGTCGTCAAAGGTTGTTCGTTCCACCGAGTCGTCGACTTTCTCATACCCTTGTTCAACACTGATATCGAAGCTTCGGCGATTCCCCTCCTTAAACTCAATTAGCACTTCGACCTTCTGGGCTACATCCGTGTTATCATAGTAGAGTTTAGCCGACTTGAAATAGTACCCATTCTTCTTACACTTCTGAACGAACGCGTTGGCCTGTAGCCCTTCCCCAGTAAGCACGGCATCAGTGATACCTTTGAGATTGTCGTCAATTTCTTCTTGGAGGTCCTCTTCGTCTTCTACCCCCTCAAGAATCTCGTCGACTTCCTCAATCTCTTTAATTTCTCCCTGTTCAATCCCAATCTGTAATACGTCGTCCAAAATCCAGTTCCCGGGATTGTATGAGAAGAGGTCATTAAACAGCAGAATGCGGTCGTTGAGTGAGAGACGACGGATAGCGATGTTGTACCTCTTCACCTCCTCATCGTCGTCGTCTTTACGTCGTCTATTCCAAGCTTCGAAGAAAGAGGCTACTGCGTTGTACTCGTCAATTCTCTCGTAGCTCTGTTTCACCGTTCGGACACCCTCGTCGTCGGTGTTCGTGATGGTGATAGAGGTCTCTTTGTCGTCTTCCGCTATTAACTCTCGCCGCCCGATTCGCTTGTTGACGTACTCTAAATCGACTCTTATTCCTTCATTAGTCTCGGATGCATTCTGTACGCGTAGTTTCTTTTTTTCATTAAACGTATCTTCGTCGTCTTTCGCGTTCTGAAGGTCCGAGAGAAGTTCTTCATCCGATGCATTGGAGTGTAGCGAAAATGCCGTGGATTTTGTCTCAGATTCATAGTTAAGTGCCCCTGCTCGGAGGGTCTGTGTAAACCCGTAACCGTATAGTGGTAATCGGGAAGCATCTGCAATCTTGTCTTTCGTATCGGTGTGGACGAGAAAGTGCTTCCTGTCCTTAAGCAAGGCTTGCATCTTGTCTCGTCCAACGAAGTCCTCCACGATTTCACGATAGTCGTTAGCTGAGGGATATTCGTCCATAATTAGTCCTCAATGAGGCTGTCTGTGTGGTCTGCGTAGTTCGTTTGTCGTAGTGTCTTCAACTGTAGGTCAGGTGCTTCACCCGTCATCTCTGCCGGTCGCCCGTTACTCTGGAACTCCTCTTGGACACTTGCCATCTGGATATCGTCTTTCTCGTCGTCGTATATGTACACTCGAAGTTCGTTCAGGTCCTCCATTCCATGCTCAATCACAGCTTGGTACATGAAGTTCAGCGAATCAAGATTGATGTCATCAAAGTGGAAAACAACACCCACATCACGAGACATGGTTATGTCCCCTATTGACTGTTCGATTTCTGCTCTCGCAAACACATAATCTGAGAGTAGGTATTCCAAAGTCACGAGAGGCATCCGAGCCGAGTGGCTGTTTGGTCGTGGCGGATAGAAGAACTCTATAGAGTTCACTTCATCCTGATTCTGAAGAGACTGGAACTCTGCGTGAAGGCTAGCTAACCGGTTCAATTCCCGATTTCCGAGAGCAAGTATCTGGAATTTTCGCCGCTTCTTTGGGTGTAGCTTTATTTCGTCGAAATATCCCTCGAAAGTCTGGTTATTGTAGTTCTCCTCATCACGTGTCCACACGCTGAGGAGACCTGCGTTAACGATTCGGGACTCACCGAAATTCAGATACTTGTCGAACTCCTCTGATTCGGGGACAGCCTCCACTTTTTCGAGCGTGTCCTCAGTCCATCCACGGAACTTCTTGGGACTGGAGCTCTCCCATTTGACATTCTTCGATTCAATGATGAACCCTCGCTCTTTGTCTCGGAAGGGACCATCGTAGGTCATGTACCCATCGACCCCGTAGGTATTCCCTCGGTCCGGATGGTATTTGTAGTCGCATTTGATGTCGATACCCGTGTCTCCCCTTTTGGTCCAACCGAGACCTTCTAATAGAGCGACGATTCGCTCCTCACCTTGGTCGCCGGCCCGACCCTGTTCTTCGGCCATTATTATGACACCTGTAATTCCGAAATCATGCCTTTAATTTGTTGCATGAGCTCTTCGTCTTCTGTGGTCTTACTGTAGAACCGAACGGTCCCACTATCGTAGAATCCGACCGTAACGGCTTCACTCTGTACCTCGAATTCTATCGTGAGATATGAGACATCGCTTCCGTACTCATCGAGAAGACGCTCGCCCTCGTGGTTCTCGAAGACTTTGAGATGGTAGCTTCCGTTCGTATACTCGTTAATCGAGAAGTCTCGAATTCGCAGTCCTGTAATTGAGACGGGATGTTCGCCTGTAGCGATATGCTCGTAGAGCGAGTTCAGGTCCAGTGAGAGTGGGTCAATCGTAATTCCCCAGTCTGCTAAGCTACTGAGCCGTGTAGTGAGCTTACGTGTATCCTCCTTATTGGCGAATACGGCGAGCAATCCCCGGTCGTAGTCTATCTCGAATGGAATCAAGTCCGTTCGTTTCTGTTCAACGGGCTCGATTTCTTGCGTCGACTCATTGATGTCTTGTACCATTGTCGCGGTGCGAAATACGAGATTCGCAGATACGTGGTCTTCCTCGGTTGCTTCGGAGACAAATCCGAACGACCTATCCTTGGTGTAAGGTGTGTCTCGTATCCCTTCGATAAGGTTCTCGTAATCCTCCCGTGATAGGTCGATTTTCGAGAGGTTCGCGGTAAATGGAGATGATTCAATCATAGTACGCTCACTGATGAAACCTATCTGACTTGAGACGGATGACAAATAAAAATCTACCCCTAAACCCGGAACGACACTCATCACCCATTGTGTCGGAGAGACTCAGTTGAGGGACTATCTATCAGACAGAAGGTATAATGAACTGCTGTTCGTTGAAAATTACGTACTGACCGTAACGGGACCGAATGTATCAATTGTTGAGATTTCAAGACAACCAGATATTTGTCAACGGCCACACGCACCTTCTATGAGACACCATACGTTCGTCTGCGGGAGTTCAAAGAGCAAAAAGCAAGACGCCTACTACATCTACCATAACAACCGATTTTGGGGTACCCTTTACGAGGCTGGTTTGACTGATACCCAACTGGGCCCTGAGGAGTACAGGCGACTCGGCAGAGAGTATGGCATCTACCTCACCGAGGTCGTCGACCCGGAGGAGTACCGCGTTGCCAAAGACAGTGATATCGAGCCGAATCAAGTGAAGGAAGGATTAGCTGCTCTGGATAACCGCATCGACGCCCACGGGCCGAACAGGCTGGCATTCGTGGGGAAGAACGCTGCAACGTGGTTCTACCGCTATATCGAGGAGAAACCAATCACACACTCGCAGGCCTCCGGACATAAGAACGACCGGCGTAACCTACGTGGATTAGAACTCGATTGGGACTACAAGGGGCTCGATTACTTCCTACTGAGCAACACTCACCGTCACTGGGGCCGTGAGGTATGGATAGAGTTCTGGAACCGCTGCCGTAACGATGTAGCGCAAGACAGAGGTTAGTGGAAGAAGTTCAAAACGGCATAAGCGAGGTATTGACCTCGCTTAAGTCCAGTTTCTCTGGATGTACTGGCTAGCGTCCTGAATCCCGAGCGGTTCCGATGAGCTCCCTGACCGGGCATAGAACTTCTCCCCATCATCGGCTTCGAAGTAAACGGGGTCAGGACTATCATCGACCCAAACGACACAGACTGTCTTACCATCCACCTCCTCGAACGTAACGTGGGTGTACGCGGTCGCCATCATCTTACCAAGCCGGTTGCCTATTTCTCGGTTGAGTTGTAGCTCAAACGAGTCCTTCCCATCCTTCATGAGATTGAGGTCACGCTCGATACCGATGGGCTCGAAGTCATCATCCTCAACTCCGATGATTACGACACCTCCGCCCGAGTTCGCGAACGCCGAGATTTCTTTGACAACGGCAGATTTCAGGTCTTTGTTCGCCTGCTCCTGATACACGTCGTAGAGGAATGTCTCTTTGAATTCGACACGTGCGTTTTCACCTCCCGCGATGAGGTCTTCGATGCTTTCTCCTTCGGGACTATCACCACCCTCAGTAACCAAACTCTCCATGTATTCATTAATCGCCGTCGCGAGTTGTTCGCGCCGCTTTGCGAGGAAGTCTTCGTAGTTCTCGACTTTCCACAACTCCTCGTTATCGGGGATGAACTGAGACGGCAGCGCATCGGGATGACGCTCTTTGACTTCGGGGAGGTACTCTTTGGGGAGCGTATCTCCGAGCTTCTGATTCGTTTCGGGGGTGAGGAAGGCACGATTCGAGATTTCGTTTACCAGTTTACGGTGTTCCGAGCGACTAGTGTCGTATTCTTCGTAAAGGCGGCTCTTCGGGAAGATGTGGTGCGACTGGAGCTCGTAGCTACCGATGAGTGGTTCACCCGTCATCCAGTCGACCGGGCTATTCGCTCGCGTTACCATCCGGACCATATTGTAGAAGCGACGAGTCCGCTTCCCTCGGCCCCGAAGGTCAGACGCTTGTACCTCGATACGTCCCCGGTCGTTCTTGATTTCCTGCATCAGGTCATCGGTCGGATAGGGATTATCGAGCAGTGAGAGGTCGTGTTCGACCGTGGAGTCTGAAGAGCCACTGTACCGTGTCCACATCATCGCAGCGTACAGCCAGCGGATGAATTCTTTTTTTCGTTGCTGAGTGATTTGTCTGTCCTCCTTATCGAGATATACGATGAAGGGTATGAGTACGTCGCGCGTGTTGATGTAATCCGAGTTCGGGATGTGGGCCTCGTTCTGGAGAACATTAACGACGTAATCGAGTACACCATCGTCCTTCGCGAGGCTGTGCCACTTCTCCTCTAATGTCTCACGGGGTGTATCGTAGACCTGCTCATAAGTCATCGTTTGACTAATGACCCCAATCATACACTTGACGTAGAAGTTGAGGTTGAAATCGAATCCCTTCTCAGCCAAGTCAGACTGCTTATTCTTCATGTGACGCCGAATGTGTGGCCACTGGGCGCTCATGTGAGCCAGTGCGAGTTCAGCGTCGCTCAAGTGAGTGCCCTGTGAGTTGATTTTATCGAACAATTCGATGGCTTGATGAATATCCGCAGATTTCGGAAGCGTCTCGACTGGGAGGTCGTGGGTCTCGACGTTCTGGAGTTGTTTGAGCTGTTTCTCGTACTTTTCCGAGATTTGGAGGACTTCACTGGGGTCATCGTCGCCTGCAGCACTCCGTGCAATAGAGATAGCACTCACTGACTCGGTGAAACAGTCAACCACCTTCACCCACTGAGTACCTTCTCTGACGCGTTTATTCTCAAAGTGGAACTCTCCCGTTTCGACGTTAAAGTAGAGTTTGCGTGGGTCGTTCTCTATATCGGATTCATCGTAGTATGGAGGGATATCATCCTTGAGAAGCATGTAGAGGACGGTCAACCGCTGTTGACCGTCAAGTAGTATCTCAAAGAGAGCCTGCTTCTCCTCGTCAATCGCATCGTTCTTAATTTCGGGTGGGTTCTCGGTTTCCCACGTGAGAAGACCTCCGATTGGGTATCCCTTATACAGGGAGTCCATCAGTTCCTTGGCCTGTTGGCGTTTCCAGACAAACTCTCGTTGGAATTCAGGTAGTACAATAGCGTTGGATTCAACCCGGTCCAGTAACTTTCCGACTTGCATATCATCTCTGTTCTAAGTCCGATTTCAAAACCTTTCGGTACGTTAGAATATGACAATACGCCACGAGTGATTTTCAGCAGTAGTCCCACAATACAGTAACTTCCCTGTCATTATAGAATATCTTATATAATTTGCCAACCTACTTCTACCTGAACAAAGATGGAAGTAAGACATCTCAAATCCCTACAGAATGGAGTTAAGACCGGAGATATCTACAAAGTGTTTCTCTTCGAATATACTACGTACGAGCGTACTCCTTACGAATTCAACGTTAAAATGTATGCACACAATCATGACGGATACGTTGACGATGATGGAATTCATCATGACCGGTTTCTGTGGGTGAATTCACGCGGTAGCAGTATTGAAATCGCAATAACAGAAGAACACCACGTTCGGTGTGCGGAGGACCATCCGGAATGGTATGGTTTGACGGCGAATGATGGCTCCCCCCTACGAAAGGTTGAGAATACTCTGAGAAAAGAGGAGGTTCGAAGCATCGGCGAGTACGAATTGTATGCTGAAATTGAGCGCTGTATTGACGACATTCTATAAAGATGGGCTCAGCTAGCAAGAAAGCGAATACAAGTAAATCATCTCCACTTCCGGTAAGGGCTGCGAATGACCCTCTCATTAGTTGTCCTATTGTTTGTGGGGAGTATATGCGAGCGACTGGCTTCTTTTTTAGAGTAGACTCACAGGACTATCTCGTGACGGCCCGGCACAATCTTGCTCCGACAACGGTCTCAATAGCTAACCCTGTAACAGGCGGCACACTTGCGGAGTATACAACAACGAGTTATTATCCGGGTATTGATGTTTATCTACGCTCACATCAGGGCTGGATATGTGAACAGATATCGGATACAACAACCCTCAAAACATGTTTGAACCAGCAATTCTCTCCCGATGTTGTCGCACTACAGATTGAGTTTGACCCCGAAACGCATGGATATCGTATTTGGACACCAGCAAACCTCTCGGAACCTTCTGAAGAGGACGACGAATTGATGATAGTCGGATTTGATGGTGGTTCCTTTCCGTCAGGTAACTCACCTTACTCCGCTGAGCGATATTGCCAATCAATTGGGGTTCCCCGGCTAATTCCGTTCGAGAATTTAACCAAGCACGTACAGAACCACGAGATACCACTTATTGGATGGGGAATTGATTTGAAACCTGCTGGTGATTATACCGGTCTGAGTGGTGCACCTGTTATCGGTGATGGTCTCGTCGGCATTCACACATACGATGGTGACCTCCCTGATGAGGTATTGGGACGCCTTGGAGAATCGCATGCTCACCATGTGGGCTATTTCCGCTCAGATGTTCTGAATCAGCTATCGACCCGCTCGCCCCAATGTGAATCAGTAAGATAGGAGTTCTAAGTCTGGATTCATGTTTTCGGAGCCTGTCCTCAGCAATCTATAGCTCAACGACGTGCCTGTCATTGGACTCTCTAGCAAAATATTTAAGTATAAGAAGAAAACAAAGGAAATATATGGATGGGATTCTGGAGACCATCGCTGAAGAAGGATTTGGTGTCTTTTGTGGACTCCCGCCGGGAACGGTCACAACTGCTCAAGCAGTTATGGGTAGTGCAGCTGCTGGTTCAACTGCAGCGGCGAAGAACACTGTTGAAAAGAAGAGTTCCGGTCTGTCGAAAAAAGAAAAAGAAGTTCTCAAAGTCGCAACTATCAACTTGGCTGACACAATTAAAAAAGACCATCCGCGCCTCTCTGATGAGGTGTGTGTTCGATATGCGATGAAAACTCTGCTTGCTGCAGACGCAATATACTCACCAAATGGCATGAAAGCTGTTCTTTTAGATGCCGTACAACCGAGCCATCCGCATTGTCGGAAAGTATTGACCAGTGTGGCAAGAGATTATCGACGCGTAGCATAGAAAGACCCAGATGACTCTACCGAGCACAAGTGGAGGGCGAGCGATTCGGAAGGGTGACCTATTCTCTCTACTCCCTGTCTACACTAATGCAATCGCTTCAAACTGCTCGAGACAAATGGGATGCACCGACGTGATGGTGCAAGGCGACCCGAAACTCGTCGTCAAGTAGGTACAAGGTGAGTGGAAAGTGAACGACCCGGAGTGTTACACCTTGTGGATGTGTGTCATATAATTAGCCGATGAGTTCAAGCAGTTATTCTACAGCACATCCCATGAGAGGAGAACGAGGATGTGAATCGACTGGTTGACGGGGATTTATCCGAGTAAGAGGTTCCGATTGTCATAGCGTTGTATGTGGATAGTTAACGAAGTAGTCAGTCGGTTGCTCTGAGGTGTATGTCATGGTTCGCAGCTGGGTGAAAGATGCGATGGGGCCGATAGTATGAGTAGAGTAATATTCCTTGCTTCGAGGAAGAGGTAGTATTTTGACCAGTTATACCGTATTAAAATACGGGCGAAGAAGCTTTTAAATTATGTATAGGCGACATAAAATTGTTTTCCACATTCAGCACAACCGGCTTTGCTATCGTAATATCTGAACTTCACATTAGTTCTTGACACTTTCTTAATTTTAGTCTCTTCATCAGGGACATTTGAGAGCGCTTCGTGTCCACAGTACGGACAGGCTGTATTGACAACGGGCATAATAACATATCAGAAGCGAGGGTGCTTTAGCTTTACCCAAGGATAGAAAATAAAACCGATGTAATAGCACGGATACAGGGTTAACAAGAGTGGATAAAGGCCGATGCGAAATAAGATTACATGCCAATATTCGCAAACTATCTCTTACCCAACGTACTTGCCTCGGTGAAGGATGGTAGGTTCACCGAGTTCTGCCACGCCTTCGACGGAGCCACTGGTCGTGCTGCCTCGAGCGTTCGGGCAAGCACCCGTCCGGCCCGGAGAGGGTGAAGATACTCACTCTCTTCATCTTCGTACTTGCGGAAGACGTACTAATCTGAATGGAGCAAAAATAGACTCGCCGGGACTAGTCATGCCTTTATAATAATTGATTGGTCAGTTTGACTATGTGGTTGGTGTGTTCTGTAAATCGGGGTTTCTGGAACGGGGTGTAGGCAGGTTAATAGTTGGACTACACGTTGTACAACACAAGACATGCCGAAATCAACCGTACAAAAGACCTCTTCAGAAATTACTGACCCGGACGGGTCCCCCAGAACAATCACTCAGTACAGTACATCGGTCCCGAAGCAACTGGCCGAATTCTTCAACCTTGACCAAGGCGATAAGCTGGAATGGTCGATGGGTAGCTCCCGGAACAAAGTCGAGTTGACTGTAATTAGGGGTGGAGATGACGACTAAGGTTGCGGTGGGATACACCCGTCTCTCTCAGAAGTCAGATGCTAGTATCGACGACCAGAAGCGAGAGATACGTAACCTTGCCGATGAGCAGAGATTCAGCCTGACTCACATCTATGATGATGGAGAGCTAGCGTCTGGATTCGACTCTGAACGCCCAGAGTATCTTCAGATGCAGACAGACCTTGAAGATGGGCTCGCTGACGTACTCATTGTTCGAGGCCGCGACCGTCTGTCGCGTGACAAACGAGAGCGGTCAATGTTGATGTACGACATCGAAGACTGGTGCGTTGAACTGTGGACAACTACTGAGAGTGCACGTATTGAACTCAACTCTGATGAAGCGTGGCTTATCGAAATGATTCAGGCCTACATCGACGATGTCGCTAAGAGACGAGAAATTCAGCGAGCTCGGGTGAAAATTCAACAACGGGTTGATGCAGGCTATCACCAAGGACGACCTAGGTACGGTACTGAATTTGATGAACAGAGAGAACAACTTGTCCCCGGAGACAACTTTGAGGATGTGATAAACGCCATAGAAATGCGGGAAGCTGGAGAGTCTTTCCGGTCTATTGTAGAGCAGACCTCAATTCCTTCGACGAGTACCCTTTCTCGTATCATTGAGCGGAAAAACTGGTATCACACGCTCGCAAAGCAATTTCGTGCTTAGCAAGAAGTTGTTACTATATGTAGCGCTGCACCTCACCACTTGAGATTAATTGGTCCCGCAATTCAATTATTCACTCGGTTATCGGCCAATCGCGAATACCGGTGTCCCTGAGATAAATGACGTAAGTGTCGATATGGAAGAGGGCTAGTTGTCAGACTCCTCCTTCTCTCTTCGTCCGGGAGTGTAGTAAGGAGAGTACTCCCACCTCGCTTGAGAGACACTCCACTCTCTTAAGGGGTACAAACAACCTCTATGCGTACGTCAGGAATTAGCCGTCAAACGGTGGTTCAAACGCTAATTTATAAACTTCGGTCGTGAATCAATGACAAGATGTCGCTCTCCCAAAAGATATGGATTGGAAGGGTTGGACGCATTAGCAGTTCGGGGAATGCTATAGTGAGTGGGCAGACAATCAGGCGACCCGGTAAAAGACAGTCTCAGTTGGACAGACATGAGGTGAACCTTGGCCCGTTACCTCAGGGAATAGTAGGTGAGACAGTTCAATTCGCTTACGATGGAGGTACGTATGGTCTTTGTCTTGATATCAGATATATTGATAAAGAGTATGTTGAGGAAATGGCTTGGCATATTCAATTTAAATCAGCCGGAATCGACCTTGTTGACCTCCTTACAGAAAATGACCTCTCGAATATAGCAGAATCAGGTGACATACTTTTGGCGGAAAAGCTCTTGTCAAGTACAACAAACGGTCCGCAGAGCAGCTCCTCAAATAACCAACATCTAATAAAAATATGCTCTGTAACGGATGAAGACTGGGCTTGTGTAGGAGTAATAGATGGGCCTGTGGTTCAGAACATGTTTCCAGTTCCAGTAGTTGTTACCGAGGTTACCGCGACGTATTTAGAGGTGCGTGGGGCGCTGCCTGAATTGGAAGACAAACTCCCGAATATTGGGGAGACAGTCACAGCTACTACTGGCCCCCAGCACGACATAGGAAATCTTGCTCTATATGAGGGGGATGACCCAGTTCCGGTACTTCTTGAAGATGTAGAGTATCCGAATGAAGAATCACTTAATGTAGAAATAGTCAGCATAAAAGACACGCATCTCACTGGTAAAGCAGCCTTTTCAGCGGATGATATTGATATTGTGCATCTTGATACCGATGAAATATCTAAGGAAGACCAACGGTCACAAAACAGGGTAATCAAACAAGGTGTCCCAATCGATATTAAGCCTGTTTCAGCGGATACAGATACAGCAAATGGTATTGTTGTAACAGGTGAGGGTCCCAATGCCCTCACCGGCCGATACAATATTCAACAAAAAATCGGGTCTGTGGATATTATAAAAGGGGATGAAATTGAAGTTGATATTCACTCGGTAGGTAGCAATTCATGTATCGGATATTATGAAAAATTCCCTATTCGTGTCAAATTTGACACCGCTGTTCCTGAAGAGTTCAAGAATGAGACTATTTCAGTCTCAATATCCGAGGTTTATCCGGACGAGGCGATTGCCAAACCGAAATGGATTACAGAAACTCAGGAAGTTCTCGAAGTTCGGGTTGTTGGAACGGATTCTGACGATGCCATTGCAATCAGAGAGGGTCATCCGGTCCGAATACCTAACTCCTCAGTAATCGAATCTGGTGACCAGATTCTTGTGGGGCTATTGGAGTCAGAAGAATCGAGTGTGACAAATGCGACTGTTTCTGCACTGCCGACATTTCAAAATCTTGAGGGTCAGTATCTCATTCGGTTACCACGAGTACTGGGAGATGTGATGATAGTAGAGGGTATTCCGGTTGCAGTTGGCCACCTCTCCGATGTGGATACACCTCTAACTCTTGGTATAGCTGAGATTAACGAGGACCATGTGGTGCCGACTGTAACTGCACTCCCTGAGACGCATCTTCCACAACGGGAAGAGTACATTTTGACAGCATCCAAGAAAGTGGCAGACGATGTGATTATTGGTGTTGGTGAGGAACTTCCAATTAAGATTCCACATTTCTCACCAGCAAAAGACGATGTAATCACTACGCATGTTTTAGAACACCACTCTGAAGCGCTATTTGGAGTATTTACAAGTGGAAATATAGATGCCGACAACCAGCTATGGCAAGTTTATGAATATGTGCAACTGGCAGGTTATGCGCTTCAACAGACAGAGTACCGAGATGCAGCTGAACATTTTGGCGAGGCTTCTCAGTCTTGCCCTTCTGATTTCCCGATATTAGAGTGGTCACTCGCTACAGATGAAAAAATGGTGCGAGCCATCCCAGCAATTCGCAATCACACCGGCTTAAGCCGGGCAGCTGACACGCTTTTAGAACAGTCAAATTATATAGATGAATTAAAACAAGGTGAAGAATTTACCACAAAAGTAAGCACATTCATATCTGCTCGTCAAGCAGAGGTGAAAGCTGTAGAGCGACTTCTCACGGCACTAAACCAAGTGAACAATAATGGCACCTCAAACTTACAAGCAATAGCGCAGGGGGTGTCTGCACGGCCCTCAATAGCGGAGGCTGTAGAGCATATTACAATTGCCGAAGAGCTCGAGACTGATGCACCTTCTAAGAAGCAGAATCTCTCGCTTGATATTCAGCTAGTAATAAAGGACTTCAAACGCGTATTTCCCGGTATCGTCGACGAGTTAGAACCTTTCAACTACCTTGAAAATGACTTTGATTGGTCTCAGTATATTTTTCGAGATGAAGTATACGATTGGGTTGACGCTATATCTTCTGATTATACATCAAATGTCGATATTTGGGAACGTCCTGAAGTACCAGAGACGATGGGAGTCTTCACAGTGACAAATGTTCAAGATGACGGAACAATCATTACTCAAGGTACCAGCTTAAACAAGGTTGTATCCGAACAAGTAGATGGTTCAAATACAGAAGGGCGGGGTAGTCTCGACATGCATACCTCCCAGTCCAGCCAACCGGGATTTGATTCCTCTCAAGGTACTACCACTGAGAAGGTCTCATCAACTACAGAATCCAAGCGACCAGCCACAGGAGAGACTCAGGAATCGTCTACTGTCAAATCTGAGTTAAATCCCCAAAGCAATGAAATAAAAACAGAGGAACAGAGGTCAGTTGAAGACATATCTAACTCTGATAATAAGGCCACCTTGGAAACGGGAGTGACGCCAAGTACATCAAAAAGCGAGCCCTTGGAGCCAACGATACCGGACGAGCAGTTATCACAACCGGGTAATTCACCTATGCTTCGTAAACTCCGTAAGAAGGCCGAGAAAGAGGCATCTGAGAGTCCAGAACGAAAGCATGTTGAAACCAGCACCAATCGGTATCAACGTTCGTCCGCAATTCGTGAGTACGCGCTCAGACGTGCTAATGGGAATTGCGAACTATGTGGTGAGGCAGCCCCATTTCAAAAAGAGAGCGGTGAGCCTTTTTTAGAGGTTCATCATGTTGAAGAGCTAGGCGAAGGTGGCTCTGACCATCCATCGCTGGTTGCAGCAGTTTGCCCGAACTGCCACAGAGAAATCCACCATGGACGGTATGGAGAAGGACTTAATGAGCAACTTCAGGAACGTCTTGAATCGGGACTCGGAGATGTCGGTATCATTGACTGACAAATATCTCACGTTGAGTCAACAGTAGCAGTATCTACTATCCAAGCGACCCAATACAATCGCCTATCCGATGAGAAAGTTTCATCTGCTAGCTCACAGTGTACATATATGAGCTCTGGTCCTGAAGACAAGCGCTGAGTTCAGTTTCATACTTGTTTTCCCCACTGAGTGAACAGACGTATAGTGCTCTGTTTGCGCCTGCCCAAAGTGGTAATCTCTACGTTCGGAGCGTACCTGCACGATGTGACCCACAAAGACAAGCTGAAACAAGAGGTTACAGAGGCAGACCACGACGTTCCGCTGGGCAACCTAACGTCGAGGATACACGTCTAGCGTTTAATTGGAGTTTCGGCGGTCAATATCGTATTTTTCATCCACCGGAGGACCGTTGGAGCAGTACACCCCAGTTTATCAGCAATCTCAGAGAAAATCATTTTTTCATTAATATAGAGTTCCCTCAGCGTCTCCTCATTTTGCCAAGGGGACTCCCCTTCGTCCGTTCGCATATGATATGTTGCATGCTCTGATTGTGTCATCACTTCCAAGTTCGACGGGCGATTATCCCATGGAATCTCATTCTTGTGGTGAACGACTTTATTTTTAATCGCCTCAGACCCATGCTCAGAGATAGCAAGAAGCCGGTGAACAAATATAGACCGAACACCGTCCGCAGTCATGGCTTGCCATTCAGCGTACCCACGGTTTGTAATCGAATACGAGGCTGGATTCAACGAGGCATCTACTGAAAGAGTTGGACGTTCAATTCCAAATTTGTCGGTCCAATACACAACCGTATTCTGAGAACACCCGATTCGCTCCGCGATGGCTTTCGGACCGAGCTTCTCTTCGTAGCACAGACGTCGAAGAACTTCTGGAGATTTCCATGGCGGAAGACTACTATCAATCTCGGTACCTGCTCCCCATTCCCCGAGGCTTGCTTGTCCACGCTGTGAGTTCATTGACAATTTAAGCTGTTTCCAGTTCTACGTCTGTTTCTTCCTCAGCTCTATCATGTAGCTCTGAGTGTTCTTCTGAGACCTGTTGCATATTAACATCTTCTTTGTTTTCAGGCTCTTTTTCAAAAGCACGTTCAACGAATTCAACACCATCATTGAATCCCTTAACATACTCTTTTTTGTATTTTTCTTCTGTATTTCTAGTAGACAAGTCTGCAGAAATAAGAGATGAGCTTTCGGCTTGGTCAATTTGCCGTAGTGCAGTCTCCTTTCCATCTTGAAAGCCTTCCTTGTAACCCTGACTGCTATCGGGTTCGTACAATTGTCCAAGTGTTCCAATAAGGGTTAAGAGAAAGATGATGCTCGTTGCAGTAAGAATTAGTACAGGAGTTAAAACAAGGTAAGATGCAATAAATGCAATACTTGCGGCCATGGAGAGACAAAAGCCAGATATAATGTCTGGTAACTTGGCCCTCATTCTTTACCTCCAAATGCATAACCTACCAAATTTTTATAAAGAAGATATGCTACAAAAAATAATGCAGGTATTAGTGCAATTGTTGGCAAGACCGATAGGTCAGAGTCTGGAAGAGTAAAACTAGGCACATATATAAACGCAAGTAATAATGTGAGTGAAATTGCGAGTCCAATAGCACTAATAACAGCGATAATACTAATAACGGTCTCTGTATATTTTTTATTGAAATATCTCTCCAATCTATTATTGAAATATCTCTCCAATCTATCAATGACCGTTGGTGAATTGGGTCCCTTCTCCCGAGACATAAGCAGTCAGTCGTACTGAAACAATATAAAATGGAAGCCATGAAAATAAGAATCCAAATAGCTCAACGGCTATTTGAATATACAGTTCAGAACGTACATTTGCTAATGTTTCCGTAATTCTACTTACCACTTCACAGTATTCAGATGTGAAAAGATGCTGGGAGTAAAACTAAAATAGGAGCAAGTGAAAAATTGTCAGGCCACATATAATAAAGACAGTTCAATACCGTTGGGAACCGAGAATGAGAATTCAGAATCTGATGCTGAACTGTTAGAAGAGGAGACTGAGGATGCAAAAATCGACGCTGACACGCAAGCAAGTGGCTCCTTAGAAGACTCAACTGAACAGTTAGATGAAGTGACTCACGCGTTTACAGGAGATAGTGAAAGTAACCAGTATCTGTGGGCTCTGGTTGAGAAGCAGGCACAAGAAGTTGAGACTCTAGGTGTGAGTGTGATTCTCCCTGAGATAGGTGCTGAGGTTGCCCCGCATAGACATCGCGTGATTAGAACAAGACCTAGTGATAAGCCAGAAGGTACGATTCTGTCTGTAGCTCACGTCGGGTTAGAAGATGAAAATGTAGACTCACGGGACGCAGACGTGATTACCAGTAGTGGGAGCGCCTCTGATTGACTCCGCTGAGGACATTCTTTTTTGCTTCAAACTCAGCATTTTCATTCGTTGCGAGGGGTGTGTTTCATCAGTCTACTCGGTTTTGTACTCACAGTAAGACGCAAACTGAGATGACCGATACTTGCTCGTTCGTCTGTTTGTCCGTTGAATGACCTCTAGAATGGACTCCGGAGCATCTCCGGAGAAGACATGAGCGACTGAAGAAAGAAGCCAAAGAGATTTGCCTTCCGGACTAATTGGGTCTCGCTGTACTCCCCCGCGAGCACCTCCGCGTTCTCGGAGGCCTCTCGATAGGCTGTAGCCAGTTCGCCGTCGTCCGGACCATCGGACTCCCTCTCGACGACGGCGAGGGTTACGCCCTTGTTCGCGTTCTCGGTAGTGAGATAGACTTGACCTCGGTCGTCCGTCTCGTTCGTTTTGAGGTCCCTTGCGTCTACTTTTCATGCGTAGACGATACGGGCCCACCGCCAACATTTGTTGTCCACTATTGCCCACAATATCCGGCAGGAATTGCGGTATGTATTATGGATTTCAGCTACCTGAACAAGGTGGAGCAGCGGGAGAGTCGGTAGCTCAATCGAGGCCGAGACTCAGTTTCAGCGCCTCGTCAACCTCGCGCATCGTCGGTCCGTCGAGTGAACCGACGACCGAGTGAATCCGCTCCGGA
>LFCJ01000990.1_pt1 | contig 18980 bp, 16 predicted proteins | sample 643141 | NCBI WGS metagenome assembly LFCJ01 (sample SAMN03766243, study PRJNA286221) | soda lake metagenome | biome: soda lake; feature: Kulunda steppe; material: water; isolation source: sample B1-Br-g2 brine of Lake Bitter-1 | place: Russia: Kulunda steppe | collected 2010-07
AGCCTTGCAGCCCTTTGCAAAGCACAGACGGGGGTCGGACGCAGTCCACGCGGTTTTGAGGCACAGCACAGGACTGGGCACTTTGAAGGCGCAGCGTGTTCTGGCCTGCCCCTCCTGACGCGCTCCTGAGGGAGGGGGGCCCCTGCAAATTGAGCGCCTTGCAGGCAAGGGATTGGCTGCAGGTGGCGCGCTCAAAGCAGAGTGTAGGGGTCTGCAAAATGAGTTCATTGCAGGCACGGCATAGCCTGCCCCTGACATGCTCAAAGCAGAAGGAGGGGTGCAATTTGAGCTCATCGCAGGCATGGGACTGGCTGCCCCTGATGTGCAGGGCGAGTTCAAAGTGGAGCACATCGTGGACGAGTTTGTGACCAGAAAGAGCAGGTGGTTCCTGATAAAATACCAGGTGTGTGTGTGTGTGTGCGCATGTGTCAAAATGTATATGTTGCATGTGTGTGCATGCGTCAATATGCATATGTTGCATGTGTGTGCGCGTGCTGTGCGCCCTTTCTTGCAGGTGCACCATGCTGGCTCATGTGCTGCCTCTGCTGCAACCGAGCAGATTGCTTGTGTTGGCGCGCTGCTTTTGCTGCCTTTGGGGCCGTGCACCGCTTTTGGGGCGCTGCGCTGCCTTTGGGGCCCTGCACTTGCTGACTCTGTGGCCATGTGCCCTAGGTGGCAAGTTGCTTGCGCGAGTGAATCTGTCCTTCATGCAGCCTGCCAGTTATACTATAGGAGGGGATCATCAACTTGATCAATAATTTGATCATCAACTCGATCATGAACTTGATCAAGAATTTGATCATGAACTTGACTGCGTGCTGTGCTTGCTGGCTCCGCTGGTGCCATGCTTTGGCACACGACCTCAAGGCCGCTGCACTGCAGCAGCGCTATGTGCGAGTAAAAGATGCCCTTTCTTTACCCGCGTGTGGACCGGGGTTTCGCCTGGTCATCTCAAGCATGATGCCCTTTCTATACCTGCGTGTGGACCGGGGTTTCGCCTGGTCATCTTAAGCATGATGCCCCATCTATACCCGCGTGTGGACCGGGGTTTCGCCTGGTCATTTCAAGCATGATGCCCCATCTACACCCGCGTGTGGACCGGGATTTCGCCTGGTCATTTCAAGCAGCATCATGGCCTTTTTGTTAGGCCTCCTGCTGCTCTGTGGTACCCTTTTTACACGCGGCTGCCATGTGCTGCTCCGTGACACGTGGATGGTGTGTGCTGCTCCGTGACACAGAGCCACTGTGTGCTGCTCTGTGGCACCCTGCTGCTGTGTGCTGCTCTGTGGCACCCTGCTGCTTTGTGACACCGTCGTGATACCCTGCTGCTTTGTGTGTCGTGGGGTTGTGTTGTGTGTTGTGATGTGTGTCGTGGGGTTGTGATGTGTGTTGTGATGTGTGTCGTGGGGTTGTAATGTGTGTCATGATCTGTGTCGTGGGGTTGTTGTTGTGATGTGTGTCGTGGGGATGTTGTTGTAATGTGTGTCATGATGTGTGTCATGATGTGTGTTGTGGGGATGTTGTTGTGATGTGTGTCGTGGGGATGACCTATGTGCAGCCACATGGTAAGCTTGCCGCCTTTTGCTGTGCATGCCCTCTGACACTGTGGACCCGCTGTGTGCTTGCCGCCTTTTGCTGTGCATGCCCTCTGACACTGTGGACCCGCTGTGTGCTTGCCGCCTTTTGCTGTGCATGCCCTCTGACGCTGCAGACATCCCGCTGCACCTGCCGCTTGCTGCTATGTTATCATGCTGGTGCGCATGGTGTGCGCCCCAGGGTTATGAGCTACGCCTGGGCAACGGCGAGAACGAGAAGGGCGACTGGGAGCTGCTAAAGAATGTCAAGGGCACAGATGCGTACAGGCAGTGGAGGCAGAGCAAGCCTGCGTACTTCTTCAAGGTGGGCAACTTGGACGTAGCGCATGTGATTTGTGTGCACGTGCGTATGTGCTTGCGTATCTTTTATGGAAAAGAAATATTTGGGCAGTAAAATCACTCCCTACATCAAGTAAGGATCAGGGGCCACCAAGGGCCTAGGCACCATATGACCCCCTCACCAGCAAAACAGAGGTTAAACCCAAAGAAGTCAATGGGGATCAGGAAGGTGACTAGCAGTACCCCATACCTGACCTTGGCAATGAGAGGTCACAAAAGCCTTGAGAGCATGTCTGGTACTGACAAGTTTATAAGCGTACTGAACCAAATGAGCGTGGAGCTTCATAGCAAGCTTGGTAGCAATCTGAAAATCAAGACCAAGGTCCTTAAGAGGCTCCATGCTGTAAGGACTGTAAGCAGTGCCACCCACTCCCAAAAGGATAGTGTGGAGGCTGACGTTGGCGGCAGCTCTGCGTAGATGATGACAGAGCACGCTGTGCTGTTGGTTGGCGGCCTTGAGCTGGCTCCTGGACCTGGTATTTTCGAATGCTTGACTTAGATGTGCCACTGATTGGGTGTGAGATGACTAGTATTCTGGACCCTGGTTGCTGGTAGGCTGTTGCTGTTGCTGAGAGCCCCCCATCCCCTCTATACCTTGCCCTACTCCTTAATGCATATCTAGGGTGGGCATCTGGTACAATTCTTCTTTTAGTAGGCATTTCCGTTACTAGCATAACGTTTTGACGCCTTGCAGTGAGTCTTTGCTTAGTAGGGAAGCGGCGAGGGAAAAGCCATTCAGATTTGGTTCTGTTGGTAAATCCCACAGGGATCTGTAGGTTTTGTGATGCCAAGTGGTCTGGGCTGCCAATGTCCATTTGGCCAAATGGGCCAAAGGTTATCCATTTTGGACGCAACAGCCCCACAGGGAACCTGCATCAATAGCTTTCATGATAAGTCTGCGTACCCTGTCAAGCTGGTTACCTGACTCTGGGTACTGAAGGGGCGTGGGGGAGGAGCACACGCATGATGAAGCTAGTGGATGATAGTTGGCTGACGTCAGCTGCGGTGATCTGTTTATAGTATGTCACATACTGTATGTATGCTTGCTTACGTTTAAGCATGAGTGGTCACGTGTGTGGACGTGTGTATGTGTGCGTGTTCAACCTAAGCACAATTGGTCATGTTTGTGAAGTGCATGCGTGCATCTTTGGCCTACGCATGTGTGGTTAGGTTTGTGCAGTGTAATGTTTTAAGCTTGTTTAGCCCAGCATAGTTGTGTTTGGCATGCATTGCAAGGTAGGATTAACTGCCAGCCTGGTCGTTGGCATGCATTATGTTAGCTGGATGTTTTCCTCCTCTTTTCAATGACATGACATACGACATGATACCTTTTCCTTGTGCCATGGCTGCCTTCTTCCCTGTGGTTTCTATCCCCTCATGCTTGAGTGGGTTCAGGAGGGGTGTTGGAGCACATACTCAGGTTTCACATCACAACCTTTTTTCTCTTCATTTCTGCATGGAGCATGGTACCTTTGGTTGCCAGCTCTTTGCTGTGCACCCTCCTCCCCCTTGATATTTGCCCTCAAAATAATTCACTGCAACCCTGAGAGGACTCTGTACTTCTGCACTTTTGGCTGCAACTGGCTGACATTCTGCAGCCATGCTAATTTGAAGGTGTTGCTTCTGTGGCTGCAACTGTGAAGCTGGCTCTGCCCTTGGCATAGCTGCCTTCCTGACAGCCCACGTGCTGCTGCTGTGGCCGCGCTGCACAGGTTGTAGGCAAAGAAAAAGAGGCCAGGACCGCGGGCAAAGGGGCCAAGTAATCACGGATGTTGAGCACATGGGATACGTCTTTTCAAGTCGTCACCTGGTCGAGGACTGTGTGCAGGGAATCCAAGGAATTGAGAGGCACAGAGTTGGATAGCAAGTTCTTTTACTAAGCGTAAGTATGCACAGAAGGAAGGCACAGGCCTACGGAAAGGAGCTGTGCATCGCCCCCTCCTTTGCATTCGAGTTGGACTGGTTGCAGTTGGTTTGGTGTGGGTCGGGTGTTTGTATGAGTGCTCATGCGCGTACATTGTTTAGCTTCTGCTCAGGTTGTACAATTGTTAAGCAAGACAAAGGCACTCCGTTTGAAAAGGGAATGGGCGGTACGCATAACAGCCAGGCATGTGCTTCCAACTGCACCCATGACCATTTTCATCAGCTCTTTTGGAGCAACCTGGAGACAATTCACGATTGGTTGCTGAGGGCCTGAAGGCCTGACCATTGATTTGATGTGTTTCACCTTGTACATAGCTCCATTTCGCTGGGTATTGGACAAAGAAGGTACTGTCTTGTACATAGCTCCCGGCGCTCAGTCAGAGCACAAGCCATTGTGAGAGTTGATAAGAGTTCGACAAGTTGGATTTATCATGTCTTGGCTTTTTTCATTCTGTACATCATTCTTTGGGACTTGGCTCCAAGCTTTTGGTAGATTAGTGGCCTGATTGTTTTTATTCCATTCGGGGCCCAGGAAGTAGTAACATCCCATGAGGGCCAAAGCTAAGAAAAGCGGCCCAAGCGAATGAATCAGCAAGGATGACCAGCAAGGAATCAGGATAAGAAGAAGGCAGGAAACACATGCTACAATGAGCATGCTGAACCTGAGGGCTAAGCGGCCGCTTAACAAGAAAGAAAAGAAAATTATGTAGGCAGTGAAGCCACTCCCCACATCAATGAATGAAACATTGGCCCATAGAGCCGTGAGTCTCCTCCAACAGGGAAGAGGACGAACTAGTGAGGATCTGGAGGGTGCCAAGCAGGCCCCTGCTCTAGACCAAGACCTCGAGAGCAACTGGAATTTTCAAGAGCACATCGACTTGTTGTCAGTTTGTGTGCATAGAGCACAAATTGACAAGCTTGCGAGCTTACAAGTTACACATAATGAGCATGTAATTTGAGGGCAGTCTTGCAGGCTTTGTGTGTATCAAGGCCGAGCTCTTTAAGGTGACTCATATTCTGTCTCTGTCAGACAACGGAATTGGACTCAAAGTGTGTGAGGTATATATAGAGCCACCCACACCAAGAGGAATGGCATGAAGGATAGTTTTCTTGGCCCTCGAGCGCTTACCAAGAACCTCATCAAGAAGTTTTATTTCTAGAGGCCTCAAATTGTTATCAAACAGAAAGAGCAGGAAGGCTAGTGGGCAAGGCTTGCTAGGTCTGCATCACGTTCTAAAAAGGTTACCGAAACCGAGCAAGTTTTACAAGGTAAGGCTAACCACCAGCCTGGTTGTTAGGCTGGTTGAAAAAGAAAAGATAAAGAAAAGAAAAGAAAAAGGCTGGTTGACTTATTGCTGATCTTTGCCAGCAAAAAAAATAATCCGTAATGTCTGAGATGAAATGTCTGAAAAGAGTTTGCAGTGCCGTCGAGAAAGGAAATCAACTTGATTCTTTGAAAGACTGTCTGACTTAGCAAGGCGTGCAAAATTTAAGGGGCCTCCACAGGCCCCTTGCAGAAGGGAATAAAAAGGAACAACCTGCCTGGCTGCTAAGCTGATGGCTAAGCTTTCATTTTGAGTTTGTGCCTCTTAAGATTAGGTCCAAGTTGCAGGCCTTCTTGGTTTCAGCTCAGCTGCCCTTGTTTGGCGGATACAGCTATGTAACCTAATCTAACTAAACCTAAGCCGATGGGTTCGTGGCCCGCAAGTCTAAGAAATCAATGACGTCTGAAATGAAGTATCAAAATTGCAGATCATATCTCAGGAACTAAAGTTACAAGTTGGGGGTAGACACAGATGATCAAAGACAATCTGATCAGGCAAGGCTTGTAAGGGGGTTCCACAGGAAATGACTGGAAAAAAGGTCAGGGCTAGGTCTAAGGGTCTATACCCTGAACCCCTCACCCTTACTGAGGTAATACATTTTGAGTTTTGCCCGCCTGTTTTGGACCGCTGTTATGTTGATTTCAGGTTAGACCTGCCCCTGCGCATGGATTCCTGGCAAGTAACTGAGTTCAGGTCTTGGTTGCACTGTGTTTGTGTTGCGCAAGAAAAGAAGAAAATGACTGCGCCCCATGAATACTTAATTTATCTGGGGAGAGGCATGTGCTGGGTGCAAGCACCAGGCAGGGTTCTGCGATGAATTCCAATGTCTGCCTTCAGCATCCTATCAGGCCAATGACGAGAGTATGCGTTCTCATGTCTGGCTTATTGCTACAAAAGTGCGGCCGTCAGGTATTTACAGAGGCGAATCAAGGAGGCCACCAGAAAAAGGACATGGGATTGAGGACTCGGATAGGCCATTGGCCAGACCTGTCAGTCTTCACAGGCCTGGGCTGCTGAATACGTTGCAGCCCCTGAAAACTTATAGCCTGAAGCAAGTCTGATTGGCAGGGGCTTTCAGGGCCTGAGCAACTGCGCAGTCCAGCACTGATGCCAACCACTGCGCCATGGCCTGCGTGATAGGGCCAGCGCGTGGCGCTGCGGGTACAGGGCTGTAAGCTGCCTGTTTACAAGGGCTGCCGGATGTTACCCGCTGGCCACCTGTGTCTGCTAGGGCACTGGATCCATGCCCATCCTTGAGGGGGGCTTCCACCAGCGGGCCATCACTGGCACCATCGGCCGCACTCTTTGAGGCCGCGGCTTTGCCTGCCTTACAGCCCCGCCTCCACAGAGCAAACGGAGACCCTTGAGCAGTGTGTGCGTGCTCTCCACCTGGGGATGGCCCCCACCCCCCTGGGGAAGGCGCGCAAACAGCATTGCTGTTCGCACCCACACGGCGCCCTGCCCCCCACAGCTTCCCCACTGTGCCACCGCTGGGGCGCAGGCTTATGCTGTCAGCACCATCACCATCGATGCCCCCTCCCTTGCCTGTCAAAATCACTGAGGATGACAAGCCAACAAGGCTGCTTCCAGCCCCAGCCTCAGTGCTTGCAATAGCCCTGCCCCCAGCGCCATCAGCAGTGCCCTGTGCATGGCCCCTGCCCGCATTGCTTGCTGCTCCGCCACTGGTAGCGGAAGAGGCTGCAGCTGGGGGGGGCATGTCCGCAGACAGGTGGTCGGGACTTGCAGCCTTCTGCTCCTCTTCATGCTCATGCCTGAGTTGTGGTTGCTGTGGCTGCTGCTGCTGCTGTTCCTGGTGGTGGTGGTGGGGGGGTGGAAGGTGGACAGGTGGCAGGTCTTTCCAGGCTTGAAGCGAGATAGCAACATACACTGGGAACCTGCAAGCGGGGGAGCCGCAGGGGCATCAAAGTTACAGTGCTCTTGAACAAGAGTGTGTGCGTGTTCTTTCCATGAATCATTAGCGTTAGGAGAGGCCCTTTGTAGACAGGTGCATACCATGCCTGGGCTGAGCTGAGATGCTGCTGCCCCGGAGCGCTCATTACATACGCCTGCGCCGTGGGTGATCAAACCATACTGGCGCGTGGAAGGGCATACAGAGGGCATGCAGAGGGCACTGGAGGGCATGCAGAGGACCTCTGGGGGAAGGAAGCCATAGGATCGCAGCAGAGGAAAGAAAGGAAGAAGGCACAGCTTCACAGCAGAAGGGAATGAGGCTTTTTTTGGCAAATTTTTTGGCACTTTTGGGCACTTTTCTGGCACTTATTTTTGGCACTGCACCACAGCATGCGCATCCTTTTGCATGTCACCCCATCCCCCCACCCCCCTGGGTCTTTAATGGCTGATGCATTGCACATCGCACCTCCTTGCCAGCTGAGCATCCCTGATCTTGGTGGCCCCATTGATTTGAGAAGCTGGCCAAACGAGGAAGTGGTAGGGGCCTGCGCACACTTTGGATATGGGCTGGAATGAGAGGCTTGGCTTGCCCATCAAGGAGGGATGCCTGCACAGCTGCGGTGAGGTGCAGTGCGCGCACAAGCAGACGGTATGCTGGACAAATAGAAAATTGAGCCAGTGACTCCACAACCATAACCTCATGTGGGAGCCCCTTCCCAGCCTGAAGTGTGCTCGAGGACCAAAGTGCTCAACACATCCGTTGAGTATGTTGAGGAACACCATTGCCCCACTCGTCTTCATGTGGCCTTGGCCTACCACCTGCTCTACCTCCCTTGATCTCTGAGCACCTCTGGAAACTTGAGCACCTTGCATACCCCTGTAGGACAACCCCAGACAACCTCCCCTCCCCCCACCCTGTGGGCAGTCCCCCTTCAGCTTGTGGCCTACTATGAAGCAAATGACATCTGACAGCTGCTCACCATCACATTCAATGCAGACCTCCACAAGCTGTTGCTGTCTTGCAGCCTCAGCCTCCAATGGAGTAGAAAGCAGGCAGTGTGGTGCGGGCCAGAGGCAGGTCAAGTCCACTCGGTGCATCCCATCTGATGTGGTGGACTCTAGGCAAACTTCCTTTGCACCTGCTGCTGCTGCTCCCGCCGAAACCCTGGAGCAGAGGCAGAGGAGCATGCCAGCAGTCCTGCCACTGCCCAAATGCTTTTGTCCTGTGTGTGCTGTGATTACACTCTCATGCGCATTCTAATCCTCTCTGCGTAGTGTCTACTTATAGTGGCTGAGGTAAGATATGCTATAGTATCTGGATCTAATCCAACAGTAAACATACACATTTTTGTTAGTCTTAAGATTACTCTTAAGATCAGACTATGTCACGTGATGATGTGCGTGAGAATGTGGACATGCGCGTGCATGTGTGTCTACCAAGCACAGTCTCACTTGAAGAGCGCACAGGCTATGCAACTTCCTCTTGTGTGCTGCATTGCCTGTGTGCTGTCGCACACACATGTCCAAGCTTGGTTTAGTTTTGTGTGCACCTCAGATAAACAGCTTGTGTAAAAGCATGTAATAGAGCAAGAGGGCCTTGCCATCTTCAATACCAAAAAAACAGTGGAGCGTGCTCCATTTGTGAGCAAAAACTGATAACTACAATCCAGAGGGCTAGAGTGATAGCTGTCGGCTCAAGCAGGCATCTGCAGGCATTGCCTCACTCTTTCTGGAAGTCGCTGCATGTAAAGATGGACTTCTGTTCGACCCATGTTGACAGTGCAGCATCTCTGACTGTGCCAGAGGGAATGCCACCACCAGGCAAGCTGATATCACATGCCTGAAGGACCAAGAGATGTTGGGCACATAATTTCAGGGGTGCGAGTATACAGCAAATTTGAAATACTCTTACCAGCAACCAGACCACAGGAGATGAGGAATGCGAAAGGGAACAGCCATCAGCACACCCGCACAGTATACATTTTGACATCTGTTCAGGAGGGCCAGCATGCCTGGACCGTGCCATATTCGAGGGCAAATTCATGGCAGCAAGGTGCAACAAGCATCCTTTGCGCTGTCAAGGTGCAAAGGTACAACATGACATGTGTTTGGATGGAAGGCAAGCTGTGTACCTCAATGTGTGCCTGCGCAAGCATTGTCAGCCCAGAGTCAGTGAGACCTTTGGCTCCCTTCGAGGCTACCAAGTCAAAAATGAAGCGCGCAGTTGCATCCGTGTCCTTCGTCCTTGCCCCTGCAAAGAGTTAACAGAGTAAAGTGGAGTGATCCAGGCAATTGGGCAAAGGATAAATAGGTTGGCACAAGGCAGGCTAAGTTGCGGCACTTTTGAATGATCGGCAGCAGTATGAAGTGTGATTTGATCGCCAAAGGACGCTTTACAGTCCACAAAATGTTCCAGTAAGAAAAGCAACTGCCGGACCCGTGCTCCCACTTTCATTTTATGCAGGGATGTTCATAGATTGGGATTATTTAAAGATGCATTTATCAACGTTGTGCTGAAAAATATATTGTCCTTTTTATGTTTCTGGAGGTGACGCTCATCCAGGACGCAGACAGCCTTTTATTGACTTCAAACTGGCGTATATTCCACTCCTTCCCTTAAAAAAATGGAAAAGTGGTAGACCGATCCATACAAAGCTGACAAATGAACGATAATAATGATCAGCGCTCGCTTAAAACGCTTTAAGACGTTCAGGTATAGCATGTGCCTAGATTTATACTCAGAAATTTCACCCCTGGGCCCCTGAGCTAGCTGATTCAAATAAAATGGCAGAGATTACAGATAGGGACGAGCCATAGATGGAACTAGGGATAAATGGCACGCAGCTCCACGCCCAGGTCAGTGTCAGCCCTACAGACCCCTTCAAGAGGACGACAGTAGGTCCCCTTAAAAAGTGGTCTAACAGATTAACAAACAAGGTCAAGCCAGAGTGCAGGGGGCTGTGTGTGATGGAGTGCAAATGGTGTTAGGCCAACCTTAGCCACGCGAACCCCTCAATGATGCAGTGTCACAACTGCATGCAGCAAGCACTGGAAGCAGCAGGAGTTCACATCATTACGGAGGAGGTCCTCTTCATCAAGCTGGAGTGCCCTCCGCTAAAGTGAGTTGTGTCCATGCAAGTAGCTCTATGCAAGCAGCCATGCAGTAGGCAGCACCAGCATCAGAACCAGCAGTAGCATTTAGAGAGCAGACAGCAGTGTAGAGCAATTGGAATTGGGCAGCAATCAGCACATGGGATTGGACAGCTGGATTGTGCCTTGTAATACCAGCGTGTTTTCCAGACCACGATGTACCTGATCTGAAGGGCCAACATGCCTACATTGCTCATGTTAGGTAGTCCTTATTAAATATAATTTTAGGGGACATCCAGAGCTGTCCCAATTGTAATGGGAATTGAGGACCGAGGGGCCCAGGGGTACTAAGGCATGTGATCGCACATTAGTGGAAATCTTATTCAAGTGCCAGATATAGAGCTGTATCTGGTTGCTAAGCCCCAACAGAAATAATTCATCACTCACAATTTTTGCATGTGGGTATTGTACAGGGTGCTGAACTTTCTGATGCTGGATTCAAAGTGCAGGGTGGAGTTCTGGGAGTTATAGCAGCTGAAATATAGCAAAATATAGCCAGCACTGCAGAATTGCCTCATTTAGCACTGTATGCCGATCCTGAAAGATAACGCTGGTGCTTCTTGAGATTCTTACGATGAAATCGAAGCAATCAGGGGCCTTTGACAGCTGGCTAAGCATACACCAATTTGGAAATTGTCAAAGGGTCGACACACACACACAACTGATGGGCCTGGACTGAGCCAAAGACAGTTTGTTGGTCATGAGCAGATGTTAAATGTAATGATTTCTAAAGAATACAAATACTTGCGCACACTGACCTGGATCTGTAGCAAGCACCGCCCAGAAATAAAGCAAGTTGCACAGGAACTGTTCGTCCAGGAGGTGGCTGGGTACATCCTTGCACAGGCGCTCAGCCCATGCCCACAGCTGCCGGAGATGTGGGTCACTTGCGTCATGGCCCACAGCCGCGCACGCTAGGGCCAGAGTCGAAATGTCAATGGGAAGCACACTGAAGGGGTCCTTCACAGTTGCTGCAGGGAAGGAGAACCGGGAGGGCACTCAGGTGGGACGGCACTCAGATGTGACGGCAGATTATACAAAGCACCATGTGCGTTCCCCGGTAGCGATTCAGCACAATTTGAGCCTTGCTCCGTGCCAACTCTCCTTCCCTCTCTCTCTACCTCCTCTATACAGGACGCACTCTGTACGCATGTTCCAATTGTTGCTGTTCCAATGAGTGCAGCATGCCCAGCAAGCTGAGCTTAGCATGTTGAACGCACTTAACATGTCGCACATGGGTATAGCCTGCGTAATTAAGGCAGCAGGCCAGCAGCGGGCAGCAATTGGATGCTGCCACACTGCAAAATGAAGGGCAGCGCCCTGCAGGGAAAAAGCGCTCAAGCTGGCACAGGTGTAGTGCAATCTGGTAGGCACACTGCACTTGCCCAATAATAGGAGCTCAACATTGAAGAACACAATGCGTGAGGGAGCACATGAGGCTTGTCGGAACATACAAGACGTGTTAGCAAGAGAGGTTGAGGAGTATGGGCAAATATCCCCGAGAATTCACTTCTTCATTCAGAATTGTAATGCACTCAATACATGGAAAATTTGACACAAAGAGTCTAAGAAGGATATACAAAAGGATTTGACACTGTAAAGTAGGCTTTGACACAAGGACTCGAGCTTTAACAACGACTTCAGCCTTGGCGCATTGCTGGGTCCCTCAATCCAAAGCCTACAATCCTGCACACCTCACTCAAACTAATTAAAGTGCTTTAAAAGGGCGCGATTCTAGGAAAACAATTCAGTCTTGAACTTTTGTTGCAATTCTCACGCACCTTGCGCTACCCAGGCAGTGGCTGCATAGAACACAGGGGCAGAATACACAAGCAGTGTAGCAAAGCTCCAGCAAATGTTCGCCCCTGTGTGCCAAGGCAAGCATGGCAATTTGCTGATGCAATGATGAGTTCAGTGCATATTAATCTTCAACCTGCTTCATTGTGTTAGGGTGCGGAAACAGTGGTATCACGGCAGCCTTCATCCACTCCGGACATGAAAATGATGCTGTGTGGGGCGTTTCAATTGGTTGCAGTCGGACAACGCTTCAGTAATTTAATAAGCTCCAATCCATCAAACATTTTATTTGAGAATGTATTGTAGAGCCTCGATCCTACAATGAATCTTTGGTTTTATGGACATTTAAACAGTAAGCTATGCAGCAAATGAGAGTGGCATGTGCAAGCATTGAGAGTGGTTGTGTTACGATCGCTGCATATGTTACGATTGCTGTATGAAGACAAGCATCTAGAGAAACACACGCTGGCACGCTCTCAGAAGATCCAAGACACTGGCAGGCAAACTTGGCTGATGCTCATTACGGACGCACAGGAACACGTCCGACAATTTATCAACCCCAGATCACAAAGAGGATCAACCAACTGCCATCCCCTTTAAGCACCAACTCTAGCATGCCATGCTAACTGCATCGGTTCAGTCCTTCCAACACTAGAAGGACAAAAAACAACCTTTAAGTACAACCTTGTAGCAACTTTTTGAGGTCCACTGATCAATTCCCCAGCCCAAACATTTATTGACACTTACAGTTCTGGGCTACAGCGTCCGCCATACTACCAGGAGCAGTTAATTGGTCTGCAACCGCAATACAGAAAGGTCTCACATGCTTTGCACATGCAGCTGCGTCCAGCCTGCAGAGAAGGAAACCAAGTGCACCAACAAAGTTATAACAGGAGCAGGGATAGCCTCTCTCTCCCAATTGCAGCGGGTGGATTGCCTTCCACTTAGACCCACAGACACCCCTCCATAATTCAGCACGGCACATCCATAATTCAGCACGACACATCCATGACTTAGCACGGCACACATCCATGACTCAGCACGGCACATCCAAAATTTTGACATGTGCTCACCGAACCCCAGCATGTTACTTGTTTCAATCGACAGGGTGCAAGTGGACACTTTTTGAGCATGAAGAGGGAGCCTGTGCAGGGAAATGAGAGTCTTAAGTGCTGTTGCTGTTATAATGGAGGCAGCCTAGTTTGCATCTGTTAGCCTAGGTTGCAATCCTGAAGCCCTTGATTTTCCATTTGCATCTGAGACGCAGCATGAGAGAGCATGCTCCCGACCTTGGGTCCTTGGGCACACAGGGACAATCCCTGGCCTTCTTCAGTTCCTTTACCCTCGCTACCCAATACCACACAGAACACACCCCTTTGTCCATCTTCAGAGAAGTCAGCAAGGTAGCCCTGCTGCAAACTATCCCCGTCACCTGTTTTGGTGTATCAACGACGCTACTCCCCAGCACATATTCCCAATCTCCTGTGCACTGAAGTCTTGGATAGTGGCAGCAGCTGCATCCATAACATCAAAGGCCAAGTCTGTGGCCTGAGTGTCGCCAAGGCTTGCCAGCGCCCAGACACTGTTGGACAGACCCTGGAAGTATATATGGGCACATCCAACGTGACCTTCCAACAAAGAGAGCTCTGTTCAGGATCATGTGCTCACCGTCTTAATGCCAGCTCACCATCTAGTTTGTGAATTCACACACCACCAAGAAGCACAGATGCATCCAATGTGTCCATTCAAAATCGTCCTGTATTTCCAGCTGGATGTGGTGTCCTGTCTTCTCTTGTTCATTTCTCGTCATGATGAGAAACCCTTCTCTAATGCATCATTAGGTAAGGTTTACTGGCTAAGGCGTGCATGCTGTTGCATGCATCTTGTTAGGCGTTGTTAATTTCATAACCTGGATGTGCCCAAATTGTGACAAGGCAGCGTGTGAGCTAAGGTGGAGCAAGTACCCCCCCCCTTGGAGCATCGCACCTGCGGTAGGTAAGTGTGGAGCAGCTCATGAGTTGCCCTTCTTGCAATTTGGAGGAAATCACGCGTCGCGAAAGTGCTTGCCTTCAATCTGCCAAAGCCCCAAAGAAGGTTTGTCCACTCCTGCATTGATTTTGGAAGAGAGATCCAGCCGCACATTTGCAAGACTACCTTGTAGATGCTGCACGAGAGAGAAGACCTTCAGCAACTTTTACCATACTTGGTTCACATCCGAAAAGGGCAAAGTCCATGAGCAGGGAACTGGACAGTCACCTCCTAGTTTTCCAAGCATTTGGACTTGCATAAATCTTGCGGCTGTCACGACCCAGCAAGCACAGCGCTGCAACGATGACCCGGGCTTCTTCTGTCAGCCGAGGCACTGAGTGCATCCTGACCTCTGTTCTGCTTCACTTCTACATTTCAGCATTTTCCCAATTGGACTTAGACAAAAGGCGCGCGCGCGCCATGTGTGTGTGTGTGTGTGTGTGTGTGCAGACAGGGAACCCACCTGGGCTGTCGCGCCCTGCATGGCCCCCCCCCTCACAGAGGTGGACACTCTGTCCAGGAATGCCAGCCCTTGCGCTGGAAGCTCCATGCCTCTTTGCCCAAAGACTGCCCCCAGTGCCCACACTGCGTTGCTGATGTCCTGCACATGCAAGCAAGCGCTCACTCAGCAGAGTTGGCCTCACCAGACACACACACACACAAGCATACACACACATCGATGCCCCTGATCTCCCCTGGTTGATACGTGTGTGCATGTGTGTGTGTTTGTGTGTGTGTGTGTGAGTGCGCGCGCATGCACACAAACGCAAGCAAGCAGACGCCTTTCAGTTTTTTACTCCCAACCTAGTCACGCAAAAAGGATAAGCCAACCTGCGGCCCAAGAGTGTCAGGTGAAGGCCCAAGAGTGTCACAGGTGAAGATTACCCTTTTTAGCACAGCTGTGCTTGTTCACAAAGTCCGAAGGATGTCCCTCAAGGGTCCCTATGGTCGATGAGCAAGCCGTTAAGCCAAACCTCAACCCACACACCAACGAGCCAAACGTCCTGCATTACATGGAGCCCCAACCTTGCACATCTGTTCAGAAGGTTCGGAGGATGGCGTTGCCATAGGTCCCTTTGATCCCCAATGAGCTGCTAGGATTCCCCTTCTGGCGATGGGGTTAAGACTGCCCCTGGACCGGGCCAACTGACATGGTGATGCATATGTTGGAGCGGGCAAATTACTTGCACGAGATATGCTAGCAGGAAGCCAGATCAAGCAGTTAGTGCCTGGAGGTCAACCAGCAGTGCAGTTTTGTGTTGTCACATGTGAGCCTCCCTCACGCACCTGGCATTTGATCCAACAGGACTGCTTGGTTGTGAGGAATGCATGCCCTAGGCTGGCGAGGACCTCAGACCACACACGCACGCAGCGGGCGCCGCTGGGCAAAAGCTTGGCCAAGGACCACAACAGCATGGACAAGTCCTGCGATGCAGTCAAGCGTATTTCCACGACCGTAAGCCCAAGGGTGCGTTCTTTGCAGCCAGCCCCTCTCCCTAAACTCACTTTGTGCCCAGACCACCTCCGTCTAGGCATTCAGCCAAACTGTGTAAGCCGTCATTTCATGACGGCGTCTCCCCCCCCCCTTCTCTCATCCCTTCCCCCACCCTGACACTCCATTATTGTGCTCCCAAAGTGCCCTAATGACCCTAAGAGCCCTATAATGACCCTAAGTGCCCGATAGTGATACCCCTGAGCGCAGGCACAAAATGCCACAAATGACAAAATGCGCAGGGTGCAGAAAGCATGGATGGAGCTTGATTGCTTTCACATTCCCGCCATTGCCAGCTTTACTTATGTGCGTGTGTGTGTTTGCGATCGCCGATCATCATGTGCTGGCCGCAACGTGTGTTTCCTTGTCCCAAATTTTCAGCGAGCATGCAAATCGCGAAGTGTGTCACCATGCCGTGCGCCACCATTCAGTGTGTCACCATGCCGTGCGCCACCATCCAGTGTGTCACCATGCCGTGCGCCACCATCCAGTGTGTCACCATGGCCATCAGGTGGACATGCAGAGCATAACACGCGCGAGCTTGTTGTGCCTCAGACACCCCTACCCCCTTACCTGCGTATTTGCGCCAGACAGGGGGGATCCACCGCACGTGCTGTTGGCAGGCATCAGCTGCTCCAGCAGGTCCACCAGGGGAGCGAGCCTGTCTCCCTCGTAACCCATCTTTGCCAAGGCCCAAAAGAGCTGCACACCAACCAGCGCCGGGGGGCGACCAAAGAAGCATGACCTGAGCAATTGCCAGCCCCATCCTGTCAGCGGACTAAGGCACTCTCCTTGCGGCGCGGCAGCTGCTGCCGGAAAAACACACGGCAGCCGCACGCGGGAAGCTCACATGGCAGCCGCTAGCAGTGAATTAGAGACCAGGGCTGAGTTGCATTTTCAACCAGGCCCAGTTGCGTGCACAAGCCAAATGATGATGCGCTCTTATTATGAACAGGTGTGGGTGTGCGTAAGGGGCACTCAATGGAAATGGTAACTACATGCTTCACACATGGAAAGACCTACATGGGAAGACATCAAGCTTCCTGGATACGCTTCTGGGATGGTTTTCCTGAATGGCAGGTGGCCTTGGTGAAAAAGGTGGGAGGTGGGCTGCGAAGCAGCCATGCAGCCCACCTGGCTGATGCTTTTGGCGCCCATCCCTGGTGCAAAAACCCAGTTCTTTACAGATTTAGACAGGTCCTCGACTGCCATCTCGGCAACAGCCATGAACTTGGGTGGGGGTCTGGGGCAGTGGCCCTCTGCGTACAAGCTGGCAAGCCCCAACAACATGCCCGACCAAACCGCAAAGCGGCCGTTATGCATGACCTGCGACACAAAGCAGGCAAACACAGTGGAGCAGCTGTAGAAGACGCATCATTCCCAGAGTGGCACTCGTCAAGCAACTGTGCCTATTTATAAGCATGGGGGTGGGCTGGTGTGTGCTTCCTGCGTGTGCAATCGTGCATTTGATTGTATGCTTGTTCCCCTTCAAGTTTGTGCGCATGTTCACTTAGAAACCCAAATCAAACAATCAGAGGAACTGTGCACAAATGGCAAATCTTGCATACTTGCTGCAAAGGCCACACCAAGACACAAGACCATTGTGCTTTGCGGTTTCTACAAGTGTCTATCACCATATGGTGAAGCCATCCACAAGCAATGCAATACACACATGCACATATACCTATACGCACTTTTGCATTGTGCTGGTCAGTACCTACAGTGAAGCACGAGGGCCTGCTGGTGCAGAGACCTACGCACATGTGAGAAACACACATAGTGTGCCAGGTCTTCGCCAGCCTGCCATGCTTGTTGTTGGAGGCCAGGCATGGTGTGCAGGCGCGCAAGGGAGCGGGCCACCCTCATGAGCTGCAGCCCTGAGGAGCAAACATGGGGGGGCACGCACATGTGATGAGAACACAGGTGTGCGCTAGTATTTGGAAGCAGGCCACTTTCACTGATGAGAGTGAACAACGGTTTGCTGCACGGCAAGCACAAGAAGCACGGCAAGCACCAGGAGTATGACTAGCACCAGGAGCGCTGGTAAAGAAGATGAGCGCCAGGGATAGGGACAAGCACTGCCCAGGGGAGCTGCACTAGCAGAGGGAAACTGGGCGAGCTGGAGGAGGTAGTGAGGTGGCTGAGGAAGAGGGTGAGCAAACACAAGCTGGCTGAGGGCAGGTCTGCAACCAGAAGGTCCGCAGGGCGGCTGTGCTTTGCCTCGCATAAGGCGAAGAGACCTTGCTGCTGCAAGACAACATGAGAGTGTCACAATTTTTTTCTACTGCAAGCTTCAAAGAAGAATTCCACGAATTCTCCATGGCAGCCCCACTTTACGTGGAAGCAGCAGAACTCCCTCGGCCATGCTCAATGGCACATGTGACCTAGGGTCGAAACAACACTCAACCTGCCAAATTGAGCCGTAAGCTTGTGGTCCTGCTCTGGAGGTTTGGAAAAGAAGGATGCAAGAGGCTTAGCAAGGCTTCCAGCCTCTACAGCCAATTTCGTTGCTTCCAAGTTGGTCTCAAGACTCTGAGCACTTGCACAGGCTCCTCAATACCAGGGTGACAGGGATTTAAACGCTCCATGGGCATCCATGGACATCCATGGGCGCGGACCCAAATCAAGCTCTGCTTACCAGACAATGGCAGATCCATTGGATTTCCCTTGAAGGATTGCAACATGCACGACAGCCGGTCAAGTGCAATGGCTGCATCCTTCGCTACTTCTTGCTTAGTCTTGTCTGAGCCGCCAAGATCAGCTTTTGCGCTGTCACGCAGCTGCAAAGCAGGGCAAGCACGTATGCCAAAGCAAAGACATTGGCCCGGTTTCAGCCATCACATCGCTGCAATCATCATTGGCCATGCCTAATCGCTCTGCCGCACCAGAGGAGGGTGCAATGCTAGCTGTGGCCAATAAGATGACAAAACATGATAAGTACAAGAACTGGTCAATCTTCCGTAGAAATTTTGCTCACCAAAAGCACCAAGTCCTCATTCCTGAACTGCAGGGGGGTCAACCGAGCTGTGATGCACGGATCATCCAGCCATGCACCATTTCCCCAAGTTGATCTCTTGGTGTTGGACCTTTGAGCAGTGACATGTTCCATCTAAACCTTCCCCAATCTCAGCTATGGAATGCATGCGAGAGGTAACTGAGGGGCTCCTCTTTAATTAAAAGGCACGTTTACGGCGTGATCAGTTAAGCCCATAATAGACATTTATGTGACCTGCAACAATAAAATTACTTTTTGTTGGAACTTCAATACAATGAATGGCTCAATTGGTATCCTCACATTTAATACGAGCGATGGGCAGGTGAGATCACATTCGCGTCATGTAAACGATGATGTCACACTTGTGCACAGACCTGAGTTTACAGGCTTGACTCAGTCCATGCATGTGCATACACACACACAGA
>LFCJ01000991.1_pt1 | contig 18976 bp, 19 predicted proteins | sample 643141 | NCBI WGS metagenome assembly LFCJ01 (sample SAMN03766243, study PRJNA286221) | soda lake metagenome | biome: soda lake; feature: Kulunda steppe; material: water; isolation source: sample B1-Br-g2 brine of Lake Bitter-1 | place: Russia: Kulunda steppe | collected 2010-07
AACAGGACATTATCCAAAGGTTCGCGCCACAGGCGTCGGGATATCAGAGTACGCTCGCGGAGTCTGACGAGAACGAGCTCCAGTATGTCGTCGCGACCGACACGCTCAGTGAAGGAGTAAATCTACAGGACGTTTCTGTAGCGGTGAATTACGACCTTCCTTGGAATCCGATGCGCATCGTCCAGCGTGTCGGACGTATCGACCGAATCGGGAGCACGGCGGAGAAGCACGTCCACAACTTCTACCCGGATGGTGACATCGAGGCGGCCATCAAGTTGCTACAGCGGCTTCAGGCGAAAATCAACGACATCGCGCTCATCGTTGGTAAAGAGAACAACATCCTCGACCCGAACGAAGACCAGATTCTGGAGAAGGCGGGCGTCGATACGCAGAAGACTATCGGAGAGTTGGAGGTCGAGGAAATCGAAGACTCGCTACGGCGCTCCCGGGAGGTCGATGATGTGAATGAGCTCGATGACACTTCGAAAAATCCTCTCCTGCGAAACGCTGGAAGTAACGAGGAGGCAGCCTACGACCGCTACCTGCTGAAGCGTGAATTGAATGAGGAGTACGGGCTCGATACAGAGGACTTCGAGTACGCGGACAACTTCTTCGATGACTCGCCGGAGGAGCGGGAATTCTTGTACACGAACGCGGTGAACCACGAGAAAGGGCCGCGTCCCGGCGTGTTCGGGCTCGCACACCTCTGGTTCGACGACCATGACGAGGGCTCCCCACTCGGACGCGTACGTCGAGCGTTCTACTACAAGCCATTCAGCGACGATGTGAAAGAGCGGTCGGTACAGACGCTCTCCATCAGCCCGTCTGTCGAGGGCGAGCCTCTCGCGGGGAATGTAGACCACGTACTGGCGAACCGAGAGAAGATTGAGGAGGTTATCGACGAGCGACTCGAAGCGATACGCGAAGGACAGGTCGAGGGGGCGTTCAAGCAGGGCGATTCGTTCTCGAAGGAACAAGAGACAATTCTGGACTTTATCGCTCACTACATCCAACCGAACTTCGGAGAGGACCCCTGCTCGCACGAGGAGTATGAGACGATTGGGAAGTGGGCCGAAGAGCTACACGGTCGGCTGAAGGATGTAAAACTCGGGAATACTGATGAAGACCGGATTCTCCGGGAGATTTTCCGCCGTCATAAGGAGTATGACTCATTCCCGGACTGGCCGCCTGCCGAATTCCTTGAAACACTTGAGGACTTCGTTGAACAGAATATCGAGGCATCTACCGAGTATCAGGCTAAACTCGTTGGCGAAAGTATGGTTCAGGCTGAATTAATCTGTTGGGGGGTAATGAGATAGACTCTGTAATGTTTTATTGAGATGCTCAAATGTCTTCTTACAACTTTTCTTAGAATCGCAGCCTGCGAGTATTAATTCACCGCTTCTGAATATAAAGAACGTTCCTTGGAAATCTGATGAAGAATAAAATAACGCAGGTGATTGTTCTGGCTCATATTCAATCAAGTCCAGACCAATCTCTACAGCTAGAACAGATAAATCAATCTCATGTCCGATATTTGCAGTACAAACGAGATTCCGAACCTCAAAAGTCACTTTTTCATCGTCAATATCACCAATAACAGCACTAAGAATTGAGATAAGTTGGTCTTTAGTCTCTCGTAGAGCGTCTATTGATTCTCCCCCTGTCAAATGATATGCACCAGTTCGAAATATCATCACTGTGACCCCCGTGTCTGGAATTTTAAAGTATAGTCCGGAATGCTGCTCGGGTTCATAATTTGAGACGAGTGGAATATCTTGGTCTAACCTCGGTAAATCAAGTTCAAACCCTAAGTTTCCTCCTCCAACAGCATTGACAAGCTTGATATCGCTTATCATTCCGTTAATTTCCATGTGATGACGAAATTTTGCCAACGAGCTCTGAAAAAGCTTCTTCAGCCCGCTGCTTAGATTTTGTACCAGTAATGACTATCTTGCCAGTTGTCGCAATAGTCATCACGCAGTCTTTTGTGGGCGGACGGTAAACAAGAAACGGATGTTGCTCCGGTTCATACTCAATATTTTCCATTCCTAAGGTAATCGCAAGATTAGATAATTGTAAGTCTTCGCACAAATCACCAGTACAAACAATATTTTGGATAGCTGGCCCTTCTTTTTTAATGGGAATATCTAATTCTGACAGCACACGAATAAGAAAATCGTCAACTTTTTCGATATCATCCTCGCTTTCGCAACCTGTAATCGTATACTTTCCGCTGGAAAATAGTACAATAACTCCACCCAGAGGTGGTCGAATAGTTAAACCCGCGAATCGCTCTGGTTCATACTCAGTGTACTCTAAATCCTGTGATAGCCGTTCTACATCAATCTCTCTTCCCAAACTCCCCGTCGCAAGTATGTTAACTACTTTTACCATTGAAATGCGTATACTACTTACTTATACGGCCCTTTTTCATCAAGATGTCTATATTTTTTGAATACCTCGTCAAGATATTCATTATTTACAACTCGTGGATTGCTGACACGGTGGAAGTTATTCAGAATAAATTCCACCTCATTTGAATCAAGCCCATATGCAAGGAATGCTGCCGCATCAATTTCTCCTTGTAGTTGCCGTCGTACTTCCTTGTCTTTCGCTGGCTCAACATCTTCGAGACGCTCTCGCATCTCGCTAAATTCGTTCCCATAACAATTAAGACGAGCAGACCTCTTAAAGATGTAATTGAACCAATTGTCCCCCTTTGTTAGTCTAGGCATTTGTGATTCTTCTAGTTTATATTTAGGGATATTAGAATCAATCTTAGTTCTCATGAGAAAATCAAAAGGAATACTATTAGCTAACCCAATAAAAACAAACATTTCTTCGCTTGAGAATATGGGTTTATAAATGTCTCTAAGTGGGGATTCAGTTAGGTCATCCTCACTAACCTCAATCTGATAGTACCTCACTGATTGGAGAGAATACTCTGTGATTCTATCTGGTGGAACAACAGAAGCTATCATAGTACGTTCGTCAGAGGAGCGTGCGATTTTTCTAAAAACAACTCTATATTCTGAAGAATCAAGAAGAACATCTTCCTCAGATAGGGGCTCATCTCTTTTTTCTTCCAGTAAATTATTAACAAATGATTTTTGTGACCCAGACCCGTCAAGTTGATTATATATGTGTCTCTTCAATCTTCTATATTCTTTCTCTTTTAGACGCCATTTTCCACTTCTTTCTGTATCGTTCTCTACGCTCCAGAAGACAATATCATCAATGTCATCAAAAATTTGATTGTCATAGCAGAATTGATAGATGTTTTTTCCGCCAATGATTGGATAGTCTTGTTTATTTTCGAAGAACCGTTCCGTGTCCAAGTTACGGTCAAGTTCACTGGTTACTTCAACATACCATTTATTATCTATCTCTTCAGACAAACGTGGGTGGTCTAGAATCGATTTCAGCACCTCGACCTCTTGTTTGGTATCTAAATACGGGAATATACGAGCCTCTGGTGAATAATCGGTTAAAACCTTTTTTGGGATTTCAAATGTCATATTTTCCCATTGACGGAGGATAGAAAGGTCAGTCTGTTGGAAAATACCCCGAAGATTGTCGGTAGAACCCCCTCTTCGGAAAGTAACTATTCCAAAACTGTATTGATAATGTAAGTTTTCGAATATTCCTCTATTCTCGAAAGTCATTAGAGACTCGACACTATTTTCTTCTAATAAATACATTCTCAGATTCTTACCAGAAGCTCCATTAAATATTGTCCCGGGAAGAATCTGGGAGACGTAACCTGCGTCAGCAACTAAATTGAAAACTCGCTCAAAGAATAATGCTGATAAATCATTATCGGTTGCCTGAGTCCGCCCTCCTATCTTTGGTCGCTGGAGTGTATATGATTCCGATTTATTATAGAATTTTGCCCGATTATCCATCTCTTTGTTGTATTCCTCCCATCCTATCTCTATCTCTTCATTTTTCAACAATTCCTCTTGTTTTCTATCTTTATCTTCAGGCATTCGAGACCGAAAAACCTCATCAAATTTTGAGAAATAATCGTCACGCTGGGGTTTAAGTCGGTCCCAAGGAGGGTTTCCAATAACAATGTCAAATCCACAATCTCGATAGACAGTAGCAAATTCGAGGACCCAGTGGAAAGGGGAGTAATCTTTGAGTTCTTTAATTGTTATATCTTCAATTCCAGCGTCGTGGAACTGTTTCAGAACTTTTTCATCCAAATTTTGGCTATACTCACTTATATAGGATTCAGCAAGGTTCCGAGTATCCGTAGCCTCCTCAGTAGAATCTGCTTCTCGATGTCGCTCTACGGCAGAAATAATATCGCCATACATTTCTTGGATACTTTCTCCGACTCCTCCTCCATAATTACTTAAAGAGGTGTCCCCCCTCTCGTTCACGACCTCCTGTACTTCAGTAAATCCGATTAAACTGTTTCCTTGTCGGATATTGAAATCTATATTCGGTAGCGGTTCCACTTCACCGGGTTCGTCCTCAATGTCGGCAACCATGGACAACCAAAGACGAAGTTTACAGATTTCGACAGCTCCATTATCAATATCTACCCCATACAGATTGTTGAGGATAATATCCCGCTTCGCGTATAAGGAACGACTTCCCTCTCCAGATTCAATCGCCTCAAGTTCGTCGCGAGTACGGGATTCGAGTTCCCAGCCTTTACCCTCACTTTCGAGTCGCTGAAAGAACTCGATACACTGCATGTAGATGTCAAGCAGCACTTCTTGTGCCGCGAGCAGAAATGCACCACTCCCAACAGCAGGGTCGAGAAGTTTCGTCTCTTTCAGAATGTCGTGGTAGAGAGTCTCGACGTGCCCGGCAGCCACGTTTTCAGTTGGAGCCTGCTGTGTAACACTTTCTCTATCCACGAGTGCTGCTGTTCCACCAGACACCTCCGTGTCAACGAAGCCAAATATATCGTCGATTTCGTCGTAAGACGCGTCGACAGACTTGTTCACCTGTTCAAGAATATATGGGTGGAGAGTCTGTCGGGCCATGAAACCCGTGATTTCCTCGGGCGTGTAGTACGCGCCCATCTCCTTCTGGTTGACCGTTTGCTCAAATATGTGCCCAAGAACTGCTGGAGAGAGGTTCTTCGGGTCCACGATGTCAAGGCGCTCGTCGACGTTCCAGTTCCAGTCCGAGAGGAAGTCCAGAATCTTGTCAAACAGCTCGTTTGTCTTCTCCGGGGAGTCTCCCAGCTTCGCGTCCTCGAACTCTTCTTCTATAGGATTCTTTGCGAACAATCCGCCGTTGAGATATGGGAGTTTGCCGAACTCAGGGTTCTGCTTGTCCTCGGCGAGGTAGTCGAAGAACAGCGGCTCGTAGAACTCCTCAAAGCGGTCGTCGCCTTCATCAACGACCTTGGCGGGTTGCTCGTGGAGGTAGTCGAGATTGCGGTCCAGTAGACGCTTCTCTTGAATGAAGTAGAGGAAAATCATCCGGTCGAGAAGCACCTGTACATACCGCTGCTTGGCGTCGCCCCGGTCATCGGGGATACCCGAGACTTCCTGTACGAGGTCAGTGCGCAGGCTCTCGAACTGCTGGTAGAACTCTTTGACGACCTGCCGAGTATCATAGAGCGTGTCATAGATGGCTGCAGACGAGCCGTATTCGATGGAGTTCAGTTTCTGTAGGATGGTGTTCTTCTCGCCACTCTCCCGCTGGAACTGCTCTTTGCTGAAGGAGAGCTTCTGATGCTTGATGCGCCCGTGTTGTTGGCCCTCCCAACTCCGTACACGCGTGATGAAGGTGAAGTTCTCGTAGTCGTTGGTCGCGACGAGATTCGTGTGACGGGTACGGTTCTCGGGCTTGAAGTCGGTAGCAGACTCCCCCGGTCCACCTTCGACGATGGTGACGAACTCGTCGTCGTCGAGTTGAAGAACGAGTTCGTGGTCGTCTCCGAGATTCGGTCGGGGCGTCAACCCGCGTTTCTCAAATGAGTCAGCGATGTCCTGTAGAGAGTCCCAGCTCGCGATGTCAGATGCGGTAATCTGCTGGAGAGTCATACGATGTGGGTGACACCACACCCATATGTAATTGTGGTATGGGATTTTCCACAGCAATACAACGTCACAACGGGGGGACGTACAGAACCTTCTCGTCTACGAATGCCAGACTTCGTCGCCGTGTCTGTCCCACGCGTCATCAGGGTCTAACCCGGTCTCAATAGCCTCGACAACTCTGTCAACCGTTTCGTGGCTGAACCCTTCTCTTGAATCACCTTCTCCGAGTGAAATATCTTCCCGGTGGTAATCCCGGTCCTCAAGGACACCAATCTCCTTCATTACCGCCTTACACCGAGCCCACGTGATTTCACTGTCTAGTTCGTCCCGGATATCGTCCCTAAGTTGAAACGGATTGAGTGGATACCGGTCGTGGAGATTCTTCTCGGTGAACAGATGTACGTCCGTCTCCTCATCAATCTCGTCTTCAGGAACGTACGTGGCAGGTATGCCTTCGTCGGAACCAAACTGAATTCGTCGACCTTGACCAATATCCTCCTCACCTGAGAGCGCGGCGAACACGTGAGGGAAGACACCCTCTAAATTCTCGTCACTCACAATCTCCGAAAGCCGGTCATCAATTTCGGCCTGAGTCGGTGTCCTCCCGTCATCATCCAGTCCCCGTTCAAGTGATTCGAGTGATTTGACGCGCTTCCGTGCTGCCACCACCCGGTCATCTTCCATCAGCCTCTCAATCTGGGCCACCTCGTCTTGGATGAGATTAACAATATCCACAGGCATTAGGGTCGCCAGAGGAAGAACCCGTTCAGGTAGGTGGTCGGCAAGCTGCTCGTCAAACACGTCTTCCAATACCTTCTCAAAAATCTCGATACATTGCCGGGACTGAAGGTACAATTGCCCTTCGTTGATTTGGACCTGTTCGTGTTCAGCGAAGTCTCTCTGGTGATTTAGAGTATGAAGTACCGCGCCCTGAGATTCGCTGATACACCGTAATGAGCCGTCTCCGTTATGCCCATAGCGACAGATATTGACACAGGTTTCGAATCCGTAGGTGTTCCCGTCCCCGTCGCCGTCTCGAATATGGCCACCTTGTTCTAGGATTGCCCCTTTGAGCAACATCTCGAATGCATGATTCAGTTGGATAAGAACCGCTTCTACCCGCCCCTCATCGTATGGCCGGTTGAACAACTCAACAGCGAGTCTGAATGAATTGACCCCGGACTGCTTGTAATCCTCTGGTTCAGTCATTTGTAAGGCATATATTGGAATCAAATGTAAATATGTATTCACAACATCTTACCAACATGCAGATTCACGAGAGGGTACACTGGGCTATTTCGGTAATGAGGTACATGCCTCTTCTATGAAACACCATACATTCATTTGTGGGAGCTCAAAGAGCAGGGAGCAAGATGCCTACTCCCAAGTCAGCTCACTCTGTACAGATACCACAGTAGGTGCCACGAAAGACTAAGTTCACTTGATAACAAGAATCTGGCACCCGAATGCTCTCTCTCCCACCGCTTGTAGACAATGCCGGGACAGACCTAGAGGAAGTCTACGACCGACTTCTTCCACAGGTCGAGGAGGCTCGTATCGCAACGGGCTACTTCTACCTCTCGGGGATTGACCTGTACAAGGATGAACTGGAGACGCTAGCCGACCCTGACGACATCGGCAATACCCCGCTTCGCATCCTGATGGGGCTCTCTATTCCCGCCACCACGAGTGCCGTCTGTTTGGTGTTGACGGTGACTTTTTTCCCCGAGAGAAGGTGTGAATCTCTATCTCGTCGCTGTCCCACGCACGGTCTGTAGGGTCCTCAACAGGAAACGGGATTGATATAATTCCGGCAATCTCGTCGGTGGGGTCAGCATCAGGCGGATAGCGTCGCAGGACTGATGAGATGTAACTACCGTTCATTATTACATCCATTCCAAGCATATGGTGTATTCGAGATGGGTCAGCGACTTGTCCGACTTCAATGTAGAAATCTGGAGGCACGGACGCGACATCAGCTCGTCGTATGCCATGAGGATAGCGTGATTCAAGTGTCGTCTCTGAATATCCCTGTTGACGTAAAAACCACATCGCTACAGCCTTGAGGTCCGCGTGTATGGGGGATAGCACACTTTCGTTCGCAACCTTTCGGCGTGCAGCTGCGAACTCACTCGTTGGAATATTCTCAAATCCGAATGTGATGGTTTCCAAAGAGAGGTAATCCATCTCAATTAATGTTTTTAGACGGGTGTTCTTTCGACCGGGCGGTGGGGGGATAGTTAGTGCTGCCTCGGAGGTCCGTACTTGTGGACAAAGACTAGTCACGAGCCTGTCTCAGTTTGTCCTCACTCAAGTTGAGTAGCAACTCAGCCTTTGGACCGGCTCGCCAGATACTGCTATTTTCTGAGTCCCTCGATAACCAGAGGTAATTTTCTTGTTCTTTTAATACCCGTCTGACTGTGTGCCGTTCCGATTTTTTGAATGGAAGGTCTGCCAGTTTGAACTTCCCTGTCCTCACTATCTGTTCCATCGCCGCATTCCATGCTTCGTCACGTAGCGTCATTCCTATTTCTTCCTCGCCTAGCTCTACGGGACTGGCATATATGAACCAGCAACTTTAGTAGGGTCGGACGGGAGTGAATAAAACCATTGCAGTTAGGCAGCGACCGGACGTGTATGACAGATTACCCTCCGATATTGACTGATGGCCACATCAGCTACTGTCGCAAAGAAAATGACCACCGTTTCTACACCTGCGAACTGTGTTCTCAGACCGTATCCGCACGAGAAATACGTGAGAAGATACACCTCCAGCGATGTCAGGGCGAATGAATGCGAGCTAGCCCACGGAATGATTGGTATGACCGTCTGTAGGAAATTCTGGACGACGATTACCTTTCTTCATCGCCGGGAGTAGATTCGCTCGAAGCCATGAGATTGTCGTCGGACATAGTTATATCTCCGTCCTCAACGAGACCATCAATAGCCGCCATAACTCGGTCATCACGGAGACCGAAACGCTTCGCTAGCTCAACGATATCCTCCTGTGGGGCCCCTTCTCCGTCGTCCAAATCCGTAATGATTCGAGACACTTTACTCTGTACCGCGTTTTCAGTATCGAGCCATGTGAGCTCGATGTCGTCCGGTACGTCTGGGGCCGGGGCCTTCAGGAGCTCAACGTTACCACGGATTTCATCTCGCGAAAGGCCAGTCTCAGGGAGGCCGTAGTCCTGCGCGATGTTCCCTCGTATCACGAGGAAGGGCGTCCTATCTTCCTCCTCATTTTCGGCTACGATTATCGCGGTGTCGTCCTCGTAACCGTATGCGAGAATTTTTTGTCCTTCTTCCAGATGCTTGCTGAGGTCAATGCCCTGCTGTCTCCGGGACCGAGTGGATATGCTCTCTGATGGGAGACTGAAGATAGCAACGAACGGCGATGGGTTCAGTTGGATGAGTGTCTTGACCGTGTCGAATATGGTAATTACCGCTGTGCGGAAGTTCGCTTGGAAGTATCGGAATTGGCCATGAGACCACCTATTCCGTTGGTTTGGTCCCCGGCCATCGGTATAGTTCACCTTGAGATATTGGAGGTACTCGAATTCAATGTCATCCTCCAAATCTTCTAACAGTCCACCGAAGGCTTGTTGTTGAGTGCCGTCGTCCGTCTTTGCGGTCGCGGACCTCCCCATGTGGTCAAGAGTATCGACAATAGCGCCTTCAAGATGCGGCATAGCAATAGCCAGCGATTGTACGTAGTTCGAGTCAAAGAGGTCGAGGACAGCATCGGTTAGGAAAGCGTGCGTATGCGGAGTGATATTCGCGATACTGAGAAGAATATGGAAATCGAACTCAGTGAGCGAGCCACTATCGATTAGCCGATATAGGGCATCGGCGAGCGTCCTGTTTTTTGAGTCGATGTTGCGCGGATATGAGCTTGGGATTCGCTCCTTCTCCTCTCTGGCTGGGGGATTGACACCAATTGCGTGCCCCTCTGGGCTGGTATATTGGGTCCCAAAAGCTTCTCTGAATACGAATCCTTTCTCGGTGTTCTTCGCCATCTCCCAACTGGGTACGTACCCGTCAGAGCAGAGCAAACAGTAGAGGGCATATGTCGACGAGTCGTAAGTCTGCTTTACAGACTCGAACCACTCTACTAGTCGGCCCGCATTTTCCTTCGCTTCCTCAGCCTCTGCCTCCACAAGCTCATCGCCCGGTGACATCTCCACCATCTCCTCTTCGGCCCCTCGCCGCCGCGACTCCAAGGCCTCCCGTTTCCAGTCTTCCTTTTTGTCATCTGACAAAAACTCAGCACAACGGTCTAGCCCGCTTTCCAGAACAGTCGCCTTGAGTAGATTGCTCCGCTTACCTTGATGCTCAGCTTCTGCTTCTACGGACTCGATGATGCGCTCTTGGTCAGATTCGGTTGATTGACCGAGTTCCTGCTTAAGTTCCATTTTGAGTCCTAGGAACTCCCGTTCCTGTTGATGACGATTGTTCGCTCTTTTCTCGACGATGATGTCGGCGCACAAGTCCACCCATCCCTGTAGGTCATCATCCGAGATGGAATCGGTATTCTGCTCAACTAATTCGACAATCGGGTGAATCTGGTTGCTTGATAGGACCTCACCACCGTGGTTTTCGATAAATTCCAGTGTATTGTTTAACTCGGTCTTCGGGTCGTGACCGGATAGTCCTGCTTTCAGTTTGATTCGGCGGTGGTGTAGTTGAGCGGCGGCTTGGTACCAGTCACGGTCGTCAGCATCATCTATTAACTCGTCAAGCAAATCTAACGCAGTCTGAGCCCGGGCGAAATCACGATTAGTGTACCAATCCTCAAGGGTAGAAGAGAGGTCAGAAAGATTCCACTCTTCAATCTCGTCGAGGTCATCGTCAAGGTACTGGAGATAGGCCCCACCGTCGTCTTCAGCCGCCTGAAAAAGGCGTCTCAATTGGATAGCGAGGCGACCATCATCCCCTGTTTGTTCGGCCTGTTCAAAGGCATCTACGAGCATCACGTAAGTAACATTAGTCGATGTTCATAGTAGTTCATCCTCAGAACATTGATGCGTAGTTCCGGGGTTCTGTAGCACTCAGAGTGTTGAACAATACCCTGTGTCCAGTCAATCGTGTCGCTTGGAACAAACTCGGAATTTCGTATCGTAGATGAGAGAGGCAGGATGCTCACTAAAGCCAAGTTAGACATCATTCATATCCATCATCAAGTAGAGACGTAGCAATTTCTCGGAGTTCGTCAACCTGCCCGTCAGTCAGGTCGTACCCCGCTTGGAGGTCGTCGAAGTTACCGACGTACATTGCGGGCCGCTCAGTTACGAGCTCACGCAACACCTCCATCGAATCTCGGATTCCTTCGACTTCCAAGTAGTCTCCTCGCTTGATACGCGCCTTGAGCTCTCGAATCCCATCGTCAGTATCCGGCCAGTGTTTAGAACAGAAACCGTATTCGTCAACAGGGTCACGGTCGTCGAAGAATACAAAACGGCGTACTGTGATTTCGAATTCAGCTTCTCGCTCACACTCTTCACAGTTCATTATCTAACGCTGGGGATTTGTTCGGCGTAATCTGTCGTTGCCGTGGGATGCCCGGAGGGATACAATTCACACACCACCGGACCCAACCGTTCCCGGAGCTTTGGTCACTCCCTTCGTAGCGGTGCCAGTGAGCATCGATGACCACGTCGTCTTCGCGGAGTTCTCGCCCACAGTTGTCGCATAGCCCGAGTTCTGGGCTGTCGAGGTCGTTGCGGTTGATGGGGTCGTGACCAGTCATCGGTGTTCGCCGAAGGTAGCTACACGTTCTTTGTCTCGGAGCCATTGCCACTCTTGATGAGCTGCGTTGACTACGTCATGTAGGTCGTCGTCAAGTCCTCCGGTGACGAGGACGGTGCATCCATCCTGTTGGAGGAAGCATTGCCTTCTCATACGAGCTGAAGGATTAGACAATAAATAAATTGGGGAGTTTATTTCTAGAGCAATTTCACAGATAATATCTTTCGGGTGATGGCAATCAGTCATCACTGACTTAGATGTCTGATTTGCCGTGAACTCAATGGCTCTTGCTCGCAAATGGTAGGTATCCGACCTACAGTGTTGGTAGGCGGGTATTCGGGATAACAGACTGTGGGACTCTCGAAGACTCCCTGTAGGTAGTATACCTGCGCCTGTGCTTGTCGTAGTCTTACTGGGAGGTCAGAGTCTGATGAGAGCGACCGCCGAGCCGCTGGTCTTCGTGATTCCCACGAGAGGGAGGTCTCGGTGATGCATCGTCTCGACAGTATTGACGTAGTTCTGGAGAATGTCCGAGACCACCTCCGGCCAAATCTCGGTCATCCGCCGGGGGCCTTCGCCCACCTGTTCGAAGAGCATCCAGCCGAACGCTGGGTTCGGGTATATCGGACCGTCGATGAACAGGGGACCGTCGATTTCGTTCGCCATCTCGTAGGCGTGCCGACCCTCCGCGTACGTACGCGAGACGCCAACGACGTACTCTTCTAGTCGGCTCGTTCGTTCGCACTGGGGGAACTGGAAGACGTGGGCCTCGATACCTTCTGGGGTGTCGAACTCGGAGTCGTCGATGTCCCCTAGTGAGAACTCGTCTTCGTTCAGATGAGCGACCAACGTCGTCGTCGCTCGATTGGCAAGCTCCGCGTGTTCAGAATCACCCGAGACACCGAGCTTGGCGACACTGAACGCTCTAACGCGATAGACAGCGCGGAGCAACTCTGGTGGGGAGTAAACCAAAGAGATGCTATCCTGTATGAGAGAACGTTAGCTAACGAAAAGAATGCTCGCGAATTATTCATCCGACGAAACAAAGGCGGTATAGAGCTCTCGGGAGTGGATATTCTGCTCGCGCTACTCACAGGATACTGGGAAACAGTCGAAGAAGAAGGCGTGAAAATCCACGTTGCTCATCTTGTCGTACCTCGCGAACCCGAGTTATACGCGTGGTGTGAGAGGCATTCACCGGATTCGAAAGAAGAAGAGGACGAACTATGGCAGAGAGTGAAGAGAGGCGACGAGTTAGAACAGGCCCAATCGTGGGACGATTACTGAGTGGGCGAATCTCAGTATCTCTTAGATATATGAGTGTGCCAAAATTATTTGTGTCACTCGTGCGTAGCGGAGACAAGAAATGAACAAACCAAATGAAGAGGCGTGGGAAGAGCGGTACAGCGGGCGTGAAAGAGTCCGTATGGTTGTCGAGATACTCGACGAGCCGGAGACGGTTACCACCATTGCAGACAGAGCAGATGTTGCGTGGGCGACTGCTGACAGCGAATTGGAGAACCTAGTGGCTGAGAACAAAGCGAAAGAACACAGAGTAGACGAACAAACGAAATACGCGCCAAACCCGGTCCAGATACTCATAGAGGAAGTGCTTGACCTCATCAGCGAGAACTCCCGTGACGAGCTCGAATCGACTCTTGTTGAACACACCGCTCAGGTTGAATCGCTACAGGAGGAATACGAGGTCGAAACTCTTTCCGAACTACGCAACAAGCTGGTTGAAAAAGACCTCACTACAGAGGAAATGCGTGCCGTTCGAAATGCTGCTTCGACTTGGGAAGCCTTGGAGACAGAGATTCGCCTGTCAAAACATGCGCTTCAACTCTACACAGACGTAACTCAGCTCTCTGATTCTGATGGAGACGAGGGGCTTGCGATTGCCTAATCTCGAATGATTTTTCTCGCGAACAGAGGTGGACTCGGTAACAAACGAATTCATCGGCGAATCAAGAACCGACTCCAGAGTGGTTCTGCATTCAGCTCTGTCCAGCTTCGTGTGTCAACTCATCGGGAAACAGGGCCGTATCGAGTCATCGCGAAAGTTGACCCGAGAGAGTTTCTAGAGGATTCTAGCTATCCGGTGGACAGTGGACGACTGGAAATCGGCTTTGATGTCGAAACCGATACTGACAACGACTTTTACTGGATTAGCTGGATTGAGCCGAAACGAGGTCTTCTCTTTGGTTGGCATCAAGATGACGACCATCCGGAGTACGGGGAAGTCCACTTCCAACTAAATCAAGCAGATAGTGACACTCTCCGTGAGAGTGCAGAATATATTGATAAGCATCCAATGGCTGTCGTCGAAGCACGTTTGGACCAACTGCCAGATATGGTTCAGGCGATAACGTGGGATAACGGAACGGCTACTGGCGTGGATTGGTAGGAAAAACGCGCTAATGAGACTCTATTGAATCCTCTACAACCGAATCCCCAACAGATATCGGCTGATTGGTATTTCGATAGATTTTATGTGTACATGTCTCTACCAACCCGTATAATGGCTAAATCCGGATTTGACCTCGGAGCTGATGATTATGATATCAGCGAGGTTCTGGAAGGGTCTCATCAGATACGTGTTCCAGATTACCAGAGGGAGTATTCTTGGGGTAAAGACCAGTGGTCTGAATTATGGGATGACGTATACGCGCTAACTCGGGAGAGAGATAACCACTTCTTGGGGTCTATGGTTGTAATCGAAAACAAGGAAAATAGTCCGAAAACGTTAGAGTTGGTAGACGGACAACAGCGGCTTACGACCATTTCTCTGTTCCTGTGCGCCATACGCGACCGTTTTGAAACGGATGAAGAATACGTAGAAATCGCAGATTTGGTCGACGAATTTCTACAGATTCAGAGTCGTACAACTGGAGAGCGACATCAAAAGTTACGACTCAACAAATTTCACAACGACGATTTTAACCGAATTCTTACGGGGAACGTAGACCTAGTCAGTGACTCCGAACTGAAGAATGCTTATGAATACTACCAGTCTAAACTGGACGGTCTCTCCACCGAGAAGGTTCAGGAAATCTACGACGCACTGATTAACTCCGTCTATCTTGTTCAGATTGACTGCGGGAGCGAGGTGTCTGCCTTCCGGCTTTTTGAAAGTCTCAACGACAAGGGACTTGACCTCGGTGCGGTTGACCTCGTGAAAAATCGGCTGTTCATGGCAGCGAACGAGAATAGTGACATCGATGAAGACCGGGTAAAGCATCTCTGGGAAGAAATTATGACGGTTGTTCGTCCGGAGTTGAACCAGAACTACAGATTCTTCTCTCACTATCTCATGTCTATCTCTCGGCCGGGAACACGAGATAACGTCTCGAAGAATAAACTCTACGACTATGTTGATGAACTTCTGGACGAGGGATTAGACAAAGAAGGGTTGACTGTCGAAGAGATGCTTGAGGATATGCTGGAGAAGTCACACGTCTACGTCGACCTAATCAACTGCGAAGTAAGCGAGAATTTCCAACCAAGCAAACTCCGGGAACTCAACTCAAAGCTGGAATCTACGCAAATCAAGAACGACCGTATTCGTACTCTTCTCCTAAAAATCGTTATCGACTACGATGATGCAGATGATGTTATTGAGGCGCTCAATATTTTGGAGGTACTCAATACAAGAGACAAAATCGTTGGTCGTGGTTCAAACACAGGTCGAGACCGCTTCTGGTCCCGAGTCTGTTCGTTAATGGACGAACGACAGGAGCCAAACGAATATCTCCGTCGGATGGCGGAGAAACGCTCACCAAATGACACCATTATCAAAGAGAGAGTGGTGAGTAGAGAGTTCAAAAATAACAATTTCACGAAATATATTCTTGACCGAATTGAGGAAGACCACTATATGAGAACTGGTGGGCAAGAAAAAACAGTCAGCGACCGGTCCACCGTTGATATTGAACATATCGCACCTCAGCGCGTATGGACCGCAAATAAGTATAGTGGATGGCAGAAGTACCTGAACTGTTCCGAAGAAGAGTTTGATGAATTTAAGAAGCGAATTGGAAACCTAACCCTCCTACAGAATCGGCTAAATCAGACCGCCTCAGACAATCCATTTGAACAGAAATGTAACATCTATCGGAATAACACGGATTTCCTGATGACGCAGGCAATCCCCGAAGAGTACGAGGAGTGGCGCATTGAGCAGATAAAAAACCGAAGCGAAAAGATGGCCAACATCATCTGCGAAGTCTGGAGTATGGATAACGTCTAAGAGCGGCTACGTAACTGAGTGTCGGCAAGCTGTAGGTCCGTCGCCGTCTTCGTCGTGTCCAATAGCACAAATCAACTGAATCATATTCTCGTTCGGCTGCTCAACGTAATACCGGTTAGCTTCGTCAGCTTCGTACCACTCAGAAGCTACATTCTTCCACCAGAACTTGACGACAGCAGAGCCAATTCCGCGCTCTCGGTGTGATTTTGAGAGATACAGTTGACGTAGTACCATCTCGGAATTACTCGATGTTGGGCAGTATGATAGATAGCCGACCACGTCCATATTATCCAGAATTAAGATTGCGTTGTGGGCGTCAAGGTCAAATCCTCCAAATGTACCGTCTTGATGTTTCGCTCCTCGGTTTGCGAGGTAGACCGCCTTCGTGAGTGGATTTAAATCATCATATTCAGCCACAACCACGCGAATATCGTCGTAGCCATCCAGATACGTCTCGTTCATCCAGTGCCCGGGAAGGTGGAGATACTCAATGGGATTTCGCAGTTTCTCGTCCTCGTAGATGGCAAGGTTGTTTTTGCAGGTGTGGCAAATCCATCGGTCAAAATAGTAACCTGCAACGTTTTCCATCCTCAATACCGTCTCTGAGCTGCACGATAAACACTCAACTTTGACACCCTCGTCCTCTAGTCCTCTGTCCTCAATAACTGACGCGCCCCGAAGGATATGTGAATCTGTTACAATAGGCATAACCCAAACTGTCGATGTATTCTGATGAATCTATCGGGAAGTCAAACATCTTTAGCGTCGACCGTCTAATTATGTGGTTCGTTTAAACTCCAAGACCTAGTTGTCGGTATAGGTCGGGGCCACAGTCGGGGGAGAGAGGTTCGTTTCGAGTTGATTATTGTATCTTCTCTATAGTGTGAGATTGTTACATCGACGTACTCAAAATTAGTGTAGATGGTGTCGCCGCAGTTTGCGCAGGCCATTTTTATTTGCGTTTGGGAATTCTCGGCGGGACGCACTCTCTACACCAGATTTAGGAACGCCATCCGTCGAATGAGGGTGACGAGTAGCAGGAGAAACGCCGACCCGACGGCCACAGGATGGAGCGGAGGACTCACGCTTGGGACGGAGAGAAGAGCAGTCGCAAGCAGGGCGGCAAACGTGATTTCATAGTCGATGGCGGCCTCTCTCTCGATGTCGAGAATTTCCTCCAGCGAAATATGAGTCATCGGAGAAGTCATCGAACCTCGAACAGATAAAATCACCCCGTACGGTCAGATAACAACCGGTTGAGATACGACGGGGGTGGGAATAGCATTAAGTTCAGTTCAAGACAATCTGTTCATATATCTCCGTGATTCAAAAATGCCGCCTCTGCGGGAAGCAGGCCGATTTACAAAATAGCCACATCATCCCGAGGTTCGTCATAAAGTGGCTCAAAGATACCGGAGCGACTCCGTTCCTTCGAGGAGCAGAAGACCCCGATACTCGATTTCAAGACTATCACGAAAAGTTGCTATGTAGCGACTGCGAGGCGATATTCTCGGATTACGAACGAGAATTTGCGACAAATATATTCCATCCGTATGTCAACGAGGAAAGTCAGAATTTCGCATATGACGAATGGCTTCAGCGATTCGTCATCTCGGTTTCGTGGCGTCTTATAGTCTCAAAGCTATCTACGATTGACGAACTCGATAATTTCCATCGAGAGGCTATCAGAGACGCTGAAGCAATATGGGAAAAAATTCTATTGGGGAATCTCCCGCTCAACGCAGACCCATTCACACACCATCTCTATTTCCTCGGGGACTTGGTAGTCGAGGAAGCACCAGATGATATTCCCGATAAGTTTGAATGGTACATCAATAGGGGAATCGATGGCACGTCGGTCTACGGCAAGCATACGGCGATATATTTCAAATTCCCGCAGATGGTGTTCTTCTCTTGTATCCAGCCGCCTGAAGTTTTAGGGCTAGAAGATACGGAAATCGGTATCACCGGAGAAATTGGGCCACCACAGGTTATGGGCCCAGATTGGGGCACCTTCGTCAATAGACGAGCCAAAATTATGACTGAGCGAAGTGTGTCGGAAGAAGAGCAAGAGAAGATATTGGAGCGTATGTTGGATAACTTGGAAACGGTGGCCGAGTCTGATTCTCTCCAAACGTTTCGGAAGCGGTGGGAGCGGAAGATGGTGGACCACAATCCCCTCGATTATCTTAACGAAGAGTGTCCTGTTTGCTTTACTCGCCATGATGTCGTCGGATTCCTTCCAGTTCGGCCTTTGCGAAAGGCAGAGATTGACCGAATGAACGACAAGAACGAATTGGTCAAAGGCATCTATATGTGTGGGGAGCTATCAATTGAGGGGATTCCTGAAGATTTGTCGCCCACGTTCATCCTGAGTACCAAGGATTCTACGAAAATCATCTCTCTGTATGAAGAGGTTGGATGGGTGGTAGAGGACGAAATCAACCACCCCGATGAAGTGAACCCAGTGAATATTGGAGAAGCGGCTTGGGAAGGGAAGTTACAGTCGTACCAAAGTTGGGTAAGAGAACAGCAGGAGTAGTCTGTATCCCATCATTCGGAAAAAGCGAATTTCGTGGATAGGGGTGTCTTCATCCATAATCACTATAATATGGTACAGTATAATTACTCGATATAATGTGGTGGAATCTATCTATCTAACTGAACAAAGTTGAACAAAGAGAGAGCCGGTAGCTCAGTCGAGGCCGAGACTCAGCTGTAACGCCTCGTCGACTTCAGCCATCGTAGGTCTGTCCAGTGAACCGACGACCGAGTGAATCCGTTCCGGAACCGAGACGGTTCGAATCTGGTCGAGCCGGATTGACGAATCCTTTTCGAGCGGTGACCCGTCCGCCTCGACGAACACCTCGAACGGATACTCGCGGTAGGTCCCCGTGACGGGCGCGACGATGGTCGTACTGGAGTTCTGGTTTCCGATATCGTTTTGAACGACCACGGCCGGGCG
>LFCJ01000992.1_pt1 | contig 18972 bp, 33 predicted proteins | sample 643141 | NCBI WGS metagenome assembly LFCJ01 (sample SAMN03766243, study PRJNA286221) | soda lake metagenome | biome: soda lake; feature: Kulunda steppe; material: water; isolation source: sample B1-Br-g2 brine of Lake Bitter-1 | place: Russia: Kulunda steppe | collected 2010-07
AAGAAATGAGAGAATTAGCAAAAGATAATCAAGAACAAGATAATCAAGAACAAAATAATCAAGAACAAATAGAAGTAAATACGCATAATTTTGATTATGGAGATATAGAATTCTATTGTGAAAAACATGGTACTGTTAATAAGGTGTACCAAAGTGGTTACTCGTTAGGGCATGATACAAGAAGAGATGGACCAAATGAATTAGATTTAGAAGGTATTGATTTTATTTTTAAAGTTTTGAATTTACCAGGTAGTTATGATGAAAAAAATGATGAAGTAATACATTCTAAAAAACAAATTGAATTAGAACTTATTGATGCTGATAATGCAGAATCGTATTTATCAAAATTCTCTAATTGGGAAGAAAAAATAACAAAAGCTGCAGAAAAACAATTTGAATATTTTTGTCCTCATAAAAATTGTCAAAGAATATTGGATTATAAACCATCAACAAATTAAAAATATTATTAATGGTCATTGGTAACACGGTTTTTTATGCAGTATGTTGCTATAATTAAGTCGTTAACAATTTTATTTCACTATTATTATGAATAAAAGTGTATTACTATCTATAGTTAAGAAAATACATAATTAATATAGCATTGAAGATAAATTTATAATTAATTATATTTATTATATTAATTATATGTCAACTATTAAAGAAAATTATAATAAATCAAAAAGAAAAACAGAAGAAAAAGATATGAAACGTATCGGCACAACAAGAGAAAAACATTTGTCATGGATTAATGTTCCATATTGGTTTAATTATAGGAGTAGTGAAGGTAAACATATAACATTTAATGGTGATAATAATGTATATTTATTAATTTCTGAAGGAGATGGAGATGCAATCGTATATAAAACAAAGAAATCTAATTTCTATGAAACAACATCAAAAGAAGGTGTTTGTCCAAATTGTGAAAAGAAAATTAGAAGATATGTTGATGATAATTATTTAACTTGTAGAATATGTGGTTGGCAATATAAAACAACTGTTGAAAAATTAAAGAATCTTTTTAAATAAAGAAATAACTAAATAATAAAAAGAATATATTTATATTATATACGTCGAATAAAATTAAAATAAAAAATAACATTATAATTTATTTTGTCGTTATTAACATAACAGTTGTATTAACTGTAAGTTTTATTGCTCCAAATTTAGGTATATTAATTAATTCAGAAAATATAGAAGTAGAATCAGATTATATTTCAGATGTAGAAGTTATATCATCAGATTTTTCACATACAAATAATGAATTACATGTTGAATTTAAAAATCAAGAAAAATTCGATAAAAATATAAAAAATATTGTTGTAAATTCAAATAATGATATGATTGATAGAAAAGAATATAATGTAGGCGTTAAAAAATATATGTTTACATATAACTATAATAAACCAACAGAAATAATTCTTACAAAATATAATTCAACAACACAACAAGAAGAAATTATTGAACGCGTAAATATTAATAGGTAACCATTAATAATTATTTTTAATATCGAATGTTTTTAATATCGAATGATTATCTTTATAACCGTTATAAATATCATCAAAATTAATTTTTCGAATTCCAAATGAACTATCATAAATTACATTATCTGAAAATACAGAAATATGCCCTATAGTTTCACCAGAATTATTAAATGGGTCAATCATAACAAATAATTTAATATCTTTATTTGAATGACGTAGTAAATAACTAATAGTTAAATTTGAGAAATCAACACAATCACCTTTCTTTTCTGTAATAACTTGTTCAACAGGATTAACAACATCATACATACCATTTAATGGGTCTAAAATTTCTTCAAAACCTGTGTAAAATTTATGTAGCCCATCTGAAACGTGTTTATAATTAGTATATAGATTATCTGTTTTTTCAGGTTCAACAAATGCTTTGGGATTCCGAATAAATCTTAATGTACTATTATTAAAATAATTTGTTATTGTATATTTACCATGTAATTCATTTGCTAATACACCACCTAAAAATAAACTTTTTGACGTTGAACTTAAAAATTCTCTTCTTCGCATAGTCATCTTTTATTAGTACTATTTTATATTTACACTATATTAAAAATATCGGTTTTAATTATGGAATAATAAAAACAATAAATAATTGTATATATTTATAAGCAAATTAAAATAGAAAATATTAAGTATTTTCTGAGAAAATATACTGTTAGAACAATGCCAAATGGTAATATGATTATACGTGCGATGGATTGGGGTGGGTTTTTAGAAAAATTACCTACTTCTATTTCAAAATGGTTTCCAAAAGGAAATCCAAACACAAAAGAAAATAAAGAAAAAATTCTCCTTGAAATTGAACGCTTGAAAATCCTTGGTCCATATGGAAGACAAGCAATGGAACACTATATGAAAAATAAAGATGATGAAATGTATTTAGAAAATCAATTAGATAATGCGCCAATACATGAATTATCATATGAATCATATTGTGAATATAAGAATCGAATTGAACAAATACAATACATAGCTTTTCATCAAGGATTTATAAAATCAATACTCCAAAAAAAGCAACCAAACGTTAATAAAAATAAATTGATTCAAGAATTACATACATTTGATTATGCATTACAAATTGTAGATAATCCATTGCAGTTAAAAGAAGATACATTTTTATCAGAAGAAGAAACATTGAATTATGAAAATATTTCAAATGTTTTTATTGAAGGTGTAGAAAATCAAATAAAATCTGAAATCATCACGTAGGAATTAATTAAGTATTATTTTATTCACAATAATTCCAAAATAAAAGTATAATAACTTAATTACTGTGAAAAATCAGTAAAAACTTATTACTAATAACGGTTAAAGATAAATAAAATTATAATTTTAAATACATAAAAGCAATAATAAAATTCATATAAATTATTTTACTTGATATAGATGGACACCTAATGAAGTATTCCAATATTTGAAATTTCTTCGTCGGATAATGCGCGGTCGTAGAAAAGTATTTGTCCACTAATATATACTCCAATGGTTCTTGGGAAACTCCATGATGTATACATCATGTCATCAATACTACCACTATAGGACGTACTGGCTATGTGTTCACCATTAATAAAAACATCTGCATTTCCGCTATCCCACGTAGGGCAACAGTTCTCATTAAATCCAATTCGTCGCTCCCCACACCAGTAAACGCAGTTTCTGAGGAAGCAATACCAAACCCAAAACCACCATCTGCATAATCCCAATAAATACGATTATCTTCTTCCCAATGTCCAAAACGTCCTATTCCACTGCTTGTTGAATTATCGTGTCCAGATGGGGCGATTGGAATTATTTGTGTAGCACTATCTCCTAACTGTACTCTGTCGTCTGTACTGTTAACGACTGAACCACTTTCATCAATCCATAAATCGCCAACACCTGATGATGGATTCCAAGTATATTCTTCGTTTAACTCAAAATCGGCACCATTAACAATATCTTCTATTACTGTTGAATCGTCTCCTTCCTTAACAACCCAATGATGTTGTAGTCCTTCGTCAGGTATATCAGTGACTTGTATTTCAATTTTTTGATTATTAATTTTTATTGTTGTTGTTCCTGTCTCACCTTGTGGATTATAGATTACGGATTCTGTTTTTGTATAATCAAGAACACCTTGTCCATCATCTATTTTTATATTTTTACTTGTATTATTTTCTTTTAATTTTTGTAATAAATAATCTAATTTTAATTTTTCATCTTTATGAATTATAATATCTGCCATATATATATATATATAATTAATTTTATATGTTAAATAATTTATGGTATTATCATGTAGAAATCAAAAAGAAAAGATAAATGAAAAATAATAACTATTTTTAATTAATAAGAAAACGATTTATAATAATGTAATTAAAATCAATGATTATTTAAATCTATAAAACTAAGAAATCTACATGGGAAGAAAATGGTTAAATGTTAAATTTGAATTAAATAATCCAAATAAAAAGATTAAAGAAGCATCAGCTAATCCAAAAACGAGAGAAGAAAAATTATATCAATATTTAAGTGAAAAATGGTCTCAAGAACATGTTAGACCTAGTAAAAATGTAGATATTATGTTTGGTAATTATTATAACAAAATTGAAGATACAATGAAAAAATTATTTGCAGAATTTTATTATATTGATAAAGCAGGTGCTGTTTATGTCACGGATAGTGCAAATGTTGGTTATGGTTGGGTTTTTGCAAGAAATGATTCTGGTAATATGTGTATAGAAAAAACATATGACGGATATGAAAATGCATTTGGTGCTGATGTAGCAGGGCAAATATATGATGAGTATAACATTAAAATAGATGAACAATTTTATTGGTGAATAAAATCAATTTAACTCTTTTTAAATAAATTTTTTTAACAATTTCATTAAATGTAAATATTAAATAAATTATATGATTTATTTTAATTGATATGAATGGAAGCCGAATCACTCAACCCACATTTGATACAGTCTTGCATCGACTGTGCGGTTTAACCCACCACCACCTGCATACCCTCCAAAATAAAATCTCCCATCTCCATTAACAGATGAAATGTCTAAACTATCTTGTCTTCTGGAGTATACATCGTTTGTCGTCTGAATAAACTCTATAACGTCAGAGTCGTCATTAGGTTTAAGAACGCCCATTATATTCCGTGCATTAGAAGAACTATCACCTTGCTGTTCCCAAGACACATATATGGTATTATAATCCGTCATGTCAAACTTTTTGAGTGGGTAGACTCTAAGTACTTTTTCAGTGCTACTGTCATCACTCATATTTATTCTAATTCTATCACTCTCAAAGGATAAATCGCTTTCATTTGCACCACCAGACGTGAATATACCACCGTCTTCATTCCAAAATTTTTCATTTTCTCCTTCGTTATAGAGATATCCTCCGTTGTCAGGTATACCTATGACTTGTATTTTAATTTTTTGACCGTTAATTTTTATTGTTGTTGTTCCTGTGTTCCCTTCTGGATTATATATTACAGATTCTGTTTTTGTATACCCTTTAAGTGTACCTTCACCACTATCTATTTCTATATTTTTACTTGTATTGTTTTCATTTAAGTATTGTAATAAATAATCTAATTTTAACGTGTCATTTTTATGAATTGTGATATCAGCCATATTATATATAACTATTCTTATACATTATAGGTTTTTTGGTTAAATTTATAGAAGCAAATCGTTATTTTTATATAATTTGGTGAAATATTGTATAATATGGGTAAATCAGAACGAAATGTAGAGATAGTTGATGAGAATCTTAAAACTGGTAAAATTTCTATACAGGAAGTAGAGAAAAATGATGAAATTACCTTTATTGCAGGCGAACATAAAATAACGGTGAAAAATTATGAATCGTAGAAATATATCTATTAAAAAAGACCCTAGATTAGAATATCAAAAAATTGCTGATAAAACAATTCCAAATCGGGTGTCTTATTTATGAAAAGCAAAGAAAAGATATACCATGATTTAACATTTAAAGCTGTAGAATCAATTGGTACTCATACAGAATTGACTATAGAAGAACAAGCTCTATTACATAAAAAGTTATCAAAAAGCATAAATAAAGAATTAGATTCGTTTTTTAATGATAAAGAATTAAAAAATTGTAATAAAGCATATAATATAGAATTTAACTCGTTTTATATTTAATAAGTACAAATAAAAATCAATATTTTTATATACTGTTACTTTTAAATATAATTTAATAATGAATAAATTAAATATTCCAAAAGAAATTGGTGAAACAAAAAAAAATTAATAACCATGTAGTAACGTTAAAAAATCCAGACGGTGTGATTGGGAACAAATTTAATTGTGAAAATTGTGGTATTTGGGTTGTTTCAGCGATTCATTTTCAAAAACAAGATTGTGATAAAAATGAATAAAACAAAAGAAAATTGGAGAGAGCAAGCATATTTAGATTGGTGTGACGTTGAAATAACACCACATGAAAATGGAATATATTTAGAATTAACAAATGAAAAAATAAGTCTTGCTACAAAACTTAATAATCAAGAAATCACGGAATTAATTTTAAAACTTCAACAATATAAAGATACATAATTAATTTCAAATTTGTATTGTTAATTTGAGAACGAAATTTTTAAATAAATACATAATCTATACTTGATTATGAATAATAACAACAAAGAGTATTATTGTCAATGTACTTGTGGTGAAATGAGCGGTATAGTTGAAACAAAACAAGATGCAGAAGATTGGTATGAATATCATGTTGAAAATCAAAATTCAGAATCTGGTTTATACCATAAACCACATTATGGAAATTTCGAGGATTAATTATAACTATATTGGTGAATAATAACCTTAGATACTAATATACTTGTTTTATTCACAAATATGATTATAAATCAGGTGAATTATTTAATTAAATTCTTAATCTTTATATAAAACGCTGTTTTATTATTGTGTATGGAATCAGAACAAGAAATCAGAGAACGGTTGAAACGATTGCACGGGAGAGAAATTTTTAAATACGACTAATACATTTATTTTTAAATATGAGTTCAAATAAAAAAGAAATGATATATGATTGTGGTTGGTGTGATTGGGGATATAAAACAGATGAATTTAAAATAGGATTTATTCAAACTGTTAAACATTATAATTATCATCATTCTATACAAGGATATTTATATCAAAAATTAAAATCAATTTGAAATTAAATACTTATTTCAATATCTTCGTAGTTTAATATACACTGAATATTTATTTTGGTGTGATAAAAATTATATATTTGTAAAAGTAAAATGAAATTTATTTTCGAAACAATTAAATGTGTATATTCATAGATAAATATATGAGAAAAATAAAAGATATTAAAGAAGGTATTAAACTATCTTATTTATTAGGTTTTTTCACAGGGATTTTATTTTGTATTAGTTTTAGAAGTTTATGGTATGGAGAGTTTATAATATTTATTATCTTAATACTACCTGTAATTATTTCTATTTCTTATATAATGGAATATTTATATATAAGTAAATAAATTACGTTATGTTGAATTTATTATTTTATTTTTCGTAATTGATTATTAAATTTATATATGTGCTCACGTTATATAAACAAAGATTTAATAAAACCTAAATCAAAAATTATAAGTGTTTAAAACTATTAAAAATAATGTAATGATAGAAAGAAATTCTCCAACAAATTGGTTTAAATATGAATGTAAAAATATGCCAAAAGAAGTTCTTAAATATATTCAAGATGAATATGAAATTGAACTTTTAGAACAAAATAAAAATGAAATAGAATTTTATTCAAAACAAGATGGTATTGGTTTTGAATTATCTATTAATGATAAATTTACAGATTATGGTACAGTATTTTCAAAACCTATTCATACGCCATCTGATTTACCTGATGAAATTAGAGAAATTATTACTGTTGAAGACTACTTCAAAAATCAAAAAGTTCGTGATTTGATGTATGATATTGATATTGGCGTAGATGAAGATTATAGAGAATATTTGTTAAGTAATAGAATTCGTCTAACTACTTCACCATCAAAACCATTTCTTAACATAAAAAGAGCAAACCCGTTACAATTTAAAAAATTAAAACAAAAATATGATGAATTCTTTTTTGAAGTAGAAAATTCTGATTATCCTTCAAAATCAGAAATTGAATTATTGCAACAGAAATTACAAGACAAATTTAATATTGAATCAACACAAGTTTATGTAATTGGTTTTTTGAATAATATTACTCAAAATTCCGTAAATATTCATGTTGATGGTGTTGCAATTGATATTACTGATAAACAACTACAAGAAGATGTACTTGAATGGTGTAAAGAATTGTTAAATAATACTGAAGAATTATTCACTCCAGCAGAAATACAACTACAAGAAGGATATATACGAATCTGGGTTGATTAATTTTTTATTTAATTATTAGAAATAAATTAAAAGCTTTAATTGTAGTTTAATTTAAAAAATAAAGTAAACTAATTGTATTATATTTTTTATTTATTAAAAGTTAAAAACCGCTTAAGCGGTTAAGCCAGGAAACCAGTGACTCTACTCTTATGATAAGCTGCCCGAATAAAGGTACTTTAAATTCCCGTTTGTCATAATTTGACCGTAATTATGGTTAGAACTATATGTATTTAAATCTTTTGGTTTTACTTATCCGAAGATTTAAGTTATTATAAATAAATATTTTATATAATGAGTCAAAAAGAAACACAGTTAGAAAAAGAATCTGAGAGTACAACATTTTCATCATCTACATTTAATAATCAATCTATGAATACAAATCAAAGAACATCTAATAAAGGATTATTAAGTAGATTAACATCTGTTGTATCAAAAGAATCTTCAATTTCAGATATGTTCGTAACAATGATTGTTTCGCTATTATTAATGGTAGGTCTTGGAATATTTATTCCTACATCTATTATCCCTGTATTACTTGGTGCTTTGATTACAGCATTTGGTATTAGTAGTATTGATAAAGAAAGGGAGTTCTTTTTCTCAACAATTATTGGAACAGGTATTTCAGGTTTTATAGCAGGTTTATTATTTGTTTCTTTACCATTTGGTTTTAATTTCTTTGGTGCATTAATTATTGGAATCGTAAGTAGTGGATTATCAACAGTAATTTACGAAAAATAATAAAGATAAAACTTAAATACACATGAGATAAATAAGTTAATAACTACTATATATCATGCATGATTTAACTTTTGAACAAATTACAAAAAATGTAGAATTATTTTATGATATAGGCATAACAAAGAAACCTGAAAATTATATTGATTCTAATGGTAGGATTTATTTTGATATTAAAAATAATAAAAAAGAAGATATAAAAATAGCAAATCCATTACGTATTAATCAATTAAAAAAACACGAAAATAATTTTCTTGTGAAAAATGAAAAAAATAACTCTTCTAATTCTTATTTAAGTCAAATTTTAAAACTACAAAATAAAATTATAAATAAATTTCAAATAAAATCAGATGATTTTTACGTAACAGGTCATTTAACAGATGTTATACCAGCAGAATGGTTTATATATTTAGAAAAAATTATAATTAAGCTAAAAGATAAACAAAAACAAGATGATATTTATAATTGGTTTAGAAAAAGAGCAATTAAAAATAATCTAACATATGAATATATTGGTAAAATAAATAAACAAACAAACTATTTAAGTATAGAATTAGAATTCTATATGTAATAAAAAGATTTAAACAATTCCAGATATTAGTTGAAGTAAATGAATATAGAAGATGATTCAATTAAAATAACAGAAATTCAAATTGAAACAAGTAATGGTGTAACAGTGAGATATAAATATGATGAACGAAAAAATTCATTAGTTAAAAAGGGTACTCAATATCCAAAATCATGGACTACAAACGAATTTGGTGATGAGAATAAACAAAAATTATCTGATGCAGAGTTAGAAGGTAAAATTGCAGGAGCAAAAAGAGAAGCAGATATTCGTATTGCTAAAGAATTTTTTGATGAAGAAACTGTACAAGAAATAAAAGAAAATAAATCTAAAGAAGTTAAAATCACTATGAATAAATTATTTTAAAACAGTAAATTTATAACTTTAGATATTAAATATAATACATGCGTAAAAATAATAAAAATACAGGTATAGTCAAACAGTTACGAGATAATATTGTTGGTGAAAAATTAGAAACAACAGAAACATATGTTGTTAGTAATATTGAAAAACGTTCGAGAAATATTATTGTATGTATAAACGGTGATGTAAATAGAGAATAACCACCTAAAATGTTAATAAGTATAATGAGGGAAGAAGGATATATGTATAGTCATTTAGAATTAAATAAACCTGTAAATAAGGATAAAAAAACAATGTTTATATTTGAACCTATACCTGAATATTTAAAATGAAAGCGTCTAATATTCTTGTAATTCATTTACGAATAGATGCGTCCCTTCATTTTTTGATTCTTCTTTAACAGAAAAAGCAGATATCATAGCTTTTTGTTCAATTAATTCATCCCATGTATAATCAACATTTTTAATTAGTAATCTTCCTGCTTCAAAAAAACAAGATGTGTTAAATTCTTCTGTTGTTATTATTTCGTTATTAATAATTAATTTTGTCTCAATTATTTTAATTCGATTTGAAAATCTATTCATAATTATTATTAATGTTAATTCATTATAAATGTTTCTATTATATATCAAGTAAACTATCAATTTTATCCGTATCTTCTTCTCGAAGTAATTTTTCTAATTTATCTTCACGTTCTTCTCTTACTTTTTCAATTTTATTATTAGCTTCAATAGCAATTTCTTGAAGTTCTTTTATCCTTGGTATCTTATACAAACCAGATAAAATAACCGTTGCTGCCATTTCAGGTGTATTTGGTCTTGGATAATCACCACCTCTAACCTCCATACAATTAGTTCTTGTTTCAATAACAGAACGTCCTTCTTCGACTCCTTTTCTAGACATAAATTTAGGTGGACCAGAGAATACTACAAGTGCTCTTTCTGTACTTTCTATATCAGCAGGTATTGTAAGTTGACCACTTATCGCTTGTTGTGAAAGACTTTTCATTCTTATTGTTGCATCTGTTGTATCTATTTCTGTTTTTCCTCTTAATCTAGATAATAAACCAGGGTTTACAATTTTATTATCTAATTCATCCGTTTTTTGTCCAATAGCTGTAATTCCACCACATTCAAGCGTATTAATTACTTCACTTGCGTCAACAACACTTTCACCAACATTATCTTTATCGGTTATTTCACCTGATGCAAACATAAGACCAAATCTTTTTGCAATAATACGATTTAATTCTGTATACCATTCTTCAATACTATTACTCCCTCTACTCCATGCTTCATTATCAAATAACAATAAATTATCTGTTGAATTAATACAGGATTCTAATGAACGAGCAGCATTCAACGTATATATGTCACCTTCACTCTTTGATGGGAGAACACCTAACCCATAAACTGGTTCTTCATAATATTCTTGTAATTTAGAAGTTAATACAGGCATTCCACCACTTCCTGTTCCACCACCTAATGCTGCTGTAACAAGAAAAGCATCTATTTCATGCAATGGAATTTCATTTATTTTATCTTGTACTTCTCTAAAATTTTCTTCCATAATATCTCTTCCTTTTTTATTATCTGCACCTACACCGTTTCCTTTAACTTGGCCTTCTCCAATTAACATTCTTTTAGACTCAGGTATATATTCCAAACCAGCTAAATCTTGTCTTGCTGTATTAATTGCAAGACACCCTCGTATAAAACCAGCATTAATAAAATCATCGTATTCAAGTAATTTATCGGCAATTTTTCCACCTGCTTGTCCAATACCAATTAATCCTATTCTCATAGTAATATGTAAATAGTTCTTAATAATAAAATAAGGGGTTAAATAAAATCGTAATATTTAATAGAATACAATCTATATAATAATTATGATAAATTCTGATTCAACAGATGATTTTCCTTGTTCTGAGGAACGTTGTTCATATTATTTAACAGATAATCCATCTATTTGTGTCCATTATGATAATAATGCTGAAGCTATTTCTTATTGGGGGGATGTTTTAATAGGTAAATGTACGATTGATGATGTAATACCAGAATATAAAGAATATCTTGATTTTGAAAAAGCTGTAGAAAATAAAAAAATAGATTTTTTTGATAATAAATATAATTGGTTAGGTCCAACAGTAACAATAGAATTAAGACATAACTCTGAAATTATTAAAGAATTTACAGCATATCCGTTTAATGGTATTGAAATGCGTGATTTTGATAATACGCTTACATATATAGATGGTTATATAGAAGCATTTAAAGATTTTCAAAATTATGATTGAATTTTATATTTTTATTTTTATATTCTTTTTTGACTTTTAATTATATTAGAATCAGCTTTTGTTTTGCAATGACTTACAATATAAATAGAATTATATATAATCATAAAATATGTTTATTATATTAAAAAATTAATGTTGATAGTTTTGATTCGTATATAAATTAGAGTATTTTTTAATAATTTTTTCTGGATTTTTTCTTGATGGTTTTGTAATCGATTTAAAATTACTTTTTCTGGATTATATCCTTTTTCATTAATCATTCGTAAAGAATTAATACAGATATCAGCAAGTTCTTCAATACATTCTTCTTCATCCCAATTATCTTGCTCCATATCTTTTAAATCTTGTCTAATTATAAATACAACATATGGAAAATCATATTTTTTAAATCATCATAATCACCCCAAATAGAATCAATTTTTTCTATTACATTATTCATGTATATGATTTACTTTTTATTTATATAAAACTTTGGTTATGAGATTAAAACATATTATTTCATTTATTATTTATTTTCCACTAATTCAACAATTAAATTATCATCGTCATAGACCTCGATTATATAAATTCGTTTTCAAACCTACACAGATATACGTGGAATCATATTATTCATATCAGTCTTACTGTTTTTTGTTTGATACACCTTTCTTGCACTTATACTTTCCGTCAACACTCAATATCTGCTAAAATAGAAGAGGTCAATATTTTTTAATAGCTGTCTTATAACCATATTGTGTGTATATTGTATCCAAAATATAAGGTATCTTTAATATATACGCACCCTTAGAGGTAGTTGGATATGACGAGAAAACAACTGACAAAAAGAAACAAAAGAAGTGAACGAGATAAATTAAATGAAACGGAGTTGTATGACTATGGTGTTTTCGATACTAAATGGAATGTAATTCAATCATTCTCGACTTCAAATTTTGATAGTGAAGAAAAAATGGTGAAGAAAAATCATCTGATGGTGACTAAAGGAATGGATGATACGTTGCATTTGAGGGTTATTGACGTTCTATTATCACCAAAGATTGATGCTGACGCTGAGGGAACCCACCAGCAAGATATGGAGGGGTGTGAGTGATGCGTTGGTATTGTTACGTTTGCGGTAAGGAGGTTGATGAGATTGAGATGGTATGCAAGAATGTTGGTCCACTCCATCTACCCGAAGTTCATTGCCGTGAGTGTGTACGGTAATTAATTAAAAACGTACACGGGATTGTGCGTGAAATCAATAGTTGGAGTACGTGAGTCAATTCGTATTTATTTGGCCTGTTCTATTATTTGTTTCTGTTCTATGTGCCCATATATGTTTTATCAATAATTATTTATTCTTGTGATGGTTCTACAGGATGTTCAATGTTTTCTGTCAATCCAATAATTTCTTCTTCATGTGAGAATTCAGCAAGGTGGCCACCTACAGCCACAATAATATCATTTTCATTTTCAAATTCTGTAACATACACTTTAATCTCATATTCTCCATTATCATCTTCGATTTGTAATGTATAGAATGACATATCTTCCGTTTCATCTAATACTTCTACAGGAATATCACCATCATAATCTATATCTACAATTTCTGCATTTACATCTGATAATTCATTTTCAAATTCTCTAATTAATTCTTCATCATCCATACTATCAATAGGATTAATTTCTTGACCTAATACCGATTCTGATGGGGTAGAAATAATACCAAACACGTTTTCATTATTTTGTTCTAAAATTTCAATACTTTCTTCATATGCATCTTCTAATTCATCTTCGTCAAATTCTTCAAATTCATCTACTTCTTTTGCATATGTTGTAATCCACGTTGTAACGTCTACATCTACTTCTTGTCCAGCAACTTCATAAACTTCATTAACATGTTCTTGTTCTGCATCTATTAATTTATATTCTGTCTCTGCTAAATATTCTTCATTTACGCGAGCTTTTTCAGCATCTGCTTCTACGCCTTCTTCAAATATATCTAAACATCCAGCTAATAATGCTGTTACTGTAATCGCACTTGTGGTTTTTAAAAATGTTCTTCTGTTTGCCATATTTAATAATATTCGTCTATCCTTATATATCTTTGTTTAATTTAGTTTTATATTTAATATATGTATATAGTACTATTAATATTGAAAATAATCCCAATTTATTTAAAAATGATTTTGTGTATATTTTATTAAGTAATTTTAATTTTAATTTTTCTCTTGTTTTTAATTTTACATCACCTATATTTTCAATAGATTCTATTGGAATTAAATCTCTTTTTTCATAATCTTCAAGAACTTTTAATATATAGTTTGAACGTAAATCATATGATTCTATTTCTGATATTGGTACCATTTTTGCATCTTTAACATCATTTGATTGTGGTTCTAAATTACTATCTAATACTTTCATTTTATAAATAATAATTGTATTATTTGATTTTGTAAAATAAATACCAATAATTCCAATAGGTTTGGAATCTAATCCTGTTTCTTCAAATACTTCTCTCCGAACACATTTTGACAATTTTTCACCGTATTCTAATCGTCCTGCTGGTAAGCTCCATTTATCTTCTATATGTGTTTTATTTTCTTGAACTAATAATATCTTATCTTTGTGTTTAATTAATCCAGCACATATTATTGTACCACTCATTATTATGTTTACGTGATATTATTATATAAATATATATAATTTTTAATCTATTTTTAAAAATTTTCACAGTAAGTTTTAAGTGTTTTTAAACAAAGTAATGGTATGAATAAGAAAAAACTATTTAAATATGTTATTGTAGTATTAGTATTATATAAAACTTATAAATTTTATAAAAACATGACTTCATATGATATAGAAACATCAAATTCATTAGAATTAGAAGACATATATAGTGGAGAATTAAGACCATAATAAAAATTAAGTGTTGTATAATATAAATCAATACTTTTATACTATTGTAAATACTATATTATAGTATGAAACAAGAATTAATGCCAAATTTAGAAAATGAACCTTTGGCCGTAAAAACATTATTTCCAGACCCTGACTATTTTAAATCATGGAGTGACGTAAGAGAAGAATACGAAGAACAAATTATTAACAAGATTGTACATTCTGATTATGAAATTGACATAATTAGTATCACGCATACAGATGCAGACGGATATGGTTGTGATGTTATGCTTAGGGAAGCATACCCAACAAAAAATATTGTTACCTTTACAGCTTCAGAAAGTGGGCCATTGACTGTTGATTTTGTTGGTTCACTAATTAATGATTATGCAGATAATTCGATTCCAATTTTTATTATGGATTTAGCGCCTGATTTTGAAAAAGGACGAGAATTTATTGATTCTTTTAGGTCATTTCACTCTGTAACGGTAATTGACCACCATGAATGGGAAAAATCAGATTATAACCAAATTGATTGGGTTGCTAAAGTATATCACGATACAGATAGGTGTGCAACAAAAATTGTCCATGATGAATTAATTGACAATCCACGAACGGAAATTACAGAACTTGCTAAATTAACACAAGACCATGATTTATGGATTAAAAAACAGAGAGAACAAAGTGATAAATTATCATTATTAGCTTCAACAACAGATATTGAAGAATATGTTAAAATTTGTAGAAAACATGGTGTAAATGTAATTAATTCAAAAGAAGGAAAAGAGTTAATTCAAGAAGAAAAGCAAAAACAAGAAGAAAAGCAAAAAATTGCATTAAATAGATTAGAAAAATTTGAATTAGATAATGAATATAAAATAGGAATCACGTATGGGCGTTGTAATGCTTCAAAAGTAGGTGAAGAAATATATGAAAATGAAAATTGTAACATTGCGTGTATTATGTTTCCAAGTGGTAGTATATCGTTAAGAACAGATGAAAATACTCCTGTGGCAAGAGATATAGCAACACATTTTAATGGCGGTGGTCATCCCTGTGCCGCAGGTGCAAAACCAAAATTTGTGGGTTCTGTTGTAGATTATACTACACATTGGTCTACAAAAGGAAAAGCATTACAAACACATTTAGTCGATAATATTAATAATATTTTAAATTGATTTCAAATAATAATCTATTTATTTACGCAAGAATAATAATAGCATATAATATAAATATGAATAAAAAATCAAATAGTCTTCAAAATATTTCAAGTATATTAAAAAATATTGAAGGTGAAGGTTCAAAATACAACCCATTTAAAATTAAAACAGCACGTGATTTACAATTAATTAATTATAATTTAGATTCTCATTTCAAATTAGTTAATGATATAAATGCTGAAAATACAAAAAAATGGTTTAATGGTAATGGTTTCAAACCAATAGGTGATAGTAAAGCAGGAAACCGATTAGAAAATAAATTTACAGGTAGTTTAGATGGCAATGATTATACAATTAAAAACCTCTATATTAATAGAAAAGACGAAAATTTTATTGGTTTATTTGGGTGTATTGGGTATGATGCTGTTATTAAAAATTTAAAATTATCAAATATTACTATTATTGGTAATAAAGTTGTAGGTGGTATTGTGGGTAAAAATGATGGTCAGATATATAACATTACTATTAAAGGTAACTCTAATACTATAACGGGAAAAAGTAGAATTGGTGGATTAGTAGGTTGGAATGCAGGTTATATTAATTATTCTAAGATACATTCTGATGTTGCTGGTTCTTTTGCTGTTGGTGGGTTAGTAGGAGAAATGATGAATGGTTCTGTTTCTACGTGTGAAAGTATTGGTAGTGTTACAGGTGAAAATTGGGTTGGTGGATTATTAGGAACTGCATTTACGGGTTATATTATTGATTGTAAAATAAATGGTTCTATTTGTGGCGATTCAATTGTAAATAAATTAATCGGATATAATATAGATGGAAAATTAATAGATTGCAATTCAAATGTTGAATTAAATAGAACAAACGATTTATTAGCTGGAAATACGACAAAAATTCTAAAATATTGGGAACATAAAATGAATAAATCAGAAAAAGATAAAGAAAAATTGAAAATTTATAACTTTAATTAAAATTTTAAATTGTATATTTATTTTTTAAATATATTATATTTGAATCACAAAGTGATAATATTTCTTGTAAAACAAATATTAACAAATTTATAAATATTTGATAGGAGGTAATAAATCCAATAAAAATGAATATGATACTGTATTTGAATTAAGTAAGAGCAACATGTTATAATTTTAGACAACACAATAGTTTTTTATAGTTGGTTTTCAAAAACAGATTTATCATTAAATCTATACAGTTTTTGAGGATTAAAATGTTTTAACACGTTATATTGGTTTTTCAGCATTTTCAAAATTAATATCTTGATTAAATGATTCTGCCTTTTCAAACATACAAGTCATATTTTCTACATTACTCACATCCCAATTATTTAATGGTTGATTAAAAGATTCTGCACCAAAAAACATTTTCTCCATCTCTATTACATTAGAAACATCCCAATTATCTAACGGTTGATTAAATGTTTTAGCCATAGTAAACATATTTGACATATTTTTAATATTAGAGGTATCCCAGTTATTGAGTGATTGATTAAATGATTTTGCATTTTGAAACATTCCATCCGTAAATTCAACATTAGAAACATCCCAATTATCCAACGGTTGATTAAAAGATTCTGCTCTTTTGAACATATCTGACATATCTATCACGTTAGAAGTATTCCATTTTTCTAATGGTTTGTTAAATTTTCCTGCATGACTAAACATAGATTTCATATTTGTTACGTTACTTACATCCCAATTATTTAATGGTTGGTTAAATTCATTTGCAAAACAAAATATACCTAGCATATTTGTTACGTTACTTACGTCCCAATTATTTAATGGTTGATTAAATTCATTTGCAAAACAAAACATATACATCATTGTTTCAACATTACTAGTATCAGCGTTTGTCAAATCAAATTCTGAAACGGGTTTTCCGATATCATCTTCTGAAAAAGAACTTTCATCTAAGTTATGTGATTGAAGCTTTCCATATTCAAATAATCGATTACTATTTTTTGGTAAAACAATTTTTTCATTTGAAGACATAATTATATAAAATACGTGTGTTACATATTTAAATTATCGGATTTGAATTTATTATGTATGTGGATTACCCCATTGTGGTTGTATTTTTTCTTCATTTTCAAAGCCTGAATTATCATCAAATTGATGTGGTTTTTCATGTATTTTTTCAGGTTTCCATGAACTAATTTCTTGACTAAAAGATTCTGCACCAAAAAACATGCTCGACATTAATTCAACATTTTTAACGTCCTATGAATCGATTTTTCTATTAAATGATTTAGCTCCTGCAAAAGTGTTTTTAAGATTACATTCGATAAGTTTATAATAAGTTACTGTGTATTTTTATATATGAACGAAAAAATTGTAAAAGAAAATGTAGAAGAAATGTTAAATCTGTTTAATTTACAAACAGATAAAGATGGGTATATAAAATATGAAAATGGAGAATATGTTCCTTCATTTGATAATAGAGAAAGAATACACAAAGATAATGTAGCATTTATTAAACATGATGAAAGTCAAATAAATAAATTTTTATTAATTCCTTATGATTGTTCATCTGTTTCTAAAAAAGAAATGATTGCAAGTGATGATTAATTAAATAATTACAATAATTGTTGCGATGAGTATTAATGTTGCTCCAATTCCTTTTCTTAATAAATTATCTTCTTTGATTAGTTTACCACCGATTATAGCAGATAATAATACATTTAATTGCCAAAATATACTCACGCGTGTACCTTCTACTAATGAAATTGTTATTAATGCCATTGATACTTCTGAAAATCGTATTCCACTCATTACAGCTAATTCTTTATTAAAAGTTATGATTTTTCCAAGTGGTTTTTCATTGATGAATATTTTATATAATACAATAAGAAATATGGCATTTAAGAAAATAATATATCCTGCAAGTGTTAATGGGTTAATATCGAATGTTACTAAAATATATCTATCAATAATAACACTACCAGCAATAATAATACCACTTAAAAGCCCGAGTCTAACAGGTGTTTGTGATAAATTATATAC
>LFCJ01000994.1_pt1 | contig 18966 bp, 17 predicted proteins | sample 643141 | NCBI WGS metagenome assembly LFCJ01 (sample SAMN03766243, study PRJNA286221) | soda lake metagenome | biome: soda lake; feature: Kulunda steppe; material: water; isolation source: sample B1-Br-g2 brine of Lake Bitter-1 | place: Russia: Kulunda steppe | collected 2010-07
CCCACAGACCGGCCACTCACCGATTCGAACGGTGCGTTGGCTTGGTGGTCTGCAAACCTGAAATTCCCAACTCAACGGTGCGGTGCCGTGGGATTCCTCCCGCGTTCACGCGGAGGAGGATGTCAATTTGGTTCCGTCCGACATCGAAGGCGTCGTTCGATCCTGTACTTTCCCGGCCAGTCTGACCCTCGCCGCGAGCGGAGGGTTTAGGAGCCTGACGGCCCAACGAAGCTACGAACCCGATGTCCGACACTCACACGCATACACGCTCTATCGGTGCGCTCGAGGAGACAGTCGACTCTTTCGGCGACCTCGAGGCCCTCGAGGCCGAAAAGCGGGCGGATCTCACAGCAACGCTTGTCTCGCTTGCGGACGCCTACGGTCGTCGCGGCGAGTTCGACGCCGAGGCGAATACGATCGACCGACTCGAGGAGGTTTACGAACTCGCCCCGGAGGAGCCGGCCGAGTTGGCCCGAGCACTCGCTAACGCGACGGCGGTGACGGCGCGTGCCGATGTATACGAGTCCGGAATCGACCCCGAGCGGATCGAAACCTATCGGGCACGTCTCGAGACGCTCTGTAGCCCGGAAGCCGAGGAGGTGGTGTTTATTTCGCTTGCGAAAGCGACCGCCCAGACGGCCCATGCCTATGGGAAAGCCGAACGGCCGAGTCGGATCGCCTCGCTGGTCGAGCGACTCGAGGAGATCTACGAGAGTTACGAGACGGCCGAAGTGGCAGCGGCACTTGCACGCGGGCACGCCTACGCAGAGCGGTATCTCGATTCCGAACGTGACGATCGGATCGACCGCGTCCAGTCGCTTTACGAAACACACCTCGATGGCGACGTAGCAGCGGGGCTTGCGGGTGTTATCGCCGGTCGGACGAACGTCGACGTCGCCACGGAGAATATGTCAGCCCTCGAGCGACGGATCGCACGGATCGAGACGCTCGCCCAGCAACACCCCGACTCGGACGTCGAACGCTGGCTGCCAATTGCAACGGCAAACGCCACCCGAGCGAGTTTCGAGGCGGCCGACTACGAACGGTTAGAACACTGGGGCAAAGAGACCGTCGACGCCCACGACCGTCTCGAGACCCCCTCGAGTGCGAGTTGGGCCGCTGCTGCACTCTTTTATTCCGCGCGTGGCTCCTTTTTCGAAGGCGACGTCGGCAAGGGCGAACGGAAACTCGAGCGGTTGCGGGAACTCGAGGCTCGCTATGAAAATCCGGTGTTCGAACACTGGCTTGCCCGGAGTATGTTCGACGCGACGCGAGGCTACGTCGAGACGGGCCGCTACGAGCAGGCCCGTACGATAGCCGAGGAACTCGAGGCCTACGCGGAGGGCCACGAGGACCAAGACCAGATCGAAGCCGGGCTCGAAGCGCTTCGGTCCCAGGCACCGGGACTGCGTGATCCGGAACAGGGCGTTTCGAGCGAACCCGAGGTCGTCGACTCCGAGGGAGCGTCGGCGGACAACGCCGATGAGCTGACACGCCAGCCTGCAGCCGAACCCACGAGTGCAGATGAGATGAGCCTCGAGAGCGCACTCGAAACGCTCGAGGGCGTCGAGGAATCAGACGACGGCTGTGGAAGCTGTGGCTCGGGCGGCTGTGGAAGCTGTGGCTCTGGTGGGACGGTCGAACCCGCGAGTGCGCGAACACTCGTCGCTGCAGGCATCGGAATCGCGCTGGTGGCGCTGGCGGTTGTCTACAGCGGCTATCGGCTGCTAAAACGCATCGCCCCCTAAGATTAACAGGTAGATTTCGACGACGGGACCGTTCGCAGGCTGTTTTTCCGTGTGGTAAGATAACACACCTAGTACCGAAACCGACTTATCCCGAGTCGTTGATGATTAATCCATATGCATAAGCCACTGCTCGTGACCGACTTCCTCGACCGGGCGCGAACGCATTACGCCGACGACGAGGCCGTCGTGGCGACGACCGGCGAGCGATTTACCTACGCTGAGTTGGGCGAACGCGCGGATCGCGTTTCGGCGGCGTTGCAGGCTCGCGGGATCGAAAAAGGCGACCGGGTGGCCGTCCTCGACCCGAATACCCACTACCACCTCGAGGTGGCCTACGGCTCGATGCAGGTCGGGGCGATTCATATGCCGCTGAACTATCGGTTGACACCTGCGGATTTTTCCTACATGCTCGAGGACGCGGAGGTTGATGCCATCTACGCCGATTACGAGTATGCCGAGAAAATCGAGGCGATCCGTGAGGAGGTGCCGACGGAGACGTTCATCACGAACGATGCCGATGCGGTCGAGGGTGAGTGGGAGCCGTTTGACGCAGTGCTCGAGGAGGCCGGGACCGAGTACGACCGCCCTGAGATGGCAGAAGACGAGATAATTACGATCAATTATACCTCGGGCACGACGGGTGATCCGAAGGGTGTCTGTCGAACCCACCGGTGTGAGACGTTGCATGCCTATCTCGTGGGACACCATCAGGCGATCACAGATGACGATATCTACCTCTGGACGTTACCGATGTTTCACGTCAACGGCTGGGGTCACATCTACGCTGTCACGGGCATGGGCGCAAAACACGTCTGTACGCGAGGGGTCGACGCCGGGGAGATTTTCGAGGCGATTCAGACCGAGGACATCTCCTATCTGTGTGGTGCGCCGACGGTGTTGAATCTGTTGAGCGACTACTACGATGAACACGACCTGGAGACGACAGGGGCAAACGATGTCCGGATTGCGACCGCAGGCAGCGCGCCGCCGGAAGCAACCATTCGGACCGTCGAAGACGACTTTGGCTGGTATCTCAAACACGTCTATGGCGCGACCGAGACCGGGCCGCTCATCACGACCTCCGATGCCAGACGACACTTCGGCGACGACAGCAGCGATCGCTTCGCGGTGAAAAAACGCCAGGGGCTGTCGTATCTCGGCACCGACGTTCGGGTCGTCGACGAAGATGGCACCGACGTCCCCCGAGACGACGAAACGATCGGCGAGATTGTCGTCCGGGGCAATCAGGTAATGGACAAATACTGGAACAAACCCGAGGCGACCGAGGAGGCCTTCTCCGACCGCCTCGAGGGCTATTACCACATGGGTGATCTCGCCACCGTCGACGAAAACGGCATGATCTCGATACAGGATCGCAAAAAGGACATCATCATCTCCGGCGGTGAGAACATCTCGAGTCTCGAACTCGAGGATACGCTGTTTGACCATCCCGAGGTTTCGGATGTCGCGGTGATTCCGGCTCCGAGCGAGGAGTGGGGAGAGACGCCCAAAGCGTTCGTCGTCCCCACGAGTGGTGACCCCGAGAATCCGGGGGTGACGCCCGACGAACTGGTCGACTATACTCGTGACAATCTGGCGGGGTATAAAGCCGTCCGTCGGGTCGAGTTCGTCGCGGAGTTGCCGACGACGGCGACTGGCAAGGTCCAAAAATACGAACTCCGAAAGGAGGAGTGGGACGAAGAGGATCGAATGGTCGGGGAGGGGTGAGGACTCGATCGAGGGGATCGGTTTCGGTCAGTACGCTTTCGGTCAATCGGCTTTCCAGTAACGCTCGAGTTCTTCGAGAACAGTCTCGGAGTCGTCGAGTACCGACCGCGAGCATCGAATTGGCCGCCATCTGCGGCGGTCGATAATGAGTGTTTCGTCAGTGAGTTCGACGCCCGTGACACTCGACCAGGGGACAAATACGGTTCCCATCGGCCCGTCGGCGAGGAGTCCGGCGTCGTAGAGTGCCAGTTTTGGGACCATCGAGGGATCGGATGTGTGTGCGAGTATGAACTTCGAGCCGCCGATTTTTTTGCCGACCTGCTCGGGTCGAAGCGTTCGAAGCCACGCCGGCCAAATTGTCCCGTCGAACTGCTGTCGATAGGAGGTACCGATCAGGACGAACATGAGGCCGATAAAAACCGTCCAGTAGCTGAACCGGCCAGAGAGCCACTCGAGGGAGTGTCCGCTTGCGCTGACGGTAAGCGAAAGGATGGCGGTGGACGCTCCGACGACGAGACAGGTGAGTCCGACCCCAAAGAGTGCTCGAGGATAGCGGGGATCGAACCACTGGATAGTCAGATGGGGCTCGCCAGTGGTCATCGCTCGAGCGTATCGTTCGCGGGCCATCGAGGCGAGGCCGAAGGCAGCGCCGGCGGTGACGAGCGCACCGAGGCCGGTGCCCGCGGCGGTCGCCAGTGAGAGCGGCGTGACCAACACGGCGACGGTTGCAATCGCGAACCCGGCCGGAACGACAAACAGCGGGGCAGTCGTTCGCCGACGCCGCCCGAGCCGTTCGGGGAGGCCGGAGACGGTTCCGGCGAGGATGGCACCGGCGACGACCCCCACGGTTGCGGCCGAGGAGACGACGCCGACGACGGTTGCGGCCGACCCCTCGAGTGCGAGTGCACCAGTAACTGCAAGCGCGATGAGACAGACGGCGACGTAGCCACCGCTTGCGGCGACGAACCCGACGTCGGCCGTGCCGAGGTCTTCGGGGAGAGGAGGCCTCTGTCTGTCAGTCATTTCTGTATCGTGACGGTTCTTCGACCACCAATATATGGGTTCGGTCGATGATTCACCGTTCGTCGTCCGCCCACGACGCATACTCGATTCCATCACGGTCGTCCGTCTCGTCTCTCGGGGCGTCTCTCTCGTGTCCGCCACTGGTCGTTTTGGAGAGACCACCACGTTCCTGGGCCTTTCGTTCGGCGGTTTCGCGGTCGACGACGGTTGGACTCGAGTCCGCCCAAACTGTAAACAGTTATCCGACTGGCTCCGCAACTGTCCTCCAAGATGGCCAAGGACGTAAAGCCCACCCGCAAGAATTTGATGGAGATCGAAGACCGGATCGAACTCTCCGAGCGGGGCCACGGGACCTTAGAGAAGAAACGGGACGGGTTGATCATGGAGTTCATGGACATCCTGGATAAGGCCCAGGACGTCCGTGGGGACTTAGCTGACGACTACGAGGCTGCCCAGAAGAAAATCAACATGGCTCGAGCGATGGAAGGCGACGTCGCCGTCCGGGGTGCTGCCGCCGCGTTACAGGAACATCCCGAGATCACCACCGAGTCGAAAAATATCATGGGCGTGGTCGTCCCACAGATCGAATCCTCTCGGGTCTCGAAGAGCCTCGATGAGCGAGGATATGGAATTATGGGCACGTCTGCCCGGATCGACGAAGCTGCTGAGGCGTACGAAGATCTCTTAGAGAGTATCATCCTCGCCGCCGAGGTCGAGACGGCGATGAAAAAGATGTTACGGGAGATCGAAACCACCAAACGCCGTGTCAACGCCTTGGAGTTCAAACTCCTTCCGGATCTCTATGACAACCAGGAGTACATCGAGCAGAAACTCGAAGAACAAGAACGCGAAGAGACCTTCCGCCTAAAAAAGATCAAAGAGAAAAAAGAAGCCGAAGAACGCGAAGAACGGGAAGCCGCCGAGGCAGACGCCGAAGCCCTGGCTGCCGGAAGCCCGTCTACACAAGACTGACAAAGACGTTCCGATGGCCTGTGCTGTCTGCGGTGGCTCGAGGATTGTATTTTCCGTTCCGGAGGAGTATCGCACTCACCTCACAGACGACGCGCCCGCCCGGACGTTCTGTACGACCTGTCTGACTCTCGAGTCGACGAGCGTCGAACCCGAGACCGAACCCGACTTTGCAGACGTTAGCGACGCGTTCCCGACACAGCCAAAGCGAGCGGTTCCGCTCGCGCTCGCGGTAGGACTGTGTTCGTCGCTGGCGACGAATCGGGCTGCGATCGAGTCCCTGCTTCGAGCCGTCGAACGCGCCGGCGTCGATCCGCTGCTCGTTATCGACCGACTCGCTGCCGATCCCGAACTCGAATCGGCGATCGACCTCGAGCGACGGGCTCACCAACTCGAGCAGTGGCTCTACTGATCGTCGGTTTGTCGTGTTCAAAAAGTGAGTTCGGTGTCGTTACTTCCCGGTCGGTTTGACGTCGTCGTCGACGGCCTGTTTGACCTGCAAGGCGGCACTTGCAGCGAGGCCGCGGGCAACTTCCGACCGTTCGTCGTCGCTTATGACTTCGTCGGTAACGCCGTCCATGTCGGGGCTAAAGCCTGCGCTTACGGCGTGGCCGACTGGCGGGCGAACGGCGACGGTTACGCGTGGCCCTGCGATGCCGGTGGTGACGTCAGCGTCGACGATGTACTCGTCGGGCAGAAACTCGCGTGTTCGGGCGGCGATTCGAGAGACATCCCGATGGAGGAGTCGTTTTTGTGTACTCGAGAGGGTTGGAATATCCGCCGCGGCTCGCTGACCGGCGTTCGTCTCTCCGGGGAGTCCTGCATACGGCGTATTTCCGTTCATGAGAAGTGTGTACTCACCACAATGTGCTCACAGGTCAAAAGGATTCGCCTTCGAAACAGCTTAGAGAATCGGCTCGCTCTCGCCGTAGACGGCAAGCACGAGCGCCGTCGTGTAGGCTCCTGACTCGGCCCTGCTGTGTTCGGTGACGACGGACGACTCACCGAACGGCCACTCTCTGAGTTCCTCTCCGGCGGCAAGCCCCTCGAGGACGCGGCGTTCGGTATCCTCTGGGGCCATCTCGCCGGAGGTTTCATAGAACAGCCCTGGGCCGCCGTCGGTCGATTGGGACCAGGCCAGGGCTGCGCTTGTGCGACCTGGCCCGGCGGTCGTCGCTCGAGCCTCGACGACGGTCAGTCGTTCGCCGGCCGGCCCGAGGTCGGGTGCGGTGCCGACGGCTTCGACGGCGGTCTCCGCGGGAATCACGGATGAGACGGAGACGAGGTTGTAGTTTTCGACACCAGCTTCTGCGAGTGCAGCGTCATAAGAGGCCATCGCGGTCGGAGCAGCTGCTGACCCCCAGACGACTCGAATCGTTCGCATACTCGCGCTCGGTGACCGACCGCGTAAGGCGTTGCGGTTCGGACCCGCTCGAGGCGTGACCTTCGTTATACTGCCGGACGTCCGTCGTGAATCGCCGCCACGGGGTGGCGATCAGACAGTTCCGTCCGATAGTATTAGCTGTCGGCGAATAGGCCATCGACGGCGACGTCGATCAGGAACTCTTTGACTGCCTCGTATCCCGACCGTTCTCCCGTTTCCGAGCCCACATTCTTGCTCCGGCTGACGAAGACGAGCGTCCGGAGGAGTCCGTCGACGAGTTCGGGATCGTCCGATCGAAACGACGGATCCTCAACCCACTCGTCGATATATGTTAGCCGGGTTCCGTGAATCTGCTCGAGTAGCTCCGCTCGCTGGGACTCTGAGAGCCGGGTCTGCAGTGAACGAAGTTCACCCTCGACGATCAGCCGATAAAGCAACGGACTGGATTCGATCTCGTCGAACAGCGTTCGAAGCGCACACTCGAGTTGGGTTCGTGGCGGCTCCTCATTTGGGATAGCTGTCTCGATCGTCTCGTGAAACTGCTGGTGTTCTCGCAACAGTACCTCGACGTAGAGTGCTTCTTTCGAGTCGAAAAATTGGTAGAACGTGCTGGTCCCGATCTCGACCTCGGCGGTGATATCTTTGATTCGCGTCCGCTCGAGTCCGAACTGCGCGAAGAGGGTTTGCCCGGATTCGATGAGGTGTTCTCTGATACGATCGCGCTCCTCGTCGCTAAATCCCCTCATTCTCTCGTCTGAGTGCTCGGCCGTAACGCGTATTTATCGTTCGGATCGGCACGGAGCTGATCGTCGCTCGAGTGATGTCGGTCGGGAGTCGCCGATTCGAGCGATCCGTTTGGGTCCATGCAAAATTGATGAATTCAGAAATCAAAACGTTTTTGATTTTTAGATTCGACTCACGTGTATGGAGAGCTTACGGAGCGGACAATCACTGATTACTGGTGGACGCCTTCGACCACCAGTAGACGAGTGGGTGGCTACCGGATGAACTGGCGAGCCGTCGCGGTCGTCGCGTTCGTCGTGGTACTCGTTACAGGCGGCGTCGCCGTCGGGGCTGTCGTAGCTGACGACGACGGACAGGATGATGAACTCGAAACGGGGATCGATGGTGATGCAAAAGAGCCGGGTAGCGACGAACGTGAGGCAGCGGCTGGTGGGGCTAGCGCTGCCCAACAAGGTGGACCCGAGTTCGTCCGTGGTTCGCCTGACCTCGAGGTTCACGTCCCTGATCCAACTGTGACCCCGGGTGAGACACAAGAGGTCCAGTTGTTGATCTCGAACGCCGGCGACCAAAGTATCGGTCCCGCATCGTCCCGCGATATCGTCACCTCGGCTCGAGCCGTGACGGTCGAAGCCGACGCCGACCGCACGCCGCTGACCGTCGAGTCCGGATCGACAGCGATCGGGACCGTTACCGACGCTCAGCCGGGCGAAGCGCCGATTGCGATTAGCGTCCCCGACGACGTCGAAGCTGGCACGTACTCGGTTGATGTGGATATCTCGTATTCGTACACTCGCCAGCAATCGAGCGGCGGCACGACACAGGACCAGAGTCGGACCATGTCGACTACGTTCGACGTTGAAGTTGACGACGACGCCCGTTTTTCGGTCGTCGACGTCGACACTGACACCCAGATCGGCGATACGGGAACGATGGAGATCGAACTCGAGAACATCGGTGAGGAGCGAGCGGACAACGTAAACGTGGCGTTCGAATCGATGGGTGCTGGACTTACGTTCGGTGAAAGCCCACAGGACGCCTCCGGACTCGAGTCACTCGAGCCAGGCGAGACAGCGAACGTCACCTACGATATTGCCGTTGCCGACGACACCTCTGTCAGATACTATCCCCTCGAGGGAAGCGTCCAGTTTGAAACCCCCGACGGCCTCGATCGGGTTGATGAGGGCATCTCGACGAGCGTGCGACCGCTGCCCGAACAGCGATTTAGCGTTACGGACGTCCACAGCGATCTCTACGTGGGCGAAGATGGGGATCTCGAGGGTGTCATCACCAACGAAGGGCCCGAGGTTCGAAACGCCGTCGTCCGGATTACCGACGAGTCGCCAAACGTCGTTCCGATCGAAGAGAGCGTCGCCGTTGGCGATCTCGACAGCGGTGAGTCTGCACGCTTTAGCCTGCCGGTCGATATCAGTGGCGAAGCCGAAGCGGTCGACCGTGAGATCGACCTCGCCGTCCAGTACCGCAATGAGGATTTACAACAGCGGCTGTTCGAAGACACAGCGGCGATCGTTGATGTCAACGAACAGCGCGATCAGTTCCTCCTCGACGTGCAAGATCGCCAGATTTCCGCCGGCGAGGACAAACTCGTCGACGTCGAGGTGACGAACAACCTAGACCAGACTGTCACGGACGTCGAAGCCAGGTTGTTCGCCAGCGACCCACTCGATAGCGACGACGACGAAGGGTTCGTCGAGGAACTCGAGCCCGGCGAGACGGTGACGATGACCTTCGATCTCGAGGCAGAGAGTGGTACGACACCGTCGACACGCCCGATCTCGTTCGACTTCCGGTATGACGACGAGCGTGGTAATAGCCAACTGTCCGATACCACTCGAGTCGCGATCGAGGTCACCGAAAGTGAAGGTGGGATACCGTGGCTGATCGTTGGGACGATCGTGTTGACCGGCCTCGGAGCGGGGGCCTACGCCTACCAGAGGCGATAGATGACTGCTGGTGAGCGGATCGAGGCGGCGACCGACCGGCTCAGCGAGCTAATCGTCTCCCAGCCGAAGACGGTCATCGTTGTCTTTCTCCTCTTGACTGTCGTCTTCGCCGGCGGCATGACGGCGGTCACGACTGAATCCGATCCCGAAGAGGGGTTTACCACTGACCTCCCCGAACAGGAGGCGTTCGATACGATCAACGAGGAGTTCGAAGATCCGTTCGCCGCGGACGAAGAGAGTACACAACTCGTTCATACGGGTCCCGACGTTCTGACCCGTGGGGAGTTGCTGAGCGTCTTACGGACAATTGAGGAAATCGACGATCGACCTGAGTTGCGAAAGGAATCTGCAAACGGCCCCGCGACGATCGTTGCTCAGACCATCGATCCGGAGGCCCAGACGCCAGCCGAACAGCGACGCGCAGTCGAAGGGGCAACGAATTCAGAGGTTCGCCAGGCCGTTCAGACTGCAGCGGACGATCCCAGATTTGACGCACTCGTCGGAAACGATTTTAATCGAAACGAAGCCTCCGCAGGTGCGTCGATTACGATCGTTACCCACGAGGTCCCACCGGAGTTCGGTAGCGATGATCTCGCCGACCTCCAGACGACCATCGTCACGATTGCCAACGGCGAGTCCGGGGACCTCCAGGCGTTCGGCGGTGGCGTGCTCACCGACGAGTTCGAAAATATTATCGGCGACTCGCTGGCGATCGTCATGCCGATCGTTGTCTTCCTACTGCTTGCGTTTTTGATCGCCGCCTACCGCGACCCGATCGACCTCGCACTCGGGCTGTTCGCGCTCGTGATGACACTCATCTGGACGTTCGGCTTTCTCGGCTTTTCCGGCCTCCCGTTCGATCAGAACCAGATTTCAGTTCCCGTCTTGTTACTGGCCGTCGGTGTCGACTTCGGTATCCACATCATCAACCGATACCGCGAAGAGACCGTCCAGGGCTTCGACCCCATCGAGGCCATGCGAACTGCGAGTGGCCAGTTGATGATCGCCTTCATTATCGTCACCGTCACCACCGTCTTCGGCTTCGGGGCGAACGTCATCTCCGACCTCGAGCCGATTCGAAATCTCGGGATCGTCTCGGCTGTGGGTATCGTCTTTACGTTCCTGATCTTCGGACTCTTTTTGCCCGCCGCCAAAATCGAGGTCGACCGCCTGCGCGACCGATACGGCGTCCCCGAGTTCAACTCGACGCCAATTGCCTCCGAGGAGTCCTCGCTCGGGCGCATGCTCTCGTTTTCTGCGGTTGTCAGTCAGCGTGCACCGGCCGTCTTCGTCATCGTCTTGCTCATCGTCGGCGGCGGGATGGGAGCCTACGGAGCCGGCGTCGACACCTCCTTCGACGAGGAGGACTTCCTCCCACCAGAAGAGGAAGCCTGGTACGTCCAATACATCCCAGAACCGTTCGCCCCCGGAGAGTACACCGTCACCGAGACGATCAACACCCTCGAGGATCGCTTCGATCAAGATCAAGATGGCGAGATCATCATCTTTGTCGAGGGTCCCTTCGAGGAAGACCACGCACTCGAAGCGCTCGAAAGCCCGAACAGCGATCCGACGAGTAGCCTTGCGGTCGGGCCTGGCGGTGAAGCTGAGACAGAAAGTATTCTGACGGTCATCGATTCCTACGCCGAAGAGGACCCGGAGTTCGCCGAACTGGTCGAACGAAACGACCGCAGCGGAAACGGGGTCCCCGACCGGAATCTCGATTTGATTTACGACGAACTGTTCGCTTCACCGGCCAGTTCACAGGCCGAACAGTATCTCACTGATGACCGCCGTGGCACACAGGTCGTCTACTCGATCGAGGCTGACGCTTCCCAGGAAGACGCCGCCGCCGACGGTGCAGAATTCGCTGAAGAGTTCCGATACACCGCCACCGCGACCGGCGGCCTCGTCATCTTCGACGTCATCAGCCAACTCATCTTTAGCTCGGCGATTCAGGGGCTTGCGCTGGCGCTTGCGCTCACCGGCGTCTTCCTCGTTATTTCCTATGGGATCCTCGAGGGCAAGCCCCTCTTGGGCGTCGTAAATGTGTTCCCAATTCTGGTCGCCGTTGCCTGTCTCATCGGGACGATGCGGTATCTCGGGATGCCGTTAAACGCACTGACGGCGACCATCCTCTCGATTTCGATCGGGATTGGAATTGCCTACTCCGTTCACATCACTGCACGCTTTGTCGACGAGTTCGACGAGGAAACGGATGTCCTCACTGCACTCACCACGACCCTGTCTGGCACCGGCGGCGCACTGGCCGGCAGTATGCTCACCACCTCGCTTGGTACGGGGGCACTCGCCTTTGCAATTACGCCCGTGCTCGGTGATTTCGGCCTGTTGATGGCACTCAGTGTCTTGTATTCCTTTGTCGCCTCAATCGTGGCGCTGCCGCCAGCGCTCTTTCTCTGGGACCGACTCAGAGAATCGGGCGGGCTTTACGAGCGATTGACGACCGTTACTGGTAGAAGTAGCCAGCCGAAGAGATAACCTCACTCGAGTCGTCACGTTCGATCTTCTCGATCGCCTCGAGGAAGTCCGCTTGGCGAACCGAGGTGCGCCCATCACGGATCGCGAACATGCCAGCTTCAGTCGCCAGACTCTCGATTTCTGCGCCGGAGTAACCTTCGGTATCCGCCGCCAGCGAGGCGAACTCGACTTCCTCGTCGACGGTCATCTCGCGGGTGTGGATCTCGAGGATGCGTTTGCGACCCTCCTGGTCGGGTTCAGGAACTTCGATGAGCCGATCGAACCGCCCCGGCCGGAGGATTGCACGATCGAGCATGTCGAAACGGTTGGTCGCGGCGATGATCCGAACCTCGCCGCGGGCTTCGAAACCGTCCATCTCCGAGAGTAGTTGCATCATCGTCCGCTGGACCTCGGCGTCACCCGATGTCTTCGATTCGGTTCGGGTGGTCGCGATGGCATCGATTTCGTCGATGAAGATGATAGCGGGTTCGCGTTCGCGGGCCATCTCGAACAGATCTCGGACGAGTCGCGAGCCTTCGCCGATAAACTTGCGAACGAGTTCGGAGCCAGCCATCTTGATGAAGGTGGCATCGGTCTCGTTGGCGACGGCTTTCGCGAGCATCGTCTTGCCCGTCCCCGGCGGACCATAGAGCAAGACACCACTTGGGGGGTCGATACCGACCTGCTCGAACAGTTCGGGTTCGGTAAGCGGCTGTTCGACTGCCTCCCGGACCTCCTCGAGTTGCTGGTCGATGCCACCGATGTCGTCGTAGGTGACTTCGGGGCGTTCGGTAATCTCCATCGACTGTGCTCGAGCGTCGGTTTCGGCGCTGAGGATTCGTTGAATTGCAAACGAGTCGTTGACCGCGACCCGGTCGCCGGCCTCGACGCGGTCGGCCACCCGCGGTGAGAGTTCGGTCAACACCTCCTGGTTGTTCCCGTGTTGTTTAACCACGACCTCACCGTCGTCCATGAGATCTTCGACCGTCGCAATGTACAGTGACGAACTTTTGAGCGCCTCGTTTTCGCGTTCGACACGATCGACTCGTTTTCGCAGCCGCTGTCGGCGCTCGTCGGCTACCTCGAGTTGGTCTATCAACTGATCGTTGACGTCGACGAGGTCGAGAAAGTGCCTCCGGAGCGCCTCGAGCCGCTCGTCGGCCGGGAGATCGGGATCGATATCGCGATGTGGTCGGTCTGGCAGAGAGGGGCTTCGAGACATCCTGATGTACACCGATAAGTCCCCGATCATAAATGTGCCTTTGGGTCGCGGTGGGTTTTCCCAGTCCCAACCCGTGAGTCAACTGCTCGTCGGAATCGAGTAGGGACTCAGTTCTGCGTGTTTGGTAACCGATTGTTCGATCTGTTTAAAAGAACCAAAGCAATCTTGGCTGCTCTTGCCAATATATCTCTATGACAGGTGACGACAAGGATTCATCCTCGGAATTCGACGATATTGGAACCGATATCTCACTCGAGTGGGCACGCCCACAATCCCCACAAGCGAACCTCGAGAAAGTCGGTTGGTTTTCCCTCGGCTCTGCTTCGAAAACCGTACCAGTAGCGACAACTACGCCGGCGACCGAGTGTCGATTGTGTTCACGCGTCGGCAACTGCTTGGGATGACCGTCACGGGAGTGGGCACGGCTGGGCTCGTCTACGGCGCTAATCGTTCGCTCTTGAGAGGAGTCGTCTACGAAAAGTGGATACGGGGGTACGGCGGAGCCGACGGCCCCGAGGTCGTCCATGCGGTGGTCAGAGACAGCCTCGAGACGCCGTATGTCGTCGAGTCAAGCGACGACCTCGAGCTGTTCGAGACCGATCATCTACCCGTGGTCTCCGATGACGCCCACGCTCGCCTGCTCGAGCGCTTTGAGTCCGTCGAGTACGGGATCGATGTCTGTTCCGACGATGGGCCTCGCGACTGTCGTGGCGGCCCGATCGACAGGGACGGCTTCAATGCCGTCCAGGTCGCAGACGAGGCGACCGTCGCACAGGTCCGCGACCGAGTCCGCCTCCTTGATACTCCCGGCTGATCACTCGAGCAACGTCTCGAACTCCTCGAGACGCTCGCCGTAGGTCCCAAGTGCACGCTCGACTGGCTCCGAACGACTCATGTCGACGCCAGCAATCTCTAATAACTCGAGTGGATACTCCCGAGAGCCCCGACGGAGAAAGTCGAGGTAATCGGTGGCTGCGGACTCGCCTTCCTCGAAGATGCGGTCGGTGATCGCGAGGGCGGCTGAGATGCCGGTGGCGTACTGGTAGACATAAAAGGCCCGGTAGAAGTGAGGAATGCGCATCCACTCGCGGGCGATCCGGTCGTCGACGACAGCGGGTTCGTAGTAGGTTTCTTTGAGCCCGCGATAGAGTTCGTCGAGTCGATCCGCAGTCAGTGGCTCGCCGGCTTCCTCGAGTTCGTGGGCGCGGTGTTCGAATTCGGCAAACAGCGTCTGGCGATACAGCGTCGACCGCACGCGTTCGACGAACTCGTTTAATACGGCCCGTCGGAACTCTGGGTCGTCGACGCTCTCGAGGAGGTGATTCGTCAACAGGGCCTCGTTGACGGTGCTTGCGACTTCGGCGACGAAGATTTCGTACCCGGAGTAGACGTAGGGCTGTTCGTCTTTGGTCAGTTCCGAATGCATCGAGTGGCCGAGTTCGTGGGCAAGCGTATACATCGAGGAGATGTCGTCCTGGTAGTTCATCAGGATAAACGGCTGGGTATCGTAGGTTCCCCCGGAGTAGGCTCCCGACTGCTTGCCGTCGTTTTCGTAGACGTCGACCCACCGCGAGTCGAGCCCCTCTGCGACGCGTGACTGGTAATCCTCGCCCAATGGCTCGAGAGCGTCGACGACGTACGTAGTCGCCTGGTCGTACTCGACGTCCGGCCCTTCGCCGCCGGTCAGGGGCATGTAGAGATCCCACATCCGCAGTTCGTCGACCTCGAGTGCCTCGCGTTTGAGTTCGGCGTGGTGGTGGAGCGTATCGATGTTGTCGTGGACGGTTTCGACGAGGGTATCGTAGACCGAGACAGGGACGTTAGGGCCGTCCAGTGCAGCCTCGCGGGCAGTGTCGTAGTTGCGTGCCTGGGCCAGTTTGACGTCGGCTTTGACGCTGTTTTTGTACGTCGCCGCGACCGTGTTTCGCATCGACGCCCACTCGTCGAAGTAGCTCTCATAGACCCGCTGTCTGAACTCGCGGTCGGGGCGTTTGAGCAGGTTGACGACGTTACTCTGGGTGATGGTAACCGACTCGCCGTCGGGGTCTTCGACGGTCGGGAACCCCATATCCGCGTTCGACAGCATGGTGTAGACCTCGCCCGTCGCCCCCGTGATCTCTCCCAGTTCTGCGAGTAGCTCTTCGACTTCTGCCGACCGCGTGTGTGGTTTCATCCGCAAGACGTCGTCGACGTAGTGGTCGTAGGTCTCGAGGGCTGGCTCCGTCTCGGCCATCGCCTCGAACTCCTCACGGGTCAGCTCCTGCAGTTCGGGCTCGATGAACGACGCGGCCGACTGGGCATCGGCAGCTAGCGACTGGGACCGCGCCGTTAGCGCCTGATACTCCTGGTTGGTCGTATCCTCGTCCCGGCGCATCCGAGCGTAGGCGGCGACGGTTGATATCTCCCGCATAAGCTCATCGCGCAACTCGAGTACGGTACGTAGCGTCTCGGCATCGTCGGTGACCTGCCCCTCGTAGTTGGACAGTTCCTCGACCCGCTCTGTGGCAGCCGCATACGCCGCCTCCCAGTCGTCGTCGCTCGCGTAGATGCTCTCGAGGTCCCAGGTATATTCTTCGGCAACCTCCGAGCGATCCGGAACGGAACTCATATCCATACGTCCGGAGCGAACGTTATAAAGCGTGTCGACAATCTGCACTGGCTAAACGGACTGACGCCGGGCTCGAGGCCGTGACTCCCTGGCGTATACAGGAAAACGCTTTTTTTGCTTCTCCCGAAGGCTTGCATGTGAACCGACGACGGTTTCTCTCGGCGTCTGCTGTAGGCCTTTCGGCATCACTTGCCGGCTGTACCAACGCGCTCACCTACGAATCCGACGACCGGTTCGAGGTCGAACCCGTCGTAGACGGCCTCGAGGAGCCCTGGGGACTGTCCGTTCTCCCCGACGAGCGGTTGCTCGTTACCGAACGCCCGGGGCGACTGCTGCTCGTCGATCTCGAGTCGGAGACACTCGAGACGGTGTCGGGGACGCCAGGTGTCGATGCGGGCGGCCAGGGTGGGTTGCTCGACGTCGAGGCACACCCCGAGTTCGACGACGAGCCCTGGATTTACCTGACGTACTCGATTGCAAACGACGACAGCGCAGAACGGAGTTCCGCTGGCTCTGCGGTGGAACCGCACAACGGCGAGACGACGACGGCGCTCGGACGGGCGCGACTCGACGACGGCGAACCCGCGCTCGAGGATGGTGAAGAACTGTACGTCGTCGAGCCGTTTGTCGATTCGGGCCAACACTACGGTTCGCGGGTGGTTTTCGACGCCGATGGCGACTGTTATTTTACGGTCGGTGATCGGGGCTCGAAGGAGTTCAGCGAAGACCACGTCTCACAGGACCGATCGACCGCTATTGGGACGACGGTACGTCTCGAGGACGACGGTTCGGTGCCCGAAGACAACCCGTTCGTCGACGACGAGGACGCCATCGACGCGATCTACAGCTACGGCCACCGAAACTGTCAGGGGATGACGGTCCACCCCGAGACGGGCGACCTCTGGGTGAGCGAACACGGCGAAGAAGATGGCGACGAGATCAACGTCCTCGAGGCGGGCGGCAACTACGGCTGGCCGATCGCCCATACGGGCTGTGCGTACGGTACCGACGACCCGGTCGGTGACGATCCGTTCGAGCGCGAGGACGTCGTCGATCCGGTCTACTACTGGGAGTGTGAGAGCGGTGGGTTCCCACCCGCAGGGGCGACGTTCTACGATGGTGATGCCTTCGCCGACTGGGAGGGTGATCTGTTCGTCGGTGGGTTGGCAACACAGGCACTCGCGCGATTCAGCGTCGATGGGACCGACGTCGAACACGAAGAACGGCTGCTCGAGGACCGAGGGTGGCGGATTCGTGACGTCGTCGTCGGACCGGACGACGGTGCGTTGTACGTGGCAGTCGATGACGGCGATGCGCCGATCGTCCGGCTGCGACCTGAGGAGTGATACTTCTTACAACAGTCGTCCGCAACGTGCGTGCGGTTGCGGCGGTCGTCGTTAGTATCATACTCGAGTCATATGCTGATGAGTACTATTTCGAGATCGACCCCCAATAGTTATTCGTAGAGTTGGTGAACGCTCCCCTCTATGGGTCCTTCGAGACCGAACATCGTCTTGTTGATGTGTCACGACCTCGGCCGGTATCTCGGCTGTTACGGTGCCGATATCGAGACACCGCGGATCGACGCCCTCGCTGATTCCGGTGTCTGCTTCGAGAATCACTTCGTGACGGCACCGCAGTGTTCGCCAAGCCGCGGGAGCTTCGTCACTGGCCGGTATCCCCACGTCAATGGACTGATGGGACTTGCCCACGGCAACTGGGAACTTCACGAGGACGAACGCATCCTCCCACAGTATCTCGACGACGTTGGATACGAGACCCACCTATTCGGCCTCCAGCACATCACTCAGGATACCGACCGGCTCGGATACGATTACGTCCACTCCGAGGGAAATCTCTACCCGGGCGTTTCCCCGGAGGTCCACCAGGCCAACCGGGCGCGAAACGTCGCGTCGGTTCTCTCGGGCTTTCTCGAGCGCAAAGCGTTCCAATCGCCGTTTTTCGCCTCGGTCGGGTTTTTCGAACTCCACCGGGTCGAAGAAGAGACCGGCCGGTTCGGGTTCGACAACGACCACTACGAGACGGCCGATCCCGACGAGGTTCGACCGCCATCGTATCTGCCGGACCGCCGCGGGATCAGACAGGACCTAGCGGAGATGCACGGGATGGTTCATGCCCTCGACGACGCCGTCGGGACGATCATCGACGCACTCGAGGCGGCCGGACTCGACGAGGAGACGATGGTGATCTTTACCACCGAACACGGTATCGCCTTTCCGCGGGCGAAAGGAAGTTGCTACGACGCCGGCATCGAAGCGGCACTGTTACTTCGGTGCCCGGGCGTCGCCGACGACGGAACCCGCTACGACGAACTGCTTTCCAACGTAGACATCTTGCCGACGATTCTCGACCTCGTCGACGCCGACAGCGAGCGACCCGACGACCTCGACGGCCGAAGCGCTCTCGGGCTGTTGACTGGCGGCGAGTACGACCCTCGCACGCAACTGTTCGCGGAGATGACGTGGCACGATATGTACAACCCGGTTCGAGCGATCCGTACGGAGCGATACAAGTACATCCGAAGCTTCTGGCACCTGCCGAAGGTGTACCTCACGAAAGACATCTTCGCCAGCGAGGCAGGGCGTACGGTTCGAGAAACCGACGGCATCCCCCAGCGGCCCTACGAGGAACTGTACGACCTCCACGAAACCCCACAGGAAGACGACAATGTGGTGTTCGAACCCACCTACCAGGACGTTCGAACCGACCTCTCCCGACGATTATACGAGTGGATGTCCGACACCGACGATCCGCTGCTCGAGGGCCCTGTTCCTCCCGGCGATTACGATGAGATCACCTCTTGGGCTCACGAGGACGGCTGATCGTCCGAGAGCCGATTGTGAAAGACGAGATCATGTTACACCGGGAGGAAAACGGCGTGACAAGCCCACCAGGATCGATCGCCCGTGTTCCCCGGTCGAAGTCGGCGCTCGCGAGTGGGACGATTCGATCAGCCCCTGGGACGACGTTCTCGCGGATCCGTTCGAAGCGCCGCCTCGAGCGATCGGACCGGCCGTCGGAATCGATATCGCGGACGGAATGTGCCGCGTTTCACGACGGGCGCTCGTCGTCGCAGACCA
>LFCJ01000995.1_pt1 | contig 18945 bp, 10 predicted proteins | sample 643141 | NCBI WGS metagenome assembly LFCJ01 (sample SAMN03766243, study PRJNA286221) | soda lake metagenome | biome: soda lake; feature: Kulunda steppe; material: water; isolation source: sample B1-Br-g2 brine of Lake Bitter-1 | place: Russia: Kulunda steppe | collected 2010-07
AGGTGGAGGTGGAGGTCCAGGACATAGTTCCTCCACGTATAGAACTTCAGGCGGAGATGGTGGTTCTGGAACTGTTATAGTACGATACCCAATTGAACCCGAGACCTAATATCTAAAATAAACATCTATAAATAGAAAGTAATATGTGTCAAGATATTGAATAAATACTATGGATATATTAAGCGAATCAGATATAGAGAAAACTCATATAGTTGGTATAGCTATAGGAGTTTTGCTAATAATCGTAGCTCTGATTGCATTCATGTGGTTGAGTGGAGGTCCTGAAGCGGATAAGATAATTACAGACGTAAACGAAGAAATGACGACGGTGGATAGTTATAAGGTTGATATAGAAGCAGAGGAACGAGGGGACTGGGAATCAGATACTGAAATTGAATTATTTGTAGACTTGGCTCAGTCTCAAACAGAAGCAATCGGACACTATGAGACCCTATCAGATAGAAACGACATAGAGTATTATGCAGACTCGGATTACGCATACTTCTATGACGACCAAGAGGACTGGTTCTTGACATCCTACAGTTATCTCGGTTTTGAAGACTATATTAAGATGAATCCTGAAGCATACACGGTAGAAGAAGACAATGATAACAACACATATATTCTCAAATCTATTGTAGCTGAAGATGATGAGATTGAGAACAAACTGGTCGCAGATTGGCCTGAACTTCCAGCGTATAATTCTGAATTTGAAGAATATAGCGTTACTGTACATGCTAATTCAACTACATATAGGATAGAATCAATACATATTAATCTAAAAGAGACTGATACTGAGGACGGAAAACTTACAATGTCATATGAATTTACAGATTATAATGATATTGAGTCCATTAATGAACCTGAGGGTATTAATAAAGCTCATGACAGTCACAGTCCTGAAATAGATGGTGAGATAGAGGTGGACTATGCAAATGATGAAATCTATGTTGAAATCATCGAGGTAACAGAGGACGTAGAAACATTAGAAGTTATATCATTTAATCAGGGAACTACAGAATTCAATGCTGATGAAAACAAAACAATAACACTACAGAGTGGGGAGGAATATACTGCTGGGAATGATTCCATAAACTTCAATCTAAGAAGTGGTGAGCACACGACAACAATCACAGACTTGAATATTGGTATGGAGTCTTGAGAGATTTAATCATAATATTGTTGATATGATTCCCATTATATATTTAACACTTGACACATATACTATTGAATGATGATGCATAAAAATACAAGCAAAGGCGTATCGCCAGTTATCGGAGTCATACTTATGGTTGCGATAACTGTAATTATCGCGGCTGTAGTCGCAAACTTCGTTTTGGACCTGGGTGGCACACTTGGCCAGGATGCCGACGCATCCGTATCATTCGACCAGGAAGCAAACTTCGGTGGTGAAGACTATGCTGTCGACATAACTGTAAACAGCATGGATAATTCAGACTATCTCCGTGCTACAGTGATTGATGGAGGCGGCGATGCAGAACTTAATTACCGAACAGGCGTTGAAGATGATGTTGAGGATGATGACAGTGTTCCAAATGACACTGACAATGACGACCTGACAGGAGATGGTGCAGTTGTCGGGATTAGTTCTGGTGATGTGACGACGATAGAGAGCCTAGAGGGCGTAGAGACTATCCAGCTGTACGGTTCACTTGATGGTGACGAGAACCTGATTAACGAGTACGGCGTCGAGGACAACCAAGGCTTCGCAGACTAATTGAGTGGATTGGGTTCTTTATTACGTTCTTTCCTTATATTTTGAGTAGTTCACGATAAGAAGTACATCAGATATGGTGTGCTAATACTTTTAGCCATTTGACACGTATGTATTTGTAACGATGATGCGGAAAACTACAGACCGAGGTGTTTCGCCTGTGATAGGTGTTATATTGATGATTGCACTTGCAATTATTCTTGCTGCCATTATATCACAGTTCACGCTTGAACTTGGGGACTTGCTTCAGCAGCCAATTCAAGCAGGATTAAATATTGATGAAACATACGATGCGACATCTGATTCATATGATGTTCGTATTGTTTGGGCAAGTGAAGGAACCGTTGAGAGAATTCACGCCGTTGAACCAGATGGAAGTCAAACACCAGAGATGACAGATGTTGGTGAAGAGCTTCAAGTAAATAATATGGACTCTGGAGATACAATTCGAATAATCGGGACTCTTGATACAGGTGAATCTGGTGTGATTCAAGAGTACGAAGTTGGATAAATTTCTCTTTTGTACCCTAGTAACTCTTTTAGAAGTATCAACACATTTATATAATAACTAATCATGTCTGAGGACAAACCGCGCGTGCACGTGGACGATTTGACTGTAGATTCAACGCTCCTTGCATGGGAGCTCTGCGTAACCGAAAACAAGGAATGGGTTCTACGTACGAGGGATAGAGCTGATGAATACATTACAGAATATGGAGAATTTGTCTATCCAGAAGATGGATATGTCCCAGAGGAGGCGCTATTCACATCTGTAATAAAAGCTCAAAGCGTCGCACAAGAATATGTTGATACTGTGGATGTAGGAAGTGAGTCTGAAGATGAACCGTTTAATTCATCTGAAACTAACAAACAGTCAAACCAGGAACAATCCGATGAAATTGATGGCGATATGAATAAGTCACAAGTACAGAACGAAGTCACAACTGATTCCACAGATGACATGGATGGAGAATTATTTGGAAATGACGGTGTAGAAGTTAGTGATGAAGAGTTTGAAGCTGTATCTTCTCTTAGGAGCGAATCTGACGAGGAGGGAGAGGACCGTGATGTAAATCAGGAAGAGGATAAAGAGAGTGGCGGATTATTCTCCTCAGTTACTGAGTTATTCTCATCTGGTTCTGAAGAAGATAATATCAAGGAGTATGACGCGGACGAAGACATGATTGAAGAATCGGAAGACACCGAACGGAATGCGGAAGAATCTGAGGATAAGGATGATGAAGATGATAGTATAGTTGAGAAGGATATTGACGATAACAAGAACGACGATGATTCGACTAGTCTTCTTGATTCAATCACTGGATTGTTTTCTGATAAGAATAGCGAATCTGAGGAAATTGATGAAAATCTGTTTGAAGATAGTGAGGAAAGTAGTGAAGAGACTACAGAGGATGTTTCTGATGTTGATTTAATAGATGACGATGAACATGAAGACATACAACAAGAGAGCAACGAAAACGAAGATGAATCACTTGATGATACTCAGAATATAAGCACAGATGAATCTCATGAAAAGCAAATTAATGAACTTATTCAAATTCGGGGTATTGGGGAACAAACAGCAACCAATATTCAGGCTGTGGAGGAATATCATTCCATCGACGACCTATTAAACGATGATGGAGAACTTACAGAGCTCGCGGCACAGCATATTTCCCACACATATCATGAGAACGCAGCTGAGGACCTTCGAGAAAAGCTTGACTATAATCAAAGAACCACACAAGACGTAAATGAGAATACTCCTGTCGAAGACGAATCTGAAATTAGCGAGGATACGACTGATGAAGATGAGAACGAACTGGATGATAGTAGTGAAGATATAGAGGAATCTGTGGACGATATTGAGACTGATGAGTCAGAACCGATGGATGACGTAGACGAACCTGAATCATCAGGAGATGGTTCTGTTGGAGCTACATCAGGGTTGTTTAGTCAAGACCCTGAAACAACAGATGGAAATCAGGATTCTGATGAGGTTGAAGATGATTCTATGGATGACACAAATCCATCAGGAGGGGATGAATCAGAAGGCTTCTTTTCATCTGTAACTGGTTTGTTTGGTGGAAATTCAGAAGAGCCTGATAACGAAGAAAACGAATTTGTAGAACCAGATGTGGTGGAAAATGAAGAAACTAGTGAGGAACGCGAAACTTCAGATGCTGAATTATCGGATTCAGGTGACGAAGAAGAGTCTAATGAGGATGTCTTAGAAAATAAGACTCAGAATGAGACTAAGGATGAAGACACCTCGAATGAGAAAGTTGAAAATAAAATTGAGGATACTGATAGCTCATTTGACGATAGCTTAGATTCCATTGATGAAGACGCTACGGAGCCTTCGGTTGTGGGTGCTGATGAAGAAAATATAGATGGAAACGACAAATTTGACCCGAGAGAGGATACGGATGACTCATCTGGTATAATTACTTCAATTACTGGTCTGTTCGAATCGGATGATGAAAGTGCTCAGAACAGTGACCCACTGGACTCGAATGATGCTGAAGAACAAGGAGAAGTAGAAGAGGGTCTCATAACCAAACTGAAGGACTACCTTGGACTGAATACAGAATCTGATGATGAGGATGTGCAAAATTCTGCCGAAACAGAACAGACAGATGAATTAACGCTAATGGAATCCATCCGTATGTTTCTCAGCACAGAGATTGCAAGCATTGACCAAGAGCGTCCCGACGCGCAAAACGTTAGCATTGACTACATAATATTCGATGGAAATTTCTATAATTGGGAGGACTTGTTTGAGTTAGATAATTGGCATTTAGGAGAGCCAATTCATGACTTCTTTGACAAGCTCAAGCAATCTCGTGAAGGCGATGAAACAGCACGACGGGACTTATACACAGATTTCAAAACAAGGTACTTAGCCTTAGTTAAGTATAATCCGTATGCACGAGGAGACTTTGCGGATTTAGTCTTCATGAGTCTACTCACAGCAATGGGTGTGTTTCTGTTCACGTTAGGGCTTGTGACAATGGCGTTGGGTAATATTGGTGGACTGGAAGCACTAACCGTCACAACGAGCTACGGAGACCACATTATGCTAACAACGATTCTTCTTAGCATAGCAAGCGTTTCGTTCTGGTTGAGCCGACGTTCTTCGTCGAAGACGCTCGTCACTGCTATCCAGACGCCTGCACGAGCGACAGCAGGATTCATTCTATTCGCTCAGTTAGCTGTAGTAGCCTACGTCTCTTACGCATTACTCTTAGGGAGTGGTCAAGACGCATTACTAACTCTTGAATTAACAATTGATAATTATGTAGAATCGGGAGCAGAGAATCTACCAGCTACAATCCAGGATTCGTTCCTAAGCGCGTATGAATCATACCGTGGGCCAGAGTCGACGGTCTTCGGAATGAGCATAATGCAAGCATCTCTTGTTATGGCAATTGTTGGCTCACTCACAGCATACCCTGTATTGAAGCGGACTGTTGCTCGACTGGTTTTAACTGCGAATATGTCTCCGAGAGAATTCCGTGAAGAGACAGGTATACTCATCGAAGAAATTGCAGATGAAGATGCAGACCAGTATGATGGACCACTATATCGTATGGGTCAGGGAGAGGTCGAAGAGGAAGGTGATAGGTATGAGATGATGTACGGTGATGAAAATGAAGGCGGTCTTCCTCAGCAAGTTGCTGACGCCACTGATGAGCTCCTCACGCTCCCTGAGAACATCAAGGGCTCACCGTTCGCAAACTATCAGGAAGTTCGACGGTACTGGGTCAGAGCTCCGTACGCTTACGTGAGTATAGTGTACAATGAAGCGTCGAACGATTATCGATATGTTGTCGTAGAACCAGAGCTCGATGAAGCAGAGCGTGTTGTGTTTGATGAGTTGAAAGAACGATTAGACACTGTTCTTCTTTTCGAAGACGTTGAGGAGAAGGAAGAAGTAGAAGAGGAGAACCGCATCAAATTGGAGCGCTTAGAGCAACGGATGATGGAACTGAGTCAAGAGTACGACATTGAAATCAATGATGAAACGTTCCACCGTCTCATGTATTATGTAGAACGAGATTATGTTTACTTCAATAAAATAGACCCGCTAATGAACGACCCATATGTGGAGGATATATCATGTGACGGTGAGGGTAAATACATCTTCGTCTTCCACTCGGACTACAAAGACGTTATTACTAACGTCAAGTTCGAGCGTGATGAACTTCGCTCGTTCATCCAGGAGCTTGCACAGCGTTCTGGAGAGCACATCAGTGCAGCAGACCCAATGAAAGACGCGTCACTTCCAGACGGGTCTCGTATACAGATGACATTGGGTACAGAAGTCACTACTCACGGTTCAACATTCACAATCCGCCTATTCGAGGATATACCGTTCACACCTGTAGACTTGTTGGATTACAATACGTTCTCCCTCACACAGATGGCATATCTGTGGACAGCTATTGAACACAACAAGTCACTAATCTTCGCAGGAGGTACGGCATCAGGTAAGACTACTTCGATGAACGCTGTGTCTCTGTTTATACCACCAAAATCGAAGGTGATTACAATTGAGGACACACGTGAGATTATGCTTCCGCAAAAGAACTGGATTCCAGGAACTACACGGGAAGGTCTGGGTGATGACAGTGGTGAGATTGATATGTATGAACTCCTGCGTGCTGCACTGCGTCAGAGGCCAGAGTACCTGGTAGTGGGTGAGATTCGTGGTGCTGAGGCAGAGACACTATTCCAGGCGATGAACACGGGTCACACGACCTACTCGACCATGCACGCGGAAACTGTGGACGCAGCGATTGGTCGTCTTACCAATCCACCGATTAACGTACCAAAGCAGATGATTACAGCGTTAGATATTGTCTGTATTCAGAATCAGATTCGATTTACAGACGAACACGGGAACGCAAAGAACGTTCGTCGAAATGAAGAAACTCGTGAGATTGTAAAGCTTCGGGACAACGGGCAGTTCGAGAATCGAAGACCGTTCCAGTGGGACGCAGAGACAGACACATTCATCAAGTCACTTGAGGATTCACACGTTCTCGCTCGGATTGCAGAAGAGAATGGTTGGACACGAGAGGAACGAGATGAGCAACTCCGTCAGCGAAAAGAGGTTCTGGAGTACATGCTGGACGAAGATATACGGGAATTCGAGCATGTAGCAAATGTAATTCAGGCATACATGGTTGACTCAGAGAATATTATCCATAAAGTCCGAAACGGAACGCTCGACGCATCAGAGTTGAGTAGTTTGACTGATATGGAGTGGAAAACTGAGAGCGACCCTGATACTACACTCAACGCGCTTGCAACGGATGATGAACCGTCGTCAGTCGCGGGTGATACACAATGACAACGCCCCGTGACTACGTCAAGGAGACGGCCCGCCGAGACAAGATGATTGAAGAAATGGATAAATATGATACGTATGATAGCAAAACCGACCGTATATCATACCGATTCTTCGGTCATCTCTTCGATGAGAAAGAAGAGTTCTTAGAGGAATATCAGTCAACACTAAAATCAGCACATATTCCTGTAGGTGCTGATTTGTATTTAGCACGTGTAGTCCTCTATTCGCTTGTAACATTAGTTGGGACATTAGTTGTGATGGGTGCACTTTCTGGACTACTACTCTATACTGGGTTGCTCTTTGAAATGACTGACACGGCACTTATTGCGTATGCCGTTGGTATGGGGTTCCCTCTGTTCTTCGGTATTATGTTTACCGTTTCTGTAGGTGGGCTATATTATATTATTCCAACATACACAGCGTCACGCCGAAAATCAGCTATCGATGCAACGATTCCCTCTGCTGTTACGTTCATGTACGCGTTGAATCGAGGAGGGATGAATCTAGTCCAAGTCATGCGTGTTCTTGCAGAGAATGAGAATGTATATGGTGAAGTCTCGAAAGAAGTCGGAACTGTTATTCAGGACATGGAGTATTTTTCCCGTGACCTGATGCATGCACTTCGGCGGGCAGGAGAACGGTCACCAAGTCAGAAGTTTACTGATTTGATGGATGATATGGTTGCAACTCTGGATTCAGGGGCATCAACAGCACCGTTTTTAGAGCAGAAATCTCAGGACCTGATTGAAGAAGCAGAACGGGACCAGGAAAGTTTTATTGAAACGTTGAGTCTATTGGGTGAAGTCTATGTAACAGCGTTCGTTGCAGGCCCATTGTTTATGATTATTATTACAGTGATAATGGCGATGATGGGTGGTGCCGAGCCGACACAACTGGATGGGATTGTGTACGGATTGCTTCCGTTTATGAATGTTGCATACTTCTTCTTGATTAACATACTATCAGGTGCTGAAGCGAAACAGGCACGAAGAATTCCTCTAAGAGATACAGTGAACCGAAAGGCGAATGTTAATCTTGAAAGCTATGCAGAGAAAACAAGTGATGAGCGGGTTGAGCGAGTATATAAAGCGAAGAGAAAACGGGAGCGAACAGCACTAATTCGACAACCAGTTACTGAGTTGCTTCGAGACCCAAACTTAACTCTCTTGTTCACTACTCCTATAGCATTAATATATCTCATTGTAGCACCTCTTATTGGATTAGTAGAGGTTTCATTCGGAGGATTTATAGATGACCCTGTCGGACAAACAGTGTTCTGGGCACTAATACCGATATTCATTGTAACGCTGCCATTGATGACGTTTTATGAAATAAGTGCACGTCGAGAAGCAAAGATGATGAATCGACTTCCAGAAGCTCTTAAACAGCTGGCAAGTGCGAACAGTGTGGGTATGACGCTGACCGAAAGCCTGGAAACAACAGCGGAAAACACGAGTGGTCGTTTAGGTGAAGAACTTATGCTCGTGAAAAATGACATTAAATGGAATAACGATGTGAACGCTGCGTTGATAAAGTTCTCAAACAGAGTGCAAATCCCAATTGTAACACGAACGGTCAAACTTATTACGGAGGCAAATGAGTCGACAGGTGACATTGAAGATGTTATCGCTGTTGCAGCAAAGAACGTAGAGACGCAAGTTCGACTCAAGAAAGAACGGAGTGCGGCCATGATGATGTATACCGCAGTGATTCTCATAAGTTTCGCAGTATATCTGTTCGTGATTGCACTACTGGACCTAATGTTTCTAGGAGTTATTGATGAGATGGATGGTGCAGATTTCGATGATGATGACGCTGCTGGGGGAGGTGATGATGATGGTGCAGAATTCGATTTAGAAGACCTTCCCGTCGAACGCTTCCAGCTAGTGTTCTATCACTCGACTATTGTACAGGCATTCGGGTCGGGTATGATTGCGGGATACCTAAAATCGAATGACGTTCGGTCAGGACTTAAGTTCGCAGTTATTCTTAGCTTGGCTGCATCTGCTATTTTCTACGCACTCTGACCCCATTCTTTCAAAAATTATCTCATTTGAGTAATGATGTTCGGACTTGAACTCCACAAATGTAATGAGCTTGAAACTATATACTATACTAATAACAAATGAAGCAGCCGTCGCAACGGAACACAACTAATCGCGAAGAGATGGTGTGCCCACGGTGTGATACCGAAGGATTGGAAGAAAATCCTGCATATCGTGGAGAATATTCAGGAACCGCAGCATTATTGAAATCTACACGGTGTCCTAACGAGGATTGTGATTATCATTACGGACTCCCTCAGAAGGAAATCGAGCGACAGATGCCTGAAAATGCTGTTGGAGGAGGTTTTCTTGGAAATTTAATACCTAGTGAATTTGACTTAAATACTATTCTCACAGCTATTTTTATTATTGGTGGGTTGGGATTCATGATGATGCAGTTCGGATTGCTTCCTATAGGTGGTGATGGTGGCAGTTCTGAACCTATAGAGACGAATATAGAAGGACAAGTTGTTGATGAAGACTTTGATACTCAAGGTCTATCACTAGAACTTATAGATGATTCTGGAGAGACAGTGTCTACAGCTACTGTTGATTCAAATGAGACGTACGAATTCTCTAATATTGATGTGGAGGAAGGGACATATATGCTCTATATTATCCAAGATGACGAATTAGGTGCTGCACCCTCTGGCTCAGAGATAGAGATAACAGAAGACGGGGATGTGGCTGATGAAACTGCTTTGGATTTTGAATTAGTTGAATCTGAAGAATTCGAAATAAATCAGACTGTCAGTGATGCAACAATTTCACTAGATTATGCAAACCCATCAAATACAGAAGATATTGAGCTTAACCTTTCACCGATAGAAGGTGACAACGTAGAGAGAACACAAGTGGTTGAAGCAGGGGAGTCGGAAAACATTCTTTCACCTGTTTCACCGAGTTCAGAAGAAACTCGCGTTACTGTTCCTGAAACTGTCGAAGAGCAAGTTGAAACTAAGCAATTTACAGGTAGTGAATCAACATATGATGTTATTGGTAACGACAATGCAGAGAATATGGAGATAGTATTGACAAATGAAAGCTCTGCGGATGTAAGTTCAACAACTGTCGATGTCGATGGTGATACACAAGAGACAATTGATGTGGCTAGTGAGGAAACACTAGGTCCTGTGAACGTTACGCTTCGGGATGGAACATCTCAGGCACAAGAGCAAGAAACTGGCACTTGGGATGGGCAAGATAACATAACGTTCACAACTGGCGTTGAAGAGTATACGAGTGCAAATATTCAGATTGAACCCGACCCAATAGAAACATCGGAAGAAATCACAGGGGAGATTTCTGGTAGTACTATTACTCCAACGTTTGATGGAAATATGCCCGTAGATGATGCACAGATAGAGTTTGAAGGTGGAGATGCGGATGCGTCAATAGTTGGTGACGAGATAATTGATGGAAATGCTGAGGATGGGAGTACAGGTGAGATAGTTGAAGAGTTAGGGACAGTTGATGATAGTGGAACATATAGGTTAGACTGGGATGCAGATGTTACAGAGAACAGTGACCTTGTAGAATTCTGGTATGAGGTAAATGGTGACAGAGAAGAAATTTCAGAAGGTTCTGATGGTGAGTCACTATCCTTAGATTCTGATGATACAGTATCACTTGGAATTGAATCTCAGCGTGATACAATAGGTGATGATGAAAGCGAACCTAGTTTTGCTCCGTCATTTGATGATGACATAGAAGTTACAGGCATTGAATTTAGTGATGATAATCCAGACCCTGGAGAAACAATTGAGGTATGGGTTACACTGGAAAATACTGGTGGAACGGATATTAACAACGAAGAAATGGAGATTTCATACAATGACGACGGCTGGACTAATCAGAATATAGACGTATCTGGTAATGAAGAAAAAGAAATTGGTGGCTCTGGAGAGTTTGGAACAATGAACGTTGGAGATGAAGAAGGAACAGGTGTATTTTGGATTAATGACGAAGGGCCGTTCTTCATCGAGGTTGGTGATTCAGAGCCAACGTATGGGGAGGGAGATATAGATGCACAATTGAGTGATGTTGGTGCTGAAGGAGAAGTAAGTATTGATACGACAGGTGACGGTGAGCTTGATTGTACAGAACTTGCTAACGACGGTACATGTGAGTTTGACGATTTAGATGATGGAGGGAACACTATAGATGTCGAAGAAGAAGGAGTTGCAAATACAGAGTACACAATAACATATACTTCCCAAGAGAATCCCCGAGACATAACTATAGATATGGGTGAAGATGGTATTACGGATATGGATACAAGCGGTGTTTTGACCGAGACAGAAAGTCAAACCGTAGAGATACCACCAAATGAGGCCACAATGGATATTCAAAGTGAGAATAATGCACCTGTGCGTTACTCTGTTACATGGGAATCAGAGGCTGTTATTGAAAACCCTGTTGTTGAAATTGATGGAGATACGAAAATCTCTGGCGAGGATAGTTTCCAAGAACCACGTTCGTTTGAGTTAGATGAGTTGCCACAAGGTGAACACACATTTAGATTCCGTGCTGATTCTGGAGGATACACAGCAGATATAGAATGGGCTGAGGATGAAGGGCAATCCTATCCTGAAGCTGTTATCAATGGAGAAACAGCATGTGAACAAGGTGAATTTGCACAAAACCTGACGTGTGTAACGGATGTGGGTACGTCTCCAGGGGAACATACAATCGACTTTAACCAAGCTCCAGACGATTCGTTTAATTATCAAATACAGTACGATGCAAGAGCTGTGGCTGATGAAGTAGATGTAGAAGTGAATGATGACAGCGTTGGATTCGACCGTCCAGGACCAGAACCAGAACCATGGGATGATGTCACGTCGACCTCGATGCTACAAACAGGAGATAATATGGCCACTGTATCCACACCAGATGCAGATGGGATGATACCTGACGCTGAAGCAGAATTCTCCTATGTCATTGACACAGGAACCGTTGAGAATCCAGAGATAATAGTTGAAAATGCTGATGGAGATACAAATACCGCAGAAATACCAAGTACTGCTCTTGATGATGGTCAACTTGTAGATGATGCTGATATACTCATTGAAGAAGAATGGTTGACCGCAGGTGAAAACACAATATCTATTCGAACTGAAGATGGCGTCTTTGAACTCTCTGGCGATGTGACGCTTGGAGATGACACAATAGAATTTGATTCGGATGACTAACTTGGACGCGAAAGGAATAATACCCCTCAAATAAATTATATAAATAACATGCGCGTATCTATCATAGTGGTCGTTGCTATTCTTATCATTAGTATGACGGCCACGCCCGTGAGTGCACAATTTTTCCTGTGTGAAAAGACAAACCAAGAAGGTGACTCTGTTCCACCTGATTCTCCGCAGTATGATAGGCTAGACTACGATAGTCCAATGTTGCCCCTAGCACAACAGCTTGTTCGACTGGCACTGACAGGGATGATTATTTTTGGTATTATTGGTGGCGTCTATGCCTCTGTTAGAGATGCAACCTATACACCAGAAGACGATGATGACCCTGCACGATTCGTTCGGATGCGCATCAAAGTAATCTTTGGAGGATTAGGCGTTCCTGCACTGATTATGGTTGGAGGATTTATTGTTGAACGACTCACAAGATATGAGACTACATGCATGCTCCCTTCTATTTTATAGTTATCTATCACCCCCACGATACTCTTTTAGCCGTTAACAACATACTTGTAACTGATATGTCAAGACTAATACATAACGTATTGGTACTGGTTATGGCAGTAATGCTCGTCGGAGCATTATTCGCAACGCCAGCCGCTGCAGATGATATAGATAACATTGTGTGTGAAGGAGAACCAGGAGATGTTGATTCGACAGACCTAGGTAACTTCGTAGAATCAATCACCACGCTTATTGTGACGCTTGCTGCACTTGTTGCAATTGTCGGTGGTGCTGGATTCACACTGGCTAGTGCGGCACAACCAACTAATGAGGAGTACGTAGAGAAGCGGAACTATTCCATTCTCTATGGTGGAGGTGCAATTATTGTTCTGTACGGAGCTAACCAGCTCGTCCTTGAAGTCAATGATGAGCTGTACTTCGGTTGCATCCTACCGTTCGCACCATAATATGTTATTTTGATACTGTTCATTTTGAACTAACTTGTTATCAAACATACAATTGTGTGACTATTTTGGATAATTCCACCATGTGAGAACAATTGTCAGTACTCAGAGGGTTATCCATTTAGGGGAGTAAATATAAGTATTATAACAAGAAATGCAATCGAGATATAAATTAGCAGGGTTGGCAGTACTCTGCGCTATAGTACTACTCGGGATTATGGGAACGCCAGTTGCAGCAGACGACCCTGATATAGACCTTTGTGGTGATGACGGGGAAGATGTTGCAGATACCGTTCAGAATGTCTTCCTTATACTTGCAGCTCTTGGTCCTATCTTTGGAACACTCTTCTTTGTGGGTCTGAGTGTCGCGGCATCAGCAAGTACAGGTGACAATCAGTACCAGAAGAAGCGCCGTAAAGTACTAATCTCTGGTTTTAGTGTTCCAATTGCAATTGCGTTCCTCGGAACCATTGCAGACGAGATTACAGGGGACGACGTAGAGGTACATTGTTTCTTCCCTAACCTCGGCTAATCTAATTTTGTACATATCTACGCTTGAACCATTGAGAGTGTTCTTGAATCGTGTATCAACAAACTATTAAACTACTGATACATTAGTAATAATAAGATGGATTCACCAGTACGGATTGTTGTCCTATTTTTTACTATAGTAGTTCTTCTTACACTACTCAGCGGGGCGGTTTCGGGAGACCATGTGACTTGTCGTGAGGGTGAACAAGATGTATTTGAAGAATGTGATAATGAAATTGATTGGTGGGATAGATTTGATTCTACACCGTTAAGTGATATGGGAGCAAGTCTCGCAAGTGAAAACAATGTTGAATTACAAGATTACTATAAACAGCCTGGATTAGGTCTAAATGAGTCAACGCACGAATCATTGATTAATGAACAGTTATATCCGTATGAAGCTCATGAACACGTATTTGATGAAGATGGAGACAATCCGCAAATCACGCCTGGTGACGATACAGAAGTGGAGATTGAATTTGCTCGCGATGCAGATTTCTCTACAACATCTTCTGATGGCGAGGATTTTAACGTAACTACTGTTAGAACGAGTCTTCACCTACCAGAAGGCGCTGAAGCAGAGGTTGTGGTACGGAATGACGATGGGGATAGAGTTGATTCTGTTATATTCGATGGAGAAGATGTGGACTCAGAAATTGGAAATCATCAGATTGTGGAGGGTCGTATGGATTCATATGATTTTCAGGAATCACCAACCTATGACGTTAGCGTTATTCTTCGAAGAGATGACCCAGAAATCGAAAATCCTGTGATTGGTAAACACGTTCTATTAGAGCGACATTATCCGCCATTCCGTGTAGATGCGTCGCATGAAACAGAATATCCAGAATTCGATTTAGATTACATGCACCGACAAATGTTTAACCAATATGATAATCGAATACACAGTGGAGATGTTGCTGATTATGTTCGAGCTCCACAATACCCAGAGGAGGAATTTAATAACTATGAAACGGAAACTGGTTTCTCAGACGAAGAACAAGGCGATGATTCTTGGTTTGGTCAACTAAGCTCGTATTTCACTGGTAGTGGTGATGATGGTACAGGAGAACCAATCCGTCAAGCATACCTTCAAGTTGATACTATTGAGCCAAGCGTTAAAGTTCCGCAAAATCCGAGTGAAAGTGAGTGGGACCGATTAGTAGAAGAAGAGGGCTCGGTATACATTACTTATGATGCGGCTAGAGGAGATACTCCGCCCGATGCACAAGATTTTGAAGGAGACCCATCAGAAGGTGACTTGAGGTGGTCGTATAACTTTGAAGATATAGAGTTTGATATAGAAGCAGGTTACAATAGACAGACAGGACCTAGCGAAGCTAGTTTCGAAGAAATTGATGGAACAACAACATCTGATTCAGGCGTATTTAGATTAGATTATGATGAAGATGATATAGTTAGAATTGACCTTATAAGCTTTGCAGCATCAATGGATGTCACTTTGACATATGAGAGAGACATTGAAGAATATGTTCCAAATATGCAACCGTGTCCTAGCTATAGTAGTGTAGAGGATGGCTTGCCAATAGAATGTGATGACGAGTTGGGTAGTGGCATTTGTAGTTATGAATATAATACCCCTGAAGGATGTTCTACAGAACTAGATGAGTGGCAAGATGGCTTAACAACGGAAGATTATGATACAGAGACTGTCGAATATGAAAAAAGCTTATCTGATAGTAAAGGTGTCGATAAATTTGCAGAAACAGATGGTCCTGACGATGATGATTTCGGTGTGGATGTAGCAGTGTTTCCTGATGAAAACCGAGTACATGTCCACAGAGATATTGAAACAGAAACATCCCATTATGGGATGGCCGTACCACAGTTTGAATCTACTCGCTGGACAAATATGCAATCACACGCCGTAACACGTGAGGGGTCTGTTGAATTCAGACCTGATGAGATGTCCAATGAACTAGCAAACAAGGAGAAACGGGATGCTATAACTATCGACACTCAGAGTTCTGTAGATGAAACAGGTCTTGATGAGCAAGCGCTTGATGAAGAAATTACGGATGACATGGATGTAACCCTGAACGTATGGGCTGCAGGTGATTTTGATTCTACGTTAGTTGATATTGAGTTAGAAGACGAAGAAATAGACACGTTTACAGGTCCATCTAATTCAGACCGAACTCAATTACAACAAGTCGTCGATGATGAGGATGTAACGGACATTGTTCAAGGGTCGGAAGAATATATTGATTTCACTGCTCGCGTCATCGATGATGATTTTGTTGATGATACAGATGCTACACCAAAGGTGCACTACACGTTAACAATTGATGTTGATGAGCCTGTAGGGGAAATTAATTCTCGATGGGGTTACTGGACGTTCCGTGATACTTCATGGGATGCGATTTACGAATTTGAGGAGGATTGTGATGATGAGGATGGGTGTTACGACTACATAGACCATGGTATGCCTCCGCATCATGCTCCAGATATTGCGAATCCTGAGTATCCATCAGGTATTATGCCTGTTCAAGCTCATTTGCTTCCAAGTTCTGATTCACTTGAAACAGATATAATCCCACGACAATTTGAATATGATATTGATGTTGTCGACTCCAGTGTGAATAGTATTCAGAGACCGATTCAGTCATCAAACTGTGCTAATGACATACGATATGAAGACTTCGATAATGTATGTAATGTGTATCATGGTTACTTAGCTGATGATACATTCGAACAAATGTGGATTGATGGTGAAATTGGGCGGGATTCTCCTGAGGATAGAGAAGACATAGAAGATGACTATGACTGGGATGAGGGTGGAGAATTAGATGACCCAGAACAGCTTAGGAGAAACTCACCAAACGAAGGAGTATTTGGCGGAGATTTAGACTTCAGAGCAATTCGGTCTGACGATATTGCGTCATTTGATGAAGCAGAGCGGTTTGAGATTAGGTCCGAAGACCCTATTGAACACTTTACTGTCGCAGGGAACGCTTCGTGGGCGCATGAAGAGATACAGACTGATTCTGTTCGCCCTGCGTCGCATACTTCGATAAGTATTGAGGAAGTCAATATGACAGAACAGTTCTCAGAAGACGAACGGGATGAACTAAGAGATATGTATCCATCAAATAATCAAATCAAAGAAGATTATCAAACCTTTAGTAACGAAGTACACCTTCGAATAGAACTAACAGACAGTGATGGTGAGCCCATATCAACTAGTGATAGAGATACGAACGAAAATTTGATTGTAGAACGAGCTACGAGAGAATCAATGGACTTTAATGTTGATGTGGCAGGTCGCGATGGGGCAGGATATTCATACACCTATGAAAACAGAACTGTTGATACAAACAGTGAAGGTGTAGCGTATGTAACAGTGTATGAAGCAGAGGCTCATGAGGAAGATGTGAGTGCGAATGTTATCTTTGATGCTGAGGAGGAATGGTGGACTCTTTCAGAAGATAAGGTAGTACTCGACCGTTCAAACTATCAAGTAATGGATGAATCTGGAGAGGTTGAGGATGATGAAGATGAATCAGGAGACCCATCGTTATGGGATATGATATTTGCAATATTCTTTATAGTATTTGGATTCTTCCTGGCATTATCCTTAGCAATGAGAACCTATCCAGGTGCTACGACAACACCAATGGAACTGTTCTATGTGGCTACAGAACCATTCCGAGATGAACTGATTCAAGCGTTCATCTATCTCATGGTGTTTGTATTCATGATATTCGTCATGTTCCTGTTCAATGCTATGATACAGTGACTTAATATTCAATCATATTAGTTAGTATTGGGAATTAATTGAATACCACTTACGTATCTGATTAGGTGCATTTTTAGGGTAACATGTTATATTTATTAGCAATAAAGAATGCACGTTCCGTTATTTATCCCAGATAGTCTTGTGGATGCTGCAGAATATGTTTACTGGGCATTATCAAATCCAGGTGAAGTTCTTATTGAAGCAATTGCATCATTGTTTGTAATGTTGTTAATCCCTGTTCGTATATTGGTTGATGCACTCCACGCGTTTGCTATGGTATTCCTTAAGCATGCACCTTATCCAGGAGAAACTTCGGATGACGATGCTGTCTACGTATTTGGGTCACCAGATGAGGGAGATATATTCTATGGTATGATGGAAATGACGGGAACGTACATGGAAGCTATTGCAATGATTCTTGTGATTTTTGGAATCGTTGTTCTTCTATTTCTAAGTGTGTTTGACGTTGTAATTGATGATATTGGAATTGATACTCAAAAAGCGAAGAAACGATTGTTAATTGCACCACTATTTATCATGCTATGGGTTCCAATGGCAAATCTTACGCTATACATGGCATTCGGGATGACAGAGTTCTTCGGGGGAATAGAGTTTCCAGAGACCGACCAACTTTCAGGTCGAATTGAGGATGATGGAACAGACGTAATTGGTGAGGATAGTGATGGTCTTACTGTTGGGAGTTATGTGGAAATGGTTGTTCCTGAAACAGGGGGAGACATCATTGGAGCACTTTTAGGTGTTGTTTGGGCATACATGGCACTTGTACCTGCATTGCTCCTGTATATTCTAGTTATTCTTGGAGCGATGTTTCGCGTATTCATGTTGTACTTCCTATATGTACTCGGACCTGTTGCAATTGCAATGTGGGCTATTAATTGGCGTGAATTGGCTGATATGGGGGGTAAAATTATCCGATATTACATTTTGCTAGCGTTCTTCCCTGTGGCTGTAGCCTTGATTAACACTGTTGCACCTGTCTTCTTCTTGATTATGGAGGAACTGGCATCGGATATGGCTACAGATGCCCTAACAGATGATACTGTTGATGCTGATGACGATAATAATATCATGTCTGAAACTGTGAATATGATTTCACCGACAGAAATTCTTGCAGGAGCTTTCATCATGGTCACACCTATTGTAGTTGGAATTCTCCCATGGGCAATGATTATTGGGCTTAACAAAGCTATGGCTATTGGTGGTTCAGCTGGCGGATTGGCATTAGCTGCGACAGGTGTCGGGGCTATTGGTGCAATGGGTGGAATTAGTGGTATGGCGAATATGGCGGGCAGTGCCGCTGGTGGGATGGGCAAGTTCGCTGCCGCTGGTAAGGGTGCAATGCTTGGAACCATGGCAGGTCAGGAAGATAAGAGTAGAACGGAGCACTTG
>LFCJ01000997.1_pt1 | contig 18921 bp, 14 predicted proteins | sample 643141 | NCBI WGS metagenome assembly LFCJ01 (sample SAMN03766243, study PRJNA286221) | soda lake metagenome | biome: soda lake; feature: Kulunda steppe; material: water; isolation source: sample B1-Br-g2 brine of Lake Bitter-1 | place: Russia: Kulunda steppe | collected 2010-07
ACACAGCAATTCAGATCACTGCTTACCGCCAATCTCCACGATGCGGCTGTTGCATAGGTAGTATAGTGGTGGATCAATATAAACAACCACTTCATTGCCTACTGGGCAATTGCGACTCAACGGATGAATTTAAAACGAATTGGCTCTGTTGAAATCCTTCAGAGCTGATACAAACTGTGTGCCGCATACACAGCGCGAATGTGGCACGAATTGAGGGGCGATAAACGCGGAAGGTCAAACTCTCAGTACAGTGGACTACTATACCAGTCCGATTGGATTGTGAAACCTCTCACTCAGTAGGCTCTTCGAGTTCGACAGTGATATTTCGCTGATTACAAACCCATTCGAGCGCGGGGTCGGCAGACTCACAGAGCGCTACTCGTCGTACTTCGGCGGGTGCATACTCCGCTTGAAAAAGGTCATCCCCAGCGAGGACTTGGCCGATAACGGGCCGATTCAACCGTGCTTTGATTTCAATCAATTCGACACTCGCATCTTCCACGATATGGAGAACTTCAGCTCCATGGTTAGCAAAGGGGACGATCTCCTCAACGTGGTACGGTTCCAGCAGCCGGATCGCGTCAATGTACCGGTTCCGATACCCGTCAGGCCATGATTTATACCCTCTACTCCACGGAGTAGCTACCTCTGTGTAGATCCGCCCTCCAACGTTATCGTGATACGTCTGGAGAAGTCGATCTTCGTATGACTCTGGCTCCCATTCACTCATACCTATCTTATGCACGACCTTGCATTTTAATGATGGACCTCGGCCAGTGATGACCAGTTCGCACGTGTACTGAGCGGTTGGTTTCGTCATGGACGTGTGAAATAAACGTAGCCACCTTGCTGAACTCATTCTTTGTATTCAGCACGGTTACTGAAACCTATCACCGACTGGGGGTTTCAACAAGGCCGTTCCACAGGGTCGTCTTCACGGAGATCACCGATCATTGGAGAACCATGAGCCATTTGGAATTGCTCGGCTAGAGCATTAATCGCATTCATCACCCGGCTACTATACGACGGTTCTGCATCTTCGTCTACAAATTCTCCCTCTACGTATGTTGTTATGGCATGGTCAGGAACACCACCTTGTGGCGTTCTGTTGTTCGCTTTCCAGTGTGGAACCTCAGATGCCGGGAACTTTTTCAGATCCTCAAGAAGGATGATAACCTCATACTCCTCGTTCCGGAAGATCGTCTGTACCATGAGGTCTTGCCATCCGACACTACCCATCTGTGCTGTGTCCCACTCGACGGTTCCGTCGTCGGATTTGATGTACTTCTCCAGAACGTCCATGTGAAAGAACACCCAATCGGTGTAACTTGCTGATCCAGGAACACCCTCTTCTACATCTCTAACGGAGAATTCGTTCCCGTCCAGTGTGACAAACTTTGTCTCCTTGTTTTCCTCAAGTTGGCGTTGGGCACTCGCATCACTTGTAGTCGGATAGATGGGACAGAGCCAGTGGAGTTCGCCGCTTGGAATAGTGGAGAGGCCTGTGGTTTGGGAGGCGTATCGGAACGCAGGGCCATCGAATACGACTACGGGTTCATGATCTTTTTCGTCAATGTTGACTGTTTGATTTCCGTAGTGTATTTTACGACTTTCGAAATATCCGATGACAAGTACGGCATCGCGGACGTCAAGATAGTCCAGTAGGTATCCAGTTTGGATATCGATATGGAGGATGTCGTTATCTAATGTTGTGGGATTTCCGAATATGAGTTGCTCCCATTTGTCCCCGTTGAATTGAATCACTCGGTCATTTGTGTGATATGTTACGTAGTTTCCCGGAACATCCTCAACGAGGTTGTGGTAGTCAATAATTCCTGGGTCGAGCTGTGGTCGGTTGTAGCGGAACGAGGTTAGGAAGCGGTCTATTTCAACCCCGTTAAAGGTACGTTTGGTGCCGTCGTCCCATTCGTATCCTTCAGAGGGTGTGCCGACTTCTCCTCCTCCGTAAAATTCCAGTTCTCGGATGTTACCATACGGGTCTATATTTAGAAAGTCGCCAATGTTGTCAAGATCGACAAGTGCTGGTAGGGCGTAGAACGTTTGTTTGAGCTCCCCATGAGCAGTCTCGATGGTGTTCGTTCCTTGCTGATAGACGCGAGTCCAATTTCCTTGTATCGGGTAATATTCATGGGATTGATCGAACGCTATCCATTTTGGTAGTTTACTCAAAGGTATTTCTTGGTCATGGATATGAAACATATTAGCTGACAAGATGGAATGGAAGCCTAATAGATTATCGGCGATGCTGGTTTAGAGAACTTATAGGCGGGAAACCAAAGTAAGAAAGTACGTAGAACCATCCATTATTGACGTTCATTGGCTTGTTCTTACTGAACAAAGTTGTGGGAAACTATGCTCTGTATACAGCACACCATTCGTATCAAACACTGATGAGCTTAACAGAGCCACTTGATTAGCTGCCTGCCGACGAACTCTCCGCACCACTTAAGAATCCTCAATGAACACTTCTCTGTAGATGGTTGAGAACTTCAGTGAGAAAGCTGATTTCATATGGTCTATTGCAGACCTTCTTCGCGGGGATTACAAGCAGTCCGAGTATCAGAAGGTTATTTTGCCACTGACAGTGCTTCGTCGCCTTGACTGTGTGACACAGCGCAACAAGGAGGACGTGCTAGAGCGCTTTCAGCAGCTTCAGGATCAGGGCATTGAGAACGTCGCACCTGCACTAAAGAAGGCGTCAGATGAGAAGGTGTACAACACCAGCGAGTACACCTTTGAGTCGCTGTGCAACGACCCTGACCAGATTGCGAGCAATCTCCAGTACTACATCAACGCCTATGACGAGGAGACGAAGGAGATCTTCGATAAGTTCGACTTCGGCCACCAGATTCAGCGTTTGGATGAGGCCGACATCCTGTATCAAATTGTGGAGGAGTTCAAAGAGATTGACCTCCACCCGGACGAGGTTCCCAACGAGGAAATGGGGTACATCTACGAGGAACTCATTCGGAAGTTCAACGAACTCAGTAACGAGACCGCTGGGGAGCACTTCACGCCCCGCGAAGTCATTGAGCTGATGGTGAACCTCATATTCGACGAAGATGATGAGGTGCTGACGGAGGAGGGTGCTGTCCGTACGGTCTACGACCCCGCCTGTGGAACCGGTGGGATGCTCAGCGTTGCGGAGGACCACGTGCGGAATTTCAACGAAGAAGCGAACCTCCACGTCTTTGGCCAGGAACTCAACCCAGAGAGTTACGCCGTCTGTAACTCGGACATGCTCATCAAGGGTCAGAAACCCGAGAACATCGTATACGGAAATTCCTTCACTAATGATGGGTTCCCTGACCGAAAATTCGACTACATGTTGTCGAATCCGCCGTTCGGTGTCTCCTGGAAGAAGGTCAAGGACCAGATCGAGAAGGAACACGAAGAGCAGGGGTTCGCTGGCCGTTTCGGGGCGGGCACGCCGCGCGTCAACGACGGGGCGTTCCTCTTCCTCCAGCACATGATCAGCAAAATGAAGCCTCCGGAGGAGGGCGGTTCGCGGATTGCAATCGTCTTCAACGGATCACCGCTGTTCAACGGTGGTCCGAACAGCGGCGAGTCAGCAATTCGCCGATGGATTATAGAGAACGACTGGCTAGAGGGTATCGTCGGCCTGCCGAAGAACCTGTTCTACAACACGGGTATCCGGACGTACATCTGGGTCCTCTCGAACAACAAGCCGGAACACCGCGAGGGCAAAGTCCAGCTCATTGATGTACGGGACCTCTACGAGGAGATGGACGAGAGCTTGGGCGAGAAGCGTCACAAACTCAACGAAGATAATCACATAAAGGAGATTACACGCATCTTCGGCGACGTGGAAGCCAATGGACGGTCAAAAATTGTAGATGGCGAAGAATTCGGATACCGCCGCATCGTCATTGACCAGCCACTTCGACTCCGATTCCAAATCAGTGAGGAACGTATAGAGGATTTAGGCGACGAACGTGCATTCACGAATCGAGATGAAGATCTCCAAGAGCGCATCAAGGAAGCGCTCTCTGAGATGGATAAAGAGAAGGTCTGGATGGACCGCGAGTCGTTCCTGAACGACGTGGAACTTCAGTTGAACATGGCGGGTCTCGATGTTCGGAATAGCGTGTACAACGCTATTGAGCGCGTTATGGGTGAGCGTGACCCGGAGGCTGAGATTTGTCGAGATGGGAACGGGAACCCAGAATACGACAGCGACCTACGCGAACGAGAGCGTGTGCCCCTGGGAACGGACCCGAACGACTACTTTGAGGAGGAGGTTGCACCGTATCTGGAGAATTCATGGATCAATGAGAGCAGCAAGTACCACGATGATCAAGATGGGGAAATTGGTGTAGTAGGCTACGAGATTAACTTTGACCGATACTTCTACGAGTATGAAGAACCGCGGAACTTAGACGAGGTGAATAGCGATATTAGAAACCTTCAGGGAGAAATTTCAGAAATCATGGGGGAACTGGACGTATGACACCTGGAGAAGGCTCCCACGTTTCTATGCAGAATACGGTGTCTTCAGATCTATCTTTGCCAGACGGTTGGGAGACTAGACGTCTCAAGACTGTCGCGGATATCCACCCTAGCAATATTGACAAGAAATCACGTGATGGTGAAAAATCAGTCAAACTCTGTAATTACACGGATGTGTACTACAACACATCAATTACAGATGAGCTTGAGTTTATGGAAGCAACCGCTAAAGAGTCGAAAATAAACCTATTTCGCCTGAAAGAGGGGGATATTCTAGCCACAAAGGACTCAGAATCGCAAGATGAAATTGGGGTTACTTCACGGGTTGCACAAGACTTTGAGGACGTTCTCTGCGGATACCATCTTTTCCTTATCCGACCACGTGACGAAGAAATAAATCCAGAATACCTATACTGGGCGCTAAACTCTCGGTACGTTCGATCTCAGTTTGAGGTGTTGGCTAACGGTGTGACACGATTTGGAATAACAACTCAGAATGCAGCAGACATCTCTGTTCCAGTGCCGCCCCATAAAAAGCAAGAAGAGATTGCTGAATTCATCACACACCAAGATAAGCTCATACGCGAAGGGACACGTGACTATGAGAAATTGATAGATCTGCTCCACGAGAAACGTGATAGAACGGTCTATGAGACCGCGATTGGAAAGAGCCAAGACGCTGAGTTTAAAGACTCAGAAGTAGACTGGATTGGCGAAATCCCCGAACATTGGGACATCGTTCGTACTCGATTCGTCGCACGCCTTGAGTCAGGGCATACGCCTAGCAGGTCTAATGACGAATACTGGGAAGACACTAACATTCAGTGGGTGACGACATCGGACATCAAGCCTTTCCGAAACGGACGGAAAATCTACCTCAACGAAACCGAACACCAGATTAGCAAACTCGGGTTAGACAACTCTGGTGCACGCCTCCTGCCAGAAGGAACCGTCTTTCTTTCGCGTACCGCTTCTGTCGGATTCTCCGGAATCATGGGCCAAGAGATGGCGACCTCACAGGACTTCGCAAACTGGGTCTGCAGTGATGAGATACTCCCCGAGTACCTGTTGTACGTGTTCCGTTCGATGGATCAAGAGTTCGACCGTCTTACGCAGGGTTCTACTCACCAAACGATCTATATGCCGGACATCCGTTCGTTCAAAACACCGCTCCCACCGATTGAGGAGCAGCGCGAAATCGTGGACCACATCCAGGCTGAAACGGAACAAGTCTGGGATTTGATTGATAAGGTGGAAGGGACAATCTCCTTCCTGAACGAGAAGCGGCAGGCACTCATCACCGCCGCGATCACGGGTCAGATTGATGTCACGGACAACCAAAGTCCTGAGTTAGAGACTACCACATGAGTAAAATATACGACGAACAGAGCTTTGAGGACTTCATTGCATCCCGCCTTGTAGACCACGGTGGATACGAGCACTTACCATCCGAGGAGTTCGACCGGGAGCGAGGTATCTTTCCCGATGTTGTCGTATCCTTCGTCAAAGAAACGCAGCCGGAGAAGTGGGAGAAGCTGGAAACCGCGTACAAAGGTAACGCGCGGAAGCGCTTTCTACAAGACCTCACGAGCGCAATGGAGGGGCGAGGTACTCTAGAAGTTATCCGCCATGGACTTCGTACCACTGGAACGACGATCAACCTCGCGGCCTTCAAGCCGAACACCGGACTGAATCCCGAGGTTCAGAAACGTTACGAGGCGAACCGTCTGGGAGTTACCCAGCAGTTCTACTACTCAACGACAGACCCGAAGAAGAGCATCGACCTCGCGTTGAGCGTTAACGGGATTCCGGTGGCTACCGCGGAACTAAAGAACAAGTTCACCGATCAGAGCCTCATCAACGCGAAGAGCCAGTACAAGTCCGACCGTGACCCCGGCGAACCGGCACTGAAGTTCAAGCGAGGGGCGTTGGTGCACTTCGCCGTTGACCAAGACGAGGTCGAGTACACGACCGACTTGGATGGTGAGGATACCTACTTCCTGCCGTTCAACAAGGGCCACGACGGTGGAGCCGGGAACCCCCCACGGGAGAACAGTCACCGGACGGCCTACCTGTGGGAAGAGGTCTGGGAGAAGGACAGCTGGATGGAGATCCTCCAGCGATTCATCCACATCGAAACCGAGGAAATCCGGAAAGGCGGCGTGAAGGTACGTGAAGAAGAGACCATCATCTTCCCGCGGTACCACCAGTTAGAGTGCGTTCGTCAACTCGTGAGTGCATCACAGGAAAACGGTGCTGGCGAAGACTACCTGATTCAGCACTCGACTGGGAGCGGGAAGAGTAAGTCCATTGCGTGGCTTGTTCATCGACTCGTCTCACTTCACAACGACACCGACGAAGCAGTTTTCGATGGTGTCGTCGTCGTCACGGATCGTACCGTACTCGACGAGCAGCTTCGGAACACAATCTACGAATTGGATCACAAGACCGGCGTCGTCCACGCAATCAAGGGTGAGCGAGGATCGAAATCTCAGGAACTCGCGGAGGCTATCGTAGCGGGCAAGCCGGTGATCATTACCACGCTTCAGACGTTCCCTCATGTCATCGAACACGCGAAACGGCTCCCCGAGAGAGATTACGCTGTCGTTGTAGACGAGGCACATAGCAGCCAATCTGGAGAGATGGCCCACGAAATGAAGCAGATCCTCTCCGGTATTGACATCGACGAAGACGACGATACCGAGGATCTCATCGTAAAGAGTGCGGAGACTCGTGGGAATCAGGAGAATCTCAGTTTCTTCGCGTTCACGGCGACGCCGAAAGGGAAGACGCTAGAAGCGTTTGGAACCTTGCCTGAAGGAGGGGAGAAACCTGAACCGTTCCACCTATACTCGATGCGACAAGCAATCGAAGAAGGGTTCATTTTAGACGTCCTACAAAACTATACCACTTACGAGACGTTCTACAACGTCGCTAAGGTTATCGAGGAAAACCCGCAGGTTCCGCAGAAGAAGGCCGTCAAGGCGGTTTCGAAGTTCCTAAATTTACACCCGCACAATATCTCACAAAAGGTCGAGATCATCGTTGAGCATTTCCGCGAGAATACACAGCATAAGATTGGTGGAAAGGCGAAGGCGATGATTGTGACATCTTCTCGCGTACACGCTGTACGCTATAAGAAGTCGATTGACAAGTATATCAAAAAGAACGGGTACGAGTTGAAAGCGCTCGTTGCATTCAGCGGTACCGTCGAGGATGACGGCTTCGAGTACACCGAACAGGGCATGAACAACGGGGTCAAGGAGTCGGAGCTGCCCAGCAAGTTCGACACTCCAGAATATCAAGTTCTCGTTGTTGCTGACAAGTACCAGACTGGGTTCGATCAGCCGCTTCTTCACACGATGTACGTGGATAAGAAGCTTTCCGGGATTCAGGCTGTGCAGACGCTGTCTCGGTTGAACCGTACCCGTTCCGGGAAGGAGGATACGTTCGTGCTCGACTTTGAGAATGATCGCGAGGACATCTATGACGCGTTCCAGCCCTACTACGAAAAAACGACCCTCGACGAAACGACTGACCCACAGCACATTTATCAGTTAGAGTCGGAACTGAACGCCTACCAAATTTACACCCAGAGAGAGGTAGATCAGTTTGCGGATGCGTTCTTTAGCCCAGAGAATAAGGGTACAGAGCAAGCACACGCGAAATTAAGTAGTCACGTTCAACCTGCGCACGACCGGTTTATTGTCGCTGATGGGGAGGCGCAAGAGGAGTTTCGATCAAAGCTTCGTTCGTTCCTTCGTCTGTACAAATTCCAGTCGCAGGTCGTGAACTACGCAGACACCACGCTGGAGAAGGTATATACCTTTGGACGATTCCTGTACAAGGAGCTTCCACGCGACTCAAGTGAATCTCGGATTGAGTTTAATGATGAACTTGCCTTGCAGTACTACCGGTTGGAAAAATCGGACGAAGGTAGTATTGAGCTCAGTTCAGGCGGTGAAGGCGTGTCGGTACCGACGGAGACGGGAACGGGCAGTCAAGAGGACGAAGAGGTGGATCTTTCGGCCATCATTGAGAAGATCAACGAGGAGCTTGGTACTGATTTCACCGAAGCAGATCAGCTATTTCTTGACCAAATTAAGGAAGATGCGCTTGAGGATGACCATCTTCGCCGATCTGCACAGGTCAATAGTAGAGAAAACTTCGCGCTTGAGTTCGATTCCGCATTAACCTCTATGTTTATTGACCGTATGGACCTGAATCAAGATCTTTTTGCTAAGTTCATGGATAATGAGGAAGTGCAGGAAGCGATCACTAGACACCTGCGCAGGCAAGTTTATGAGGAGAGCCAAACAGCCGACAGCTAATTTTATCCTACGGTAATTATGGCTTGGGTGCTACGGTGGACCAAACCCAACCATGGCGTTAATACCACACCATTGACCACGATTTTCGTCCGCTCTGCCTGATCTCTTGTCCCGGCTAATCCTCCGCAGCCAAAACTTTGATAGTCTCATATATTATATGTTTGACGCTTTTACGGAGAGGCTTGAGATAGCTGTCAATCCGGTGGTCTACTATGTTGACAAGTGCAGGAGCGGACATTGGTGGTAGCGCGCGGTTGGTTCACTAGCCGTGATTACAACAATTCGAACTGAATGATTCAAACCGTGCGCTAAACCAGTCTTTGACCCCATAAAGCCGTATGGGACCATGTTTCTCAGAGACCACCGTTTAATATAGTCAGAATCATCATACACCCAAAAACATCTGTTATCTATAGTCAATTAATTCAGTATAGTATGTTCATTTGGGAACCAATGATGTCTATTTCGACTATAATGTCATCTGAGATGGTTTCTTGACTGATTTCATGAACTTGGGCCTGGCCTGGTTGTCCATGCAACCATTGCAAACCAAATTTGAATAGGGTGGGGTCTTGGTATCGTTGTTGGAGAAACCTCAGTAAAGACGAAACTGTTTCAACTCCCAACAGACTGTTTGATATTAGAGATTTTGAAAACTGTCAATAGTTATTCTGGCGGTCCACATTTGGTTTGAGGAGAATAGAGTCTTTATTTGTGCTATAATATGTTGTATACCGGTTGCTCTGGCAGGATTTGATACAACAGTCTGGCTAATATAAATATCGGATCACGTAATATTTCGAGGATAATCCTGAGGAACGCACATATAATCTCTTTTAGATCTGGCTTCGTAATTATAATCGTGCCCTTAGTTGATGCTGAGCGGTATCTATAATATATCGTCAACCGACTCAACCTTTGCCATGATTGAGTAAGATATGTTCCGAAACGGGCCGGTAATCGTTTTCAAGGGGATTTCCGGCCAGTTCCTGTGCAACGCACAAGAGGGTACTCGATAAAGTACCCGAATGAGGGTTTGCGGTGCAGCCTCATTGGGCTTTCGTCGCGTACTCTGTACGAAGAGAATCATCAATTAAAGAAAGTATATGACAGAGAACACACACGGCGACCGAAAAGACGCTACCACCGCAAATAGCCCTGACGAAGAATTAAAATTTATCTCGGAAGAAATCCATGAAAGATTTTCATATCGGCAATTGCAGGCGATAAACCAGGAGTATGAGAACTACTGGTCCTGGTTAAAAAAGAAAGGAAAGGACCCCGATCGAAATGTGGGAATTGCGCCAAGTGGCCTCAGGCCAATGTTCGCTCGAACCCGCCAGTTCCATTTGCATGTCTGGAACGCAATAGAGGAGTACACACTTCGCTTTTCGCACACGCATGCAGATGAGTTTGAGGACGGGCTTGAGAAAGATCGGATTCTGACAAAGCGAAATGACCCATACACAGAAGGTAGCAAAAGAAAGCTCACAAAAGCCGTTCAAAAGTATTTCTTGTACCGGTCATGCACTCGTGGAGGTGAACCGTGGATTCCAGGAATTTCCTTCCACCAAACTGAGTACGATCAAGTAGATTATCTCACTCTAGCTGAACGAGAAAAGCTGTACAATGCCTCTCTAGCCTACGAGGACTTAGGTAGGTACGGGGACCTTTCACCAATGGAAAGAAGACGGCGAAAGGGTATTTTAGCTCAGAAACTGGGTAAACCCAAAGACGAAGTGACTCCTAGGGACTTCGAGGCATTGCAAAGCAGCTGGAAGATTGTAGCGTTAATCAGCGTGAGCTTGGATATCGGGGCACGTCCCATCTTGATTAACAGAGTTGAGGTGGACTGGTATAAGCCTCGGAAAGGCGTGATTCAGATCCCGAGGGTGGAGTCTCCGAAAAACGATGCATATTGGGAAGTTGGGTTAAGTACACGGTCGATTCAAGCGCTTGACCGGTGGCTTGAACAGCGTGCTACAATCCCGAAATACGATGGCTCTACAGCAGTTTGGTTAAATCGCGAAGGTAACCCATACAATTCAGCTACTCTGAATTACCTGTTAAACAACCTCCTCGAAGAGGCTGAAATCAATCAAGTAAGCCGAAAACTCACCTGGACCTCAATTAGGAGATCTACCGCAACCTACCTGGCACATTTCCAGTCTTTAGCGTATGCACGACAACAATTGCGACACACCTCACTGCAATCCACATTAGTCTATACAGAGATACCAGTTGAGGCCCGAAAGAAAGCGCTAGATCACCTCGTAGGAGCGTTCAGTGAGGCTGATAAAACCAGTCCTAATGAGAGTAACAATCACTCAGAGGTATTCCAATGCATCTGAGAACTCAAGCCCTGGTTGACATCAGCCTTGGAAATCCAATCAATGAGCCAGAACAATGCAACTGGAGGTCATCATGAGTCAGGACTTCGACTTATCTAATGGCACTGACATTCACGTTGATTTAGGAGAAAATCACTTGACCATGTTGAATCAGTTAGCATCGAATCACTATGGAAGGAACCGGACTCAGACACTTAGACGAGCAATCCATACTCTCAATAACCAGCATAATGATACCCAACAACAATATACCGAAGAACAAACCTTGGAAAAGTTAGAGAAATGCCTCCAATCAATACGATTGGTAACTGAAAAAATCGACTCTCTCGAAGAAGAGATCGAAAAACTCCACCGACAACCTGCTGTTGAAGGGCAACTAAATCGACAGGTATCCCAAGAAGACATCGATGAGGTATATAACGCACTATATGCTGCAGACCGTCCCCTTTCTAAGAATGGGTTGTTTGAACAGACAAACCTAGATATAGTGGCTCTCGGATTGGCTCTGAACACTCTGATTGATGAGTCAATCGTATACGAGACTTCTCAAAATAACACAGCTATTGACCGATATGGGGTCCAAGGAATGAACTACGATGACTAACATGAAAAACCGACAAAAAGAAATGGTATACGAGAAGTATAAACCAACAACCAATCCTGGTCAGTCACCTACTTTCTCGAAAGACAAGTACGGGTTCACAGTAGAAAATATAAATGTTACAGGCGATTACGCAAAGGATTATATCGGTTACTGCAAGTACATTAATAAATATGAGTCAAGCCTCGATAACCGAAAATCGCGGTTAAGATGTGCTATTCCATTCATACAGGAAGCTAGAAAAACAGATGTCCTAAACGCAGAAGTGTTGGATTTGGAAACTTACGTAAAGTACTGTATTAATGAACTACGCAATCGAGAGGGAACTATCAACTTAAAACTCACCACATTTGGGAACCTCATCAAACATATTCATACTCGATGCAATCCCCCCTCTCGGCCAAATCTAACATACGCTATGATCAAGGATATTGACGTGAACGATTATGGCGACATTCGACCCCGTATTCAACGTAAACCCCTTACCCGGGAAGAGGTTGATCTTCTGATTGATGGAGCAGGAAATCAGGGTTCTTACGAAAGTGATAATGTTACAGAAAGTAGGTACCCTCACCGTGATCAACTCATTGTTACAGTTTTATACGAAACCGGACTTAGGAATTCTGACTTAAGAGGATTGAAATTAGACGACTACAATCCAAATGAGAAATTGATTATTGTTAAGGGGAGTAAGGGGGATCATAAAAGTGAAATCTCTTACAGAGTCCCGGTCCGAGAGACATTGAACAGAAAATTGCGACATTGGATTGACGTAGGACGACCAGCGTTTCTTGGTGATAAAGAAACTGAGTCTCTATTCCCATCTAATCAAGGTAATGGTTTTAAATGTAATAGGTCAATAATAGATATAGTTCAAGGCGCCGCTAAAAGAGCAGGGATCGGTGGGGAATTAACTACCTCTCAAAGTGGTGATAAAGAGAGATCTATGGCTCTAGTGACTCCACATATTCTAAGACACAGTATTATAACACACCTTGACAGTGAACTTGAAGATGACCTCCAGAAAATATTACTGGGGAATGCATATACGTTAGACGACTACCGTCATAATTCGTCGCACGATGAAGAATTTGAGGAAATTCGAACGACATTACACGGCCTACATTAGCTACCTGTGGAGGATGTTATATTGACAAACTGATTTGTGGATCTGTCTAGCTTAGCAGCTCAACTGACGTGTTTCCAGTAATTGATTGGTGTGACCGTTGGTGTTGTGATAGTGTCCAAACTGTTCAAGCCAATCTATGGTTTTGCCCGACTGCCTACCATGGGTTATGGAAGCAACCAACTTACATCAGAAGGATGTGAAACTATTCTTCGATCAGGCTTCTCTCAACCTAGTCGAGATGACTGTTCAGTTCTGATCGAAGTGGATAATCAGATAGCCATGTCCATCGATAATAAACACATTGTCAGAAAGACCGTGTTCCTTAACAATCGATGATTGAACGCAGCGGTTGGATCGTTTCACCGCCGTACCAAACATTGCTACATCAAGAATTAGTTGTGAGTCTACATCGATTGCAGTATTCACCTAAGATTAACCGCCATTAATTCTATAAGCGGTCTGATCAATGACGACCTGCGATGGATTCTTCGTCCTCAGAACGCAAACTTTCTCATGGAGCGCCCAAGAGCATCGCTCTCGTAGACGTCGGCGGATCTGGAACGCTATTAGCCAGCCGACTTACCCGATTCCAGATTGCTTGGTGAGAGCGTTTGACGCCGTCTGCTGCGAAATTGTTTGTATCGCCCAAACTGGAGAGCGGTTGCGTGGAGAGGAACGGCGAACACCCTGATGGGAACTGCCGTCCACCCACGCTCCCTAGTTCCATCCAATTCCATCGCGTAGTACTCGCTGACCAAGGCTATCAGGAACATTCTAAATTAAATCTGTGGCCTAGCCACATCACAAACTGCGATAAGTAAACGTTTCCGTTGATGAGAACTTCTCGGAACGTATGATTGGTGTGCATTCATCGTACACTCAACTACTTACTTCCAAACGAGTAGTAAGTTGGATGTACAATGAGTGTACAGTCTTGGCAAATAATTACAAATATGAAGAACGTGGTGACAGGTATAATTAATTTGAATTTGAGGGTTTGGGTATTGGATTTGTCTGTCTCACTCGTGACTGTTATACGGGTTATAAGCGCCGATTCCAACGAAGTAGTGAATCATCGCTTGAATTAGTGAACGTTGATAAGAATCACTAAAGATCGATTGGTGTCAAAACCCCTCATACTCGTCTTGATTGGAGACGAAAACGCTCAGTAAAGATGTGAACACTGCCAGTCACAGATGACGGCTAAAAAGTTGTGCAAGATAGAGCGCGCAAATGTAGTATGAGGTAATGCCCAATCATCGAAGGGGAGACGAGCACTCAGTACAGCGGAAGGATTATATAGAATTGTCTTATTGGATGAAAACAAGGCTGAAGGATGACCGTTTCCACCCTCTTCTAAGTCGTCACGTTCCCGCTTTGGGACCGCGAGAATCGTCTTTGTAACTACTAGAGCGGTGTTTCTGATTTCATCGCTCTCAGCGCCAAGCATCAGCAATACATGATTCAACTACCGACACGATCAGATATCGACGACCAATACAAGTGGAACCTCTCAGCTATCTTCAAATCCGTCGAACATTGGGAGAGCGAACTGACCGCAGTTCACAACCGACTGGAAGATCTGCGTGAATATGAGAGCCACATCGTAGAAGATGATGAAACGTTAATACGCGCTCTCCAGTTGTTTGAGGAGATACTCCGCCGCACGCAACGGCTCCGACTGTACGCTCAATTGAAGCGCAACGAGGACACCGAGAACAGTGCTCATCAAGAACGACTCCACAAGTCAAATCGGTTAGACCAGGATGTGTCAAAAGTTACCACCATGGTGCGGCGCGAGATACAGGCCGCAGGCCGCGAGACGATAATGCAAGCGGTTGAGAGGACAGAGAAGTTGGGTGTGTACAAGCATCTCCTCAGTGACTTTCTTCGGATGGAAAAGCACGCACGGTCCTCAGAACTTGAAGACCTGCTGGCAGATTTTACCGAGGTCATCGAATCGCCAACACGTGTCTACTCATCGGTCACAAACAACGACATCAAGCCCCAGTCTGTGGAAATGCCCGAAGGAGAACAAGTTGAGGTAACAGGGGTCAATCTCGGTAAATATCTCCGCCACCGAGACCGCACGTTTCGTCGCCGTGCCTACCAGTCGGTGCATGAAGAACACGCCGATGTAAAACACACTATTGCGACAGCATACGCGAATAAAGTGAAAGCACAGGTGGCCCTCGCAGACGCTCGAAACTACGACTCAGTGCGGGAGATGGCGTTCAATAAACCAAGCTATCCCGAAACTGGACTACACATTAACCTCCCTGTCGAGGTTCACGACGCCCTGACAGCCGCAATCCGTGACTCACTCGACCCACTGCATCAATACTACGAGCGGCGAAAGGCAATCCTGGAACTCGACGAACTCAAACCGTGGGACTTGGGTGTTCCACTTACCGACGCGAACGAGCCGTCTGTGTCATATGAGGATGCGCGAGACCACATCCTCACCGCCGTCGAACCACTGGGGGAATCGTACAAAAATCGGCTCGAAGAGTTCTTTGCGTCCCAACGTATCGATGTCTATGAGACGCAAAACAAGCAGAATATCCTCGCATACGGGCCGTGGGCTTATGACACCGGGTCATACCTCCTGTTGAACTATCAGGACGATGTACGTTCGATGTCAATCCTCGCCCACGAACTTGGCCACGCGATGCACGCTGAGTACCTACGTGAGGACCAGTCGCCTGTGTATGCGACAGGGGCACGCCCTATCGAGGAAGTCCCGAGTTACGTCCACGAACTCTTGCTCGTATATCACCTGCTCAATGTGGACAACTATGCCCTCCGCCAGTATGCGCGTGACCGCTTGCTCGATGTGTTACAGGGTATATACGGCTCAACGCTGCATTCGCTGTTCACGCATAAGACGTATCAGGTCGGTGAGGATGGGGAGGACCTCACGCTTGACCGCATCGAAGAGATATATGCCGACCTCTTGACCGAATTCCGGGCTCCGATGGAGATCGATACGTGGGCGAAGCGAGGGTGGCTCGTCGGCAGTCACGGACGACTGCCTTACCATTTCTACCAGTACGCTCTGGGAATAGCTGGCGCACTACGTACCGTAGAACAGCTTCTTAACGGTACCATTACACCGGGCGAGTACCACGACTTCTTGCGAGCGGGGGGAACGATACGCTCTGTCGAGGCCTTCGAAACGCTTAGTCTCGACATCCGGTCCCGAGAGTCGTTCGAACGTGCCTGCTCAACAGTCAAGGAACACGTTAGAGAACTGGACGCTACTGAGTAGTAACAGCAACCAGTTTTCTGATCCCTTCGTGCAATACTGATATGAGACGAACCATCCGCTGGCGGCGAAGTTCCCCGGTCGCGGCGAAGGCGAGTACTCAGAACGCGGGCAACAGCAGGCTGCGGCCCGAATTGTCCGAAAGTATGGCTCGCGTTGGGGGGATCGAAAACGAATTCAAGAAGCGCGGCCATATTAATTTTTGGTCAACTTGGCCATCGTGTCTACGTAAGTACTATCCCCATGAACGCGTACGAACAATTAAAGAGGGTTTAGCTGAAACCCGTCAACTGGAACAATTGGCGCTACATGACGTCGAATTGTCCACAAACTTTCCGCTGAAAAAGATCGGTCCCTAAGACGATGACCAATTTCGCAAGCGCCACTACTACCGGTTTCATCGATCGTATCCAAAACAACAGTTTGCCAAGGGGCGAACAAATCAAGCACATCTTGCAGGGCAATGTGATAGTAGCCCCGGAGTGAGTATGGCTTCTCAGTTTCAGCTACGAACAATCGTGTTCGGAGTAACGATAAAGATCTATCGTCAACCGTATGAAGAACCGTATTGTCATGTTGATACTGCTGTAATTGCGTATAAAGCTCACTAAGAATCCTCTGTTCGTCACTCGAATTATTAGTTGGACTCTCTGCTATTCGGAGAATTCTATGTGGGTTTGCAACTGCCAGTTCCCAACCCACAATCTGAGGAATGTTGTCTACTTCCTCAGTTTCCAACACGAGGAAACACCAAGATGTACGTGACTTATCAGGCACAGGGTAGAGCTCACTCATCGTCAATCTCTTCCTGTTCTGCTGGGGTCGGACCGCGCAAACCACTAGTGTTAACTGATTCTTCCTCACAACTGGGACATCGAACGGATTCACCCATCTCGGGTATGTTGATCGTCTGCCAATCAAGGGTGTCTCCGCACGACTGACAATGCCAATCGTATGCACCGAATTCGTCTGCCAAGTGTGGAAACCGGTTTGCTAATGTGGGTGTCATCTTCAATCCCTGCTTTTTGTTAGCTTCAAGATGTATCGTTACTGATTTCTCTGGGTATTCATGTAATGGTACAAACCCCTGGGCTGGACTATTCTCCGCCACTACATCTGTATCCTTCCCACAACGCTTTCGGTATGAACAGAACTCACACTCCCAACCATACTCTGGTTCAGCAGGTGGGAGGCGGCCACCAATAAGGTGCTTAGAATGTTTTGCTGCCCAATCCAAGGCTTGATTCCGCCAGAACACGGGATCAAACTCACAATGAAAGACTTTCAGGCTAAGCGTTGTTCGATCAACGTAAATAAACATAGCTTCAGTTACCTTTCTATCATATTTTTGTGACAATCCGTACATGTAGACGTGTGCTTGGGCAAGATGATGATCACTTGGCGAATTAAGATCGTTGACTGAATTTCTCGTTTTAACTTCAGTTAACAAAACCGGTGCACCAGTCGAATCTACAAACACCGGGTCTGTTTCTCCTTTGAAGTGTAGCGGTCCGGTGGGTGACTTAATTTTGAAGTCGAACCAGATCGAGTTCTGTACATAAATTCCCTCGCAGGCTACGGCCTGTAAGTACGGGACGATCAGCTCGGTTTCGACATTCTCGCCAACCCAAAAGATCCCCGATGGATCGATATTCTCCTCTGGAGCATTACATTTGCGGTAATAGATTTTTCGGCTACATTGCAGAAGTTGGCTCGGGGTATGTCGGAGTGGGTTTGGCGATTCACTAGGTCCATTGAAGTACGATTGGCCGTTCCTGATGTTTTCTACAAATTTCTCCGCGTGGTACCATCGCTGGAATGATTCGTTTCCAATGTATTCGATAGTGGAAGAGATTGCGCTAGCTACTTCATCATCGGAGAGTTGCTGATTGAGTAGCTCATATTGAGACGGGAAGTTCATCAGCAGTTCTGACCTCGCCGTTCTATCCGCAATGTGGGTGACATTTGCCTCATGGTCAATAGATAATGAAAGCTGTAACTTAGTTATGACCACAAAATATTGTGGTTATAGACCAATTATATTAGGCTTACAGACACGCATTCGCCGGTTCTTAACCAAGGCATACCATGAATATGAGTTGATGCGACCTCGGATAGATTGGATGACTCAGGCAGACGAACGCATCATGGAGTTTCTTCAAGACAAAGACATTGTCGCTTCACCCGTAGTGATTGCTGCGAACATTGATTATACCGGTGAATATATTTCTCGTCGATGTAGAGAACTTGCCGAAGCAGGTTTGCTCCAACGTGTTGATTCATCAAACTATAGACTTACAGAATTTGGTGAAAGATTCCTGATCGGCGATATTCAACCGGAAGAACTAGAAAGAGAAGAGTGACACTACAATAGAATTCATTAGCCTAGTTACTTGTGTTGGGAGGGCTACGTTGAATCTCTCAAGAAATGATATGTTTTATATGCGGTGTTGAATTGAGAGGGTACTTTCAGCAGAGTCTCTATATACCGATATTGGTCCTTTTGTAGATGTGCCTGACCACCGGCGGTTTCAACTAAGTTCATCTATTACAGATTCAATGTTGTATGGTCCGTCACCAGCATCGGAACAGTATAATCACTCGCAAAAATAAATTTTCACACCGACGGCTCTGTTGAAATCCTTAGTGAGTTACAGGTTCAGTCGATAGTTTGAGTAGATGCAGACCCTCCCAAAGTCTCGGTTGCTCCGATTTGTCGAGGAAGCATTTCAGTTAGCGAAACGTGCCGT
>LFCJ01000998.1_pt1 | contig 18918 bp, 18 predicted proteins | sample 643141 | NCBI WGS metagenome assembly LFCJ01 (sample SAMN03766243, study PRJNA286221) | soda lake metagenome | biome: soda lake; feature: Kulunda steppe; material: water; isolation source: sample B1-Br-g2 brine of Lake Bitter-1 | place: Russia: Kulunda steppe | collected 2010-07
ATGGTCCACCCGGGATTCGAACCCGGGACCGCCGCCTAACTTAAGGCAACACACAATCCTCTTATTTGAGGCCATTTTTTTGTGTGAGGTCCGTATAAGGACGGTGCTCTAACCCCTGAGCTAGTGGACCTTGGTGTAGTCAAACCAGTAGAACTGGTTTTTCATCCCACTGTAAATCTTGTTTAAGGGTGTAATCTAAAAAAGGCTTTCTACTTTCGGCTCTAAGTCTTTGGTTAGGTTAATAAATCTTCTACAGGAATACCTTGTTATAAACAGTTTTTTAGGTGATCTTTAAACTATGCAGATGACGAACCAGCAGGCACAGTACGACCGTGGAATCACTATCTTCTCACCTGACGGGAGATTGTTCCAAGTAGAATACGCAAAAGAAGCAGTTAAAAAAGGTGCGACAGCGATCGGGCTTGTCTACGATGAAGGCGTGGTCTTGGCGGCGACAAGAAGCAACCAAGAACTGAAAGTTAGAAACCCTGAGAAAGTTTTCAAGGTAGACGACCATATAGGGATCGTTACCTCAGGACTTGTAGCCGATGGCAGGACCCTTGTAGACGAGACACGGCAGGAAGCACAGAGATACTTAATGACTTACGACGAGGAGATTCCTACACCTGTACTTGCTACGTTCGTCGCAGACCGTTGTCAACAGTTCACACAGTACGGAGGAGTAAGACCTTACGGAGTATCAACAATATCTGGAGGAGTTAAAGACGGTAATCCTAAAGTTTATCAGACAGATCCTTCCGGAACTCTTTCACAGTGGAACGCTGTAGCGATAGGAAGAGAAGGCAGCAACGTAACCGAACACCTAGAAGAGAATTGGGAAGAAGATCTCGGTGAAGAAGAGGCAATAGAACTAGCTATAGATGCACTGAAAGAAGGAAACGAGGAGTTAGAGACCGAGAATATCGAGCTGGCAGTAGTCGATCTTGAAGACAACTACCAGAGACTTGAGCCCGAAGAGCTTGAAGACAGAGGTCTAGGGGCTTAAACCCTTACACTCTCTCTACATTTTTAATTCGATAAACTGTTTAAGGATTCTACAACAAGGTTCTAAATATGGACACTTCGGATGCTATCAAAGTTCAGTACCGTGGAGACAAAACCTTTGAAATACTGGTTGAACCGGACTTAGCGAAAGAGGCAAAACTTGAAGGAAAAGACCACAGTATTCAGAGACTTCTCTTTGTACAAGAAGTTTTTGTCGACGCCGGTGAAGGCGAAAGAGCTTCTGTAGACGAGCTGGACGAAGAGTTCAGTACTAAACAGATCATGGAGGCTGCGGAAGAGATATTCGAGAAAGGTGATATGCAGCTTACAACCGATCAGAAGGCAGAGATCCGTGAGGAGAAATGGAGACAGCTCGTAGATATGATAGCACGTAGAGCACAAGACCCGAAAACAGGAAACCCTCATCCTCCTCAGAGAGTAGAAAACGCTTTGGAAGAAGCAGGCTTCAACGTTACGTCTGACGACGACATAAACGAGAAGTTCGAGGAAGCTATAACCGAGCTAAGACCGATAATACCGATTTCACTGGACGAAAAAACTGTAGCTGTCAGAATCCCTGTTGATGATGCTGGAAAAGCATACGACAGACTTCAACAGGTTGCCGACCTGAAGGATGAACAGTGGGGTAACGAATACTTTATGGCAAGAGTAACGCTTCCAGCAGGAGTGCTATCCGAGTTAATGGACGATCTGCAGGAGATGACGTCCGGTAAGACCGAGATGAAAGAAGTTTGAAACTTCAGAGCAGTCTCAATACCTCTCAACTCCAACTAGAGTAGACGCCTTCCGAGGTTCCGAAACTTTCAAATAGTATAAAAGAGTTCACACCTTTTCTAATATTATAAAAACGGATTTATCTCATTTTGTGAGAAAAAGACGAAAAACTAACTTTAAAGGTGTAAAATTTGTATGTCAAGAGTTAAAGAAGAAAAAGATTTAGTTACGCCTGGAGAAACAGTATTTGAAGGGGAAGAACTTTACCCCAACTCCGGTGTGTACGAAGAAAACGGTAAAATCATTTCTAAACACGTAGGCGTAGTCGAATACGGTAAAAACTCGGTAAGAGTTGTTCCAATGTCAGGAAGATACATTCCGAGCGAAGGAGACATTGTAATCGCAGAGATTTCTAGTGTAGGATTCTCCAACTGGAGAGCAGAGATGAACTCCGCTTATGAAGGAATGCTGAAAATCGATGTAGCAGTAGATGAATACATCGACCTGGAAGAAGACGATTTAACAGACTACTTCGACGTAGGGGACGCAATAGTAGTAGAGGTATCCTCAGTAACAGACGGCATGGACGTTAACCTATCAATGGAAGACAGAAGATGCAGAAAACTAAGAGGAGGAAGGGTAATAGAGATTTACCCAAGCAAAGTACCTAGAGTAATCGGAAAGAAAGGTACAATGGTCAAACAGATCAAGAAGAAAACCGGCTCAAAGATAATTGTAGGCCAGAACGGACTAGTATGGATCCATGGAGAGAACGCAAACCTAGCCGCAAAAGCTGTCAAGAAGGTTGAAAGAGAAGCACACGTAGACGGACTAACTGACAAAATCGGTGAATGGCTTGACGAACAGCTAGAGGAAGGTGAGTAAAAATGGCAGAAAAAGAAGTAGAATTTTTCGATGAAGAAGGAAAAAGAGTAGACGGAAGAAAACCCAACGAACTAAGAGAAACAAAGATGGAAGTAGGAGTCCTAGAAGAAGCAGACGGATCAGCAATGGTAGAAACAGGTAACACAAGGGTGGTGGCATCAGTATTTGGACCACAAAAACTACATCCAAGACACCTACAGGAAAGTGACAGAGCAGTAATCAAGATGCGATACAACATGGCGCCGTTCTCAGTAGACGACCGGATGAGGCCAGGACCAAACCGTAGAGCAAAAGAAATCGGATTAGTAGCCAAGAAAGCTCTAGAACCTGTAGTAGAACTTGAAAACTATCCTAAAGCAGGGATCGATATCTCTATGGAAGTAGTAGAGTCAGACGGAGGAACAAGAGTGACAGGAATCAACGCAGCAGCACTAGCACTAGCAGACGCAGGAATCCCAATGAAAGGAATGATTAGTGCAACAGCAGCAGGAGTAGTTGAAGACAAAGTAGTTCTGGATGTCAACGGAATCGAAGACAAACAAGGAAACGCAGATATACCGATTGCAACCATCAACGGAGGAGATGAAATCACGCTTCTACAGATGGACGGAGATATCACACCAGAGATGCTTGACGAAGGACTAGAACTAGCACGAGAAGGCTGTAAAAACCTTTACGAACAACAGAAGAAAGCACTAGTAGAAAAATACGAAGCAATCAGAGGCGAATACTAATGAAGATAAACCAGAGAACAATCAGAAAAATGGTTGAAGACGGAGATAGACTCGATGGAAGAGACCTAGACGAACTTAGAGATATAGAAGTCGAAACCGACTACATCAACGAGACAGCAGAAGGATCAGCAAAAGTAACAATCGGAGATACACAAGTAGTCGTAGGACTCAAAGTCGGAGCAGAAGAACCGTTCCCAGACCGACCGAACGAAGGAACAATCGTAACAAACGCAGAGCTAGCTCCAATGGCATCCCGAGAATACGAGTCAGGACCGCCACAGGAAGCAGGAGTAGAACTAGCAAGAGTAGTAGACAGAGGTATCAGAGAAAGCGAAGCAGTAGACCTTGAAGAGCTGTGTATAGAGCCAGGAGAAAAAGTCTTAACACTCTTCTTGGATGTACACGTTCTCAACGACGACGGCAACCTGATCGATGCATCATCGCTTGGAGCTATGGCAGCAATCAAGACAGGATACATCCCTGTATACGATGAAGAGACAGGAACACTTGAAAGAGGAGAGAAAGACAGAGACATACCTCTAGAAGAGAACCCTGTAACCGTTACAGCATCCAAGATCAACGGTAAAACCGTCTGGGATCTCACAAGCGAAGAAGAGGACGCCCGTGACGCAAGACTAACCGTATCACTTAACGAACACGGAAACGTTGTAGCGATGCAGAAGGGAGAGACAGAGCCACTGACACATGAAGAAGTAATGGAAATAGTCAAGGCCTCAGAAGAAAAAACCCGGGAGCTAAGAACTGTTCTTCAGCAAGCAGCTGGGGAATAAAAAACTTAGCCCCCCACTACCCTTTAAGTGGTTATAATGGCAAGAAAGAACAAGTCCTCAAAACGGTTCGGATCCCGTTACGGAAGAAAGATTAGGGAAAACGTTGACGAAGCCGAATCCAGAGAAGACAAATATGAAAGAGTGGCTCCAGGAGTATGGAAAGATAAAGAAACCGGGAAGAAGTTCACCGGAGGAGCGTACAAACCAGATACAGGAGCGGAAGAAATCCTCAAGAAAGCTCTACAGGTCGAAACCGAAGAGCTCGAAGAAGCTAAGGAAGCAATCGAGGAGTAGACAGTGACAGGCTACAAATGTGTAAACTGTGAGGAAGACGTAGAACTAGACCCTGTATCAGACAAGATTATCTGTCCAAAATGCAGCCACCGAGTTTTACTGAAGAAGAGACCAGAAGATCCTAACACCGTTAAAGCGGAATGAGATCGGTTGTCGAAGTAGAGACACGGAACCCTGATCAGATAAGCAAGATAATTTCAAAAAGTCTTGAATCGGACAAAAACGTCAACTACAGTATAGAAACAGAAGAAGATAGAATTATAGTGAAGACGGTTACTGAAGGCCTGGGAGCGCTCAGAGGATGTACAGATACTGTTTTCAGGCTTGTAACCCTTGCCGAAAAAACATACTATAGGTGAATAAGAAGATGTCAGAGAACGATGCACAAAAAGTTATGATGGAGCTACAACAGGACCAACAACGTATCCAACAGGTTCTACAACAGAAAGAAGAAACTGAGACAGAGCTCCATGAATCTAAAAGAGCTCTTGAAGAACTAAAAAACGATGATGACGGAAACGTATACAGACAGGTAGGGAACATACTTGTCTCTAAAGACCGTGAAACACTAAAGAACGATCTTGAAGAAAAAATAGAAGATCTTGAAGTCCGTAAAAAGAGCTTGGATAAAAAAGAGGAAAAACTACAGAAAAAGATGCAAGAGTCCCAGAAAAAACTTCAGGGAAGCTTCCAGTGAGTGGTTGAAAATGCAAAAAGTTTCGACCGTAACACAGAGGATGAGAGATCTAGCAGAGAACGGCTCCGTGCCCTCAAACGTTGGAGACCTATTGAAGGAAGCTGCCGAAAAGCTTGAGGATGAGGATGAGGAACTGTCCGTAAGAGTTAATACTGCGGCTTCAATGCTTGATCAGATAAGCAACGACCCTAACATAAAACAGCACACAAGAACAGAGATCTGGAACCTTGCATCGAAGGTTGAAAACCTAGACTAACCGGATTAATACAAAAGTATAAAAAACTCGGAAAACGACTTTTAACTGAGAGGTAACTAAAATTATGGACCTAGGATTTCTTAAATCCGGAGACAACGAAACAGAAGAAGTAATAGACGACGACTTTGTGGAACTAGACGCAGAGATGACAGAAAAAACACAGAAAGTAGTAATAAGAGCTGAAACACTGAAAGAGTTCGAAGACATTGAAAACGTCCAAGAACATCTAAGGAATAAACACGTCGTCTGGGTAAACATCAAGCCTCTTAAGAACAAAGACATGGCCGACTTAAAGAGAGCGGTTAAAAGGCTAAAGAAGACTGTGAAAGCCGTTGAAGGAGACATGGCTGGTGTGGACGAAGACTGGATCGTTGTATGTCCAAGCTATGCAGAAATTGAGAGAAGCAGTGAAAACGTAGAGAACTAAACTTTCTACTCTATAAATTTCTGTAAATTCTCTGTTTCAAAATAGCTAAGCCTGTTGTCAGGCATTCTTTTTTGAAAGCTTTCGATCAGTTCCGGGTAATCCTGACTAACCTTTTCTTTAGGCGTAATATGCTCATAACGGAACTCCTGGTCTTCATCACCGTCCACCTGAACAACCAGGCCAGACACCTGACTAGGAGGCTCCAGTATCTGTACAACTCCATACTGTCCATGTCGCTCTTCCAAGTTAATCGAGATGTAGAGATCTTCTACTCTGGATCTGAAGAAGTTGGCAACTGAGATACTGTTTCTCCAAGCCTTACCTATTAAATCGTCTCTGTCAGCGTGTCTATAGAAGTCGATTTCACCATCAACCTTCCCCGATATCTGGCTTGACACCTCAGAGTACCGGATACTGTTCTCTGACTCATCTAAGCCCTTGATACTGTACTTTTCATCCCAGAGACGGTTATTCTTATCTTCGGCCTCTATACTGATAGATTTCAAACCGGTTTTAGTAGAGTCGTAGAAAGGACGTATGAATACATCCGGATTATCAGCAGCCTCCATATAATCTTCTATAAGTTCTGACAAGTTCTCTACACGGGCTCTTGGTTCCATAACCGAAAAGTTATTCTAACGGTTTAAATTGAAAACCGTTCTACCGAACATATTTTAAAGAATACTAAACCTGTTTCAGGACTGGTCTGAAACCTTATCTAAAGTCCTAAATTTTCTCCAAACCCATCTCTTCTCTGACATCCTCCATCTTCTGTTCTAGGTCAGCAACTCTGTCATCTATATCACCTGCTCCAAACCTTACTAACTCTCTTATACAGTCTTTACAGTATATCTCTCCGTTGAACTCTATTGCATCTTCAGGAAGTACGTCTGGTTCTTCACCGCCCATATCAATAAGTTTGTCGCACTTAGAACATCTTATCCGGTATACCATAACTGATGTTCGGACACACTAGTTAAAGTTTTTTCCCTATCAGTTCAACCTTATCACATCAAGGTTCTGAGGCGCTGACGTATCTATCCTTAATGACTTATGTAGAGTTGAAGCTAGCTGGAAGCATTTCTTCTCCTCTCCGTGGTTTGTAAGAACTTTGTTCGGTGTGGACCTAAGGTTTCTTGCAAAGTTAATTATTTGTTGCCGGTCTGAGTGCGCAGAGAATCCTGATACCGTTGCTACATCCATGTTCACATCCACTCTTTCACCGTTAACCTTTATCTGGTCCGTACCGTTCTGTATATCTCTTCCAAGCGTGCCTTGTGCTTGGTAACCTACAAAGATCATAGTGTTCTTCTCATTTGGAGCTAGATACTTGAGATAGCTCATTACAGGACCCCCTGTAACCATTCCTGATGTCGTAAGTATTACTGAGGGCCCTCCTTCATAGACTTCTTCTCTCTCCGAATGGCTTCCGATAGGCCTTAACTGTTCCTTTAGGAAAGGTGAGTCCCTATCTTTCATTACTTTCTTCTGAACCTTTTCTGAAAGGTACTCAGGGTATGCTGTATGCAGTGCGTTTGCATCGTTTATCATACCGTCCATATAGACAGGGTAGTCAAAGTAGCTTCTGTCAAGTTCGTCAGCAAGCATTCCTATAATTTCCTGTGAACGACCTACGGCGAATACAGGTACAAGAACCTTCCCTCCCTTGTTCAGTGTCTGTTTCATCTTGGAGAGGAACTTTTTCTGTGCGTTCTCTCTTGGCTGTTGTTTATCGTCGTTACCTCCATAGGTTGACTCAGTAATCATTGTCTCAACCCTCTGGAAGTTGGTGTCTGCCGGCCTCAACATTTCCGACTGGTCGTAGTTGTAGTCTCCTGTGTAGAGAATGTTGTGTAGGCCCTCACCGATATGAAGATGTACTAGAGAGCTTCCAACTATATGGCCTGCGTTCTTTAGAGTTAGGCGCATATCAGGAGTAATATCTGTTACGTCACCATAATCAGGCGTTATTGTTCTCTTTACTGCCTTCTTAATATCTGAGGAGTCATAAGGAGCTTTTGCAGACTCTGAATGAGCTATACCTATATAGTCAAGTGTCTGCATGATCATCATGTCGCGGGTAGGCTTTGTACAGTAAAGCGGACCATCGTATCCCATCTTGTACAGGTAAGGGATCATACCTGCGTGGTCCATATGTGCGTGGCTTAGTATAACAGCATCCAGCCTCTGTAAATCAAGTTCCGGCGCATTTAAGTAAGGATAGTTCTCCTGTGAACCGGATTTGGCTGAAGGATCTATACCTGCATCCATAAGCACATCTGACTCTTCTGTCTGTACCAGGAAACATGATCTGCCTACCTGTCGGCATCCTCCAAGTCCTCCTATTCTTATCCATTCATCTCCCACACTTTTGTCCAGTCTTATCTTCTTGCCCACATCGTGGAGGAACTCTTTACGGAACTCTGGATCCTCTACGGTGAGCTCTCTTGCTCTATTAACTACTTTTGATTTTATAGCAGGTACTCTCTCTACCTGAGGAGACCATAGCGAGGCTTTCTTTATCTCTTCTAAACCTTTTCCTCTATTACCTATTACCTCTCCCGGTTTTTCAGCTCTAATTATCACTTTTCCTAGTGAAGGCTGAAATATTAGATCGTCAAGACCTGCATCATCACTTATAACATCTTTTATCCTATCTTCTGCTACTCCCGGATCTTTGAAGAGCTTTGAAGATGGTCTTACATCTACCCTCTTTTTTACCTCTGAAACAATCTTTTTGACAGTGTCAGAACTGTCCAAGAAAAATTCTTTGCTGTCCGTGTATATTACGATGTCAGAAGCTTCAAACCTTATATCAGATATATCTGCTTTTGACGGTAGAAACCTCTCTACATCTTTTAGTTCTTCCATAATACTTTTACCTTCAAATTATTCGTTAAACTGTATATTTAGATGTAAGCCTACTCTAGGTGAGACTTTACCTCCTTCTCTTCTATGACTTCGTATCCATCACTGGTTATTTCTGCTACCATTATACCGTTTCCGGATGCGGTGTCTCTTTCCATTGCTGACTGTACAGCCCTTACTGCCAGTTCTTTACCTTCTTCATGGCTCATTTCTTCTTCGTATCCGTCTTCGAATACTCCGTATGCCATCTGGCTTCCGGATCCTGTTGCAGTGAACTTTTCGTGTTTCATCAGTCCTCCTGCAGGATCAAGGTCGTATAAGACTCCTTTATCTTCGTTGACTCCTCCAAGCACGAACTGGTTGAAGAACGGCATCATTTTGTGGTTGTGTAGTATGTTCGCTAGAAGCGTTCCTGCACCTTTAACTGTAAGCTCTTTGGTGTCAAGCCTATGAAGCTTTAACTGAGACCTCATTATTCTAACTATCTTCTGGGCGTCTCCAACACTTCCTGCTATCGTTAAACCGATGTTGTCATCAAGTCTGTAGACCTTTTTAGCGTATTTGGAAGCAGTAAGTCTTCCCATAGAGGCTCTTTTATCTGCCGCTAAGATCACGCCGTCTTCTGTTGTTAGTCCTACAGTTGTTGTACCTGTTTTGAATCCTTCTACATCCTTATCTTCTATTTGTTTATTCTGCATCTAAAAACACCCGAGAAAGCTGCAGGTCGAGATCTTTCAACCTGAAAGGGTCTCTATAATCAGGGTTATACATTCAGATTTAAATAGGTGTTCCGGTTTGAATGTTCCCGAGCTACTAAAAGCTAACGCGACAATTAATTGATATAAAAGGCAGTATTTTACAGATGAGTTTTAAACAATTACAGGTTTCTAGACCGATAGTCCAGAAACTGGAAGCAGAAGGAATTACAGACCCTACAGAAGTACAAGAAAAATCTATACCACTAATATTTGAAGGAAAAGATGTTTTAGTCGAATCAGAAACCGGTTCCGGTAAGACATTCGGCTTCTCGATACCGGTAGTCCAAGAAGTAGAAGGAAACGATACACAAGCGCTTATACTATCACCTACCAGAGAACTAGCCAAACAGATCAATGAAGAAATCGAGAAGATAACAGCCGAAGAACAGGAAACAGTAGTAATCTACGGAGGAGTGTCCTACAAGCCGCAGATAGAGGGAGCCAAGAAATCAAACATAGTTGTAGGAACCCCTGGAAGAGTTCTAGACCTGTTGGAACAAGGCGAGATAGATCTCAGCAGCCTCGAATACTTCGTGCTAGACGAGGCAGACAGAATGATGGATATGGGATTCCAGGACGAACTAGAAGGGATACTAAGCTTCTGTCCGGAAGAACGCCAAAACCTATTGTTCGGAGCAACAATACCTAGAGACCTAAAACGGCTATGCGAGAAATACAGTATTGATCCTGAGATAATCCGTATAAAGAGAAAGAAACATACAAGGAATCTTGATGAAAAATACCTAGATATCGATGGAAATAAGAAACTTTCAGCGCTCTACACACTTCTAGAAGATAGAGACAGAGATCTGTCAATAGTTTTCTGTAGAACAAAGAACACAACACGATGGGTCGCAAAGAAGCTTCGTAAAAATGGTGTAAACGCTCAAGCACTTAACGGAGATATGAGCCAGCACAAGAGAGAGGAGATGATGGAACGATTTGAAAACGGAGAGGTCAATGTAATCGTGGCCACAGATGTAGCTGCTAGAGGGATACATGTTGACAATGTGACGCACGTATTCAACTACGATGTGCCTGATACGCCCGACACCTACACCCATAGAATAGGCCGTGCCGGAAGACAAGGTAAAGAAGGTGAAGCAGTGACCCTACTGGAAAACAAACAACACTCACAGTTCAGACAGATAAAGAGAAAGCACAAGGGCAAGATTAAACGGATGGACAAGCCGAACCTGAAACAGATCCAGATGTGAGAAGTTTAAGAGGTTTCTCCCCTCCTCCTCAACCCTTGTTGATTAAGAAAAATACATTATTGGTCTAATAGTTCTTAGCGAAGTAAGCCCATCTTTTAGCTTTTTTACCACATACGGCGCAATCGCCAGTTATCTCTTCCTCTCCATCTTGTATGGATTCTGGCTTAGAGTCTTCTTGAAAAGGTAGGACAACTATTTCTGCGCTTACCTGGTCTTTTACCTCTTCTTCACAGCTTTCTTGCCCGCACCAACGTGTCTTCACGTATCCGCGGTTTTTGCCTATAGTCCCGAGTATCTCTTCTTTACTTGCTGCTTTACGGATATTCTCTTGCTGGTAGTTCTCTAGCTCGTTGTACATTGATTTTTGTATATCGTTCAGAGTATCTTCCACTGTTTCAACGAAGTCGCCTAGTTCTACACCCATTTCTTTTTCTCCGTTGTCTCTTCTAACATATGTCACTGTTTCGTCTTCCATCTCATTAGGTCCTATTTCAACCCTCAAAGGAACTCCTTTCAGTTCGTGTTCGTTGAACTTGTAACCTGGTGTCCTGTGTTCTCTGTCGTCAAGCTCTACACGGATACTTTCTTTACATCCGCATCCTCTGGCATGTTGAACTGCGTTTTTGACCTTCTCTGAATATCCGAGTACTTCTTCTTTGTTGTCTTCATTGAATATGGGCACTACAACAACCTGTGTTGGTGCTACTGTTGGAGGCAGTTTTAGGCCGTTGTCATCTCCGTGAGCCATGATTAGGGCTCCGACTGTCCTTGTGGATAGTCCCCATGAGGTGGTCCAACAAGTCTGTCGTTCTTCGTCTTCATCCATAAACTCGATTTCGAAGGCTTCTGCAAAATGTTGTCCTAGCTGGTGACTGGTTCCGCTTTGTATACTTTTTCCATCAGGCATCAGTGTTTCGATAGTTGTTGTGTATTTAGCTCCCGGGAACTTGTCGTGTTCAGGCTTGTATCCCAGGACGCTTGGTATAGCTAAGTGCTTTTCTATCACTTCACGGTACTGCTCTAGACGCAGCATTGTCTCCTCGTCCGCTTCTTCTTCTGTCTGATGAGCGGTGTGTCCTTCCTGCCATAGGAACTCTCTAGTCCTCAGGAAAGGTCTTGTGTCTGTTGCCTCCCATCTAACAACGTTGGCCCACTGATTAAGTCTTAGAGGTAGGTCTCTGTGACTTCTAATCCATTTGCTCATGAACGGGGCGATCATTGACTCGCTGGTAGGTCTTACCGCAAGCTTTTCCTCTAGCTCGTCGTTTCCTCCATGTGTTACCCATGCAACTTCGGGGTCGAATCCTTCAACAATATCTGCTTCCTTTTCTAAATAGTTTTCCGGTATGAAAAGCGGGAAGTAAGCGTTATCAACGCCAGTTTCCTCTATTTTCTGGTTGAACTCGCCCTTAATTGATTCCCAGAGCTTTAGTCCATACGGTTTTATCACCATACATCCTTGTACCGGTGCATAATCCGCTAAATCAGCTTTCTGTACTACTTGTGTATACCATTCTGAAGGGTTCTGATCTTTCTTTACCGTGATCCCAAGTTCCTGAGACATTTTAAGTGTTTACCTCTACACTGTTTAGAAGCTCCAAGAAACTATTTCAAGGTTTTGAATAACCAGACAAAGCTTTAATACAAAGGTCTTTAGGTTACAGAAAAACCTTGTTTATATAAAATGTTTTGTAGGAGCTGTCGAAACCGTTGATAGAAAGCTCAAATAACGATAAAAGTTTTGGATTCGCCGTACAGGTTTAGAGATGGATATATCGATAATAAGTGATACACATTTCGGGTATAAATGGGGTGACGAACGGGGCGAAGACAGCTTCGTGAACGCTGCAGAAGCCTTTGAAAAGGCTAAAGACTCCGATATAATAATCCTTCCAGGAGATATATTCGATAAAAAAATACCTAAACAAGAAGTTCTCGACAGAGCGGCAGAGGTATTTTCCATCGCTATGGAAGGCGAAAGAACTGTTGAAGCCGACAAAGAGCTTGGAATCCATGGTAATGGGGTTCCTGTGGTTGCTATACACGGAACACATGAGAGAAGGCCTCGAGAATACACAAACCCTATCGAGTTAATGGATAAAACCGGACATCTGCACCATATTGATAATGAAAGGGTTGTATTCAAGAAGGACGGCGAAAAGGTTGCTGTTCACGGTATGTCAGGTGTTCCAGAACGTTACGCGCCAAAAGTTCTTGAAAAGTTTGGTCCTCAGCCTGTTGAAGGCGCCTTCAATATACTAGTTGTACATCAGTCTATCGAAGGATTTGTCTACACCAGTGAAGACCATGACTGCTTGAAGCTAGAGGACTTTCCTAATGGGTTCGATCTTATTGTAAACGGACATATCCACTGGTACAATCTGGATCGTTTCCCCGGAGACAAACCATTGATACTTCCCGGATCCACTGTAACAACTCAGATGCGGAAGGTCGAGGCGGAGAAATCCAAGGGCTTTGTAAGACTTAATACTGAGAAAGAGGAGCTTGAGTTTATTGAGCTTGATTCACCTAGAAACGTTGAGTACATCGAGTTAGAGGTCAACGGTGAAACTTGGACGGAGGTTAAAAAAGAAGCTGTACGGAAACTGGGAGATATTGATGGAGAAAAACCTCTTGTAAACCTCAAGATTAAAGGAGAGACCGAAGGACGAGTTAATCCTCGAGAACTGAAAGACCGTTTCCGAGATACCATGTTTCTAAACGTTAACTCTTCAGTTGAGAAGAAGACAGGCGAAAGAACAAGTATAGAGAAGAAAACAGATCCTTGGGAGAAGGGTAAACAGATACTGAGCGATGAGGTTGACTCTGAGATAGGTGTGAACGGAGACGAATTCCTTGAACTTTTAGAGAACGGTAGGCCTGGCGAGGCTGCCGAACTGTTGAAGGAGGCGTTGAAAGAGTGATAACCCGGGTAGAGCTCAAGAACTGGAAGTCCCACCATGAAAACAGCCTAGAGTTTGGGGAAGGGGTAAACGGTTTGATAGGTACGATGGGATCCGGAAAGTCCAGTGTTTTGGAGGCCGTTGTCTTCGGACTTTTTGGAACCACTCCTAAACATAACTCTAGAGAGGTAAAGCTCGATGATCTCATTAGAAGAACTCCTTCAGAAGCTGAGAAGGCGGAGATACAAGTAGAGTTCATGGTTGACAACGAAGACTACTCGGTTAAAAGAGATATTGAAAGAGGTAAAGGAACAACTAGGAGCGAGTTGAGAAAGAATGGAGAGCTTATTGAAGCGCCTTCAACCCGTGATGTAACAAAACAGGTCGAAAAGCTTCTAGGCCTAGATTTCAAATCCTTTACACGAGCAATCTACTCAGAACAGAACCGCTTAGATCTATTCCTGAATATGAGGCCTGGAGATCGTAAAGAGCGTATAGACCAGCTTTTAAAGCTTGACAGGTTTGAAACCGCTCGTAAAAACATTGTCAAAGTAGAGAACAATCTGGAAAATGATAAAAAACTGGGAGAAAAGGAGTTAAAGAATCTTGAAGACCAGCTTGATAAAGAAGAGTTCGAGAAGCTTGACAAGAAAACTCTTGAGAAGAAAGAGGAGCTACAAGAGCTTGAGACAGAAGTAGAAGAACTCGATGAAAAGTTTGAACAGAAGAAAGAGGAACTAGACAAACTCAAAGATCTGGAAGAATCCTTTGAAAAGCTTGAAAAAAGAGAAACCAAGCTGAACACACGGAAGGAATCCATTCAAAACCGAACAAAAGAGATCAAAAAGATTTTAAAAGATTTTGAAGACCCTAAGAAAGAATTGAAGAGTAAAAAGAAGACAAAAGTAGTGCTGGAAGAGTTGAAAGCAGATATCGAAGACCTTGAAAGAGAGAAACAGTTTAAAGAGAAAAAACTGGAAGATCTAGAAGACAGTATCGAGGAGCTGGGTGAAGAGGCCGAAAGATTTGAACGGTTCGAAGAAATAGATAAGGAACTAGAGAAGAAGAAAAAAGCTGCAGAAAAGATCAAACAGAAAGGAAACCGTTTATACGCAGAGAGAAAGGAGCTTGAGAAAAGTGTTGGGACCTTGAAAGGTTCAGAGAAAGACTGTCCTGTATGTGGACAGGATATGGATAAAAAGCACAGAAAAGAAGTGATGAGAAGCCACCACAAGAAAGCCGAGAAACTGAAGAAGAAAGAGAATAAACTACGCAAAAAACTTGAAGCCTCTAAGAAATCTGTTTCAAAACTTGAAAAGAAAAGAGACAAACTATTAGAGTATCGTTCCTCCAAGGAAAAACTTGAAGAGAAAAAAGAGGAGTTGAAGAAACAGGGAGAAGAGAAAGAGGAACTCGAAGACGATTTAGAAGAGAAAAGAAAGTATTTTTCCGAAGACAGGTTAGAAGAAGTTAAGAAGGATGTTAGGAAGCTTGAGAGAGCTGAGGAACTGGAAGAACTAGAGGAGAAGTTGGAACACTTGGATGAAAAACTCTCTGAGACACGTGAAGAGCTTGAAGGGATAGACTTTGAGAGCGAAGAGCTTGAAAATCTTAGAGAGAAAGTTTCAAAGGTTAAAGAAAGCCGTTCTGTCAAGAAGAAGGAGTTAGAAAACGGTAAGGAGCTTCTGAAAGAGCAGAAAAAACGTTTAGACCAGATGGAAAATCAGTTCAAGAAGCTGGACGATATACAGAGAGATATTGAGAAACTGGATAGTCTTCTCGACTTTGTCCACGATTATAGAAACGGTCTAGAGAAGACCCAGGTATCCCTAAGGGAACTGTTCGTAAAACAGCTGAACGGCCTGATGGACGGTATCTGGAAGCAGTTATACCCTTACGACGATTATTACAGCATAAGGCTGAACGCCGAACAGGAGTACCGGTTGCAGGTGTTGGACTCCGAAAACAACTGGGTAAACGCAGAGGCCGAAGTATCGGGTGGTGAGCGGCATTCGGCAGCACTGGTTATGCGTCTAGCATTAACCTTTACGCTTTCTCCTAAGCTCCAGGTTATCATGCTTGACGAACCTACACACAATATGGATTCATCAGCTGTAGAAGAGTTAGCGGAAACACTTCGGCAGAGAAGCTCAGACCTTATCGAACAGATGTTTATAGTGACTCACGACCCGGCTCTAGAATCCTCGGTTACAGGAAACCTGTACCGCCTAGACAAGAAAAATACAGAGACCGGTCTAACAGAGGTAAGAGAGGTAAAGTAATTTCTAGCTAAAGGCCTCTACATCCTCATCTTTATGTTTATGTTTCGAACTCATTCACTCGATATCCGGAGAGAAAGTCCTAGGTTCTCTCACAACCTATATAGTTGCGTTTAATCTGGACGCCTTGAGAGGTTTCAATAAAAATTATTTAATCACAAAGTTCTAAATCCGGAAGAAGAATATTGCGGTAGCAGTCAGCATCAGCACCATTACTTGTAAAATTCCTATTCCTGGTATTGCCTCAGGCTCTCCTTCTACTACATCATCTGGATCAACCTCTTCTACTACGTCAACATTTACCGAGTCTGATCCTTCTACTTCCCCATCAACGCTTTCAGCCTGGATCTCAAGTTCGCTGTTATCTATATCGATATTTCCTCCTGTCATGGCTATAGTGAACCTTTCGGACTCCTGAGGACCCAAGGTTACTTCGAAGCTTGAGCCTGACTCCTCTACAAACTCTGAGTGTGTAAAGATCTGTGGATCGTCCTCATATGTGTTGTCAACCATCTCTACTTCGAAAGTTCTTTCCACGTTGTCAACGTTTAGTACCGTGAGCCCTGTTGTCCTTTCTTCTCCTAGTCCTACTTGTACGTTACTTTCATCCAGTACCACCGGCCATGTATCATACCATGTACCTCCGAAGCATGAAATGCTTCCACCGTCTACATCTTCAAAGTTTATCTGTTCTCCTTGTTCGTAAAGTGCTCTGTCCTCTGAAGGATCGAATTCGTAGCTGCCGTCATCTTCAGGAGTGTTTTGGCTTTCACTACCATCGAATACACAGTAGTCAGTGCTTGAAGCCGCACCTTTAACGCTTCTATCGGTTTCAACTAATTCGCTGCTGGACTGCTGTGTAACCAAGTGTTCTCCTTCATCGTCTCCTACACAGAAACCTAGTGAGGCAGTGTAGTCTCTGTTTGTTCCTGTAGGTACAGGTGTGATATCCTCTGACTGGAAGTTGGTGTTGCTATCCCAGCTATCGCCTTCAGGATCTGATTCATATCTTTCGTATTCAGAGAATCTTTGGTAGTTCTGTGACATATAGTCGTTCCAGGAGTCATCGATACCTCCTGTTACAGCGTGAGGATGGTTCTGTACATAATCCTCATCCAGCCATCTCTTGGCGTCGGTACCGTATAAAGTGTTTTCACGGCAGAAGCTTTCAGAGTCTTCTCCTTGTTTGAAGTCTTGGTCGTACCATGTGCCTAGTCCGTCCGGATTGGTTGAACAGAATTCATCGTCTTGTTTAAGACGTCCTTCTTCCTCTCCCGGTTCGTTCAGCTGGTGGTATGAGTCATCTCCGAAGTCTGATCTTACGAACTTTTCTTCCTCACTTATGAAGCACATGTCTCTTTCTGTTGCACAAGCGTAGTGTCCTTCGTACTGTTCTGACTCGTTCGGTGCTTCTCCCATCTCCTCTATTAGGTACTCTCTTTGATCATCTCCACATACAGGAGGTTCTAAAGGCTCTCTCATCTGTCCGTCTTCGTCTTTTTCCCATGAGATCTCAGCAAAGTTCACGTGTGAGCTTTCTCTTTGCTCTACAACTTCTCCCTGTTCTAGATCGTACGCCGTATGATAGTCTAGGTCGTATCCAAGACCAGAGTCAGGTCCTGTTAGATCTATATCAAACGTTATGAAGTCTCTCCATCCCTCCTCAGAATCGCTGCTTATACCGGGATGTGTTTCATCTATATTTCCTTGCTGCCAGTGGTAGTAGACATCGTCAGGATCTATCCAGAAACCATCTCCTTCTCTGATCTCCACACCGTAGTCGTCTTCTCCGAGATTTTGTGCCGCTACAACGGCTAAAGAGTTTGAGAACGCTCTATCATCTTTAAGCACCGAGCTATCCGTATACTCGCTTCTAGTAGGTCCTGTGTAGTCTTCCTGGTAATGTATACCTGTATCACTGCTGGTGTAAGTTCCTGAGTCAGAGTCTCCAAACGTTGTGTAAGGTACGCCCGTAGCATCTACCGCCCAGTCTCTATCTTCAGTATAGGCGTACTGTATTGCGCTGTCTTCATCTGCGTGAGTATCCTGATACCACTCAGTGTTAGCGGAGTCGTAGTCGTTATGATCACTGTCTCTCTGATGACCATATCTTGAGTCTCCATCTATACGCCTTATCTGGTTGACATAACCTTCAAATACGGGATCTATAGATACTAAGTTGCCTGTAGCGAACTCATTAAACGTATGGTGTTTATCTTCTCCCTGCGGGTGGTAGTCCGCATCCCTAACATATCCATCTGTTTCCCCATGTATTGACTCGAAGAAGCCGAAGTAATGGCCGTCTCTAGCGTTCAGGCCGTCAGAACCGTCCGTTCCATCGGTTCCCCGGATTTCGTCTTCGTGGTCTCCACATTCAACACCAGGACCACAGTCGGCCAAAAGGCTTGTTCCAAGCTCTTCGCCTTTAGGACTATAGTAGTTGTCTGCAGCGCTAGGATGCTCGGCGTAGTAGTAGTCTATATGATGATATTCCTCGCCAGTATTCATAGTCTCTGTTCCTGACGCTTCAGTTCTCTGATTGTCAGGATCTAGATTGATGTCATGGTTGTTCCCGTTTCTCAAATATTCGTTCACCCTTGGGTCATCGAGATCGTACCACTGTCCTCCATAGCCTTCGTTGTTAGGGTTGTTATGTCTGTAATTGTACGGCTTGTCGTCATATTCTGTATCAACATTAGAATCCCTGATATTGAGACATACCTGCCAGTCAGGACTGTCTCCACCTTCTTCATATCCTTCCTCTGTGAAGTACTGATGCTTACCAATAGATGCTACGTTCTTTACTGTTCCTTCAGCGAACGCAAAATGTTTGTTCACACATGCGTTCTCATCTATCTCTTGGTCGAACTGATCTGTCTGACCATCGTCCCATTCAAGACATGTTTGCTCGTGAAGCAGGTAATCATCAACAGTATCTTGGTCAACCTGAGGTCCTTCCATCAGTATCTTGTGCTGGTCGTCTTTAGCTCCACAGGACTGAGGTAGAGGTGCTATATTGTCTCCTTCTTGCATGTAGTCACAGTCAATCAGGTCGTCTCCTCTATCGTC
>LFCJ01000999.1_pt1 | contig 18914 bp, 28 predicted proteins | sample 643141 | NCBI WGS metagenome assembly LFCJ01 (sample SAMN03766243, study PRJNA286221) | soda lake metagenome | biome: soda lake; feature: Kulunda steppe; material: water; isolation source: sample B1-Br-g2 brine of Lake Bitter-1 | place: Russia: Kulunda steppe | collected 2010-07
CAGAGGAGGAGGAGGAGGAGGAGGAGGAGGAGGGGTCCGTCCAGTTATGGGGGGGACTTCAGTGATGAGGATTAGAGTGGAGCACAGCAGGGAAGATGCTGAACTGCATTGATTATATGAATTCCCTTTGTAAATGGCAACAATGCAGCGGAACAGAATAGGAGAGTTTCCCTGAGCGGGGCTGTGGCTGCCAGACCACCCCCAGCAACGCCGAATCGTAATCGGTATTTTAAACGTAGTTTGTTTGCATTGCTAATTTGGGCCATTTTGTTCCCAGCAAATCAGTTCAACAAATCCAATGTTTACAACCCTGCACAGAACATAGAAATGTGAAGTATGATGCCCATGCAAATCTTACAATTCGGAGGATGCCTGGAAGAAAATCCAGATGGTGAACTATTTTCTTTTCAATTTTCATCGGGTTTGCAAGATCCTGCCTTCTTCTCAGCAAGCTCTAGCAGCCTGCAGAGGTGCCTTGCCTATGATTTGCTTGTTGCTTGCGCCGCCGAGTTACCTCTGATGCTACTATCTCAAAGCAAGGCTTAGAATGAGTGTCCTCTCGTGGAGTTAGAAGAACCAGGTTGGGGTGCTTTTGTCCACACTCGATGCCATGCACCCCACCAACAATGCATAGCATCGATTTGACTTAGCAAAAACAGCTGGGCTAGGGCGGTCAGGAGAAGTCCTACAACCCCTGACTGCCCTTCAACTGACCTATATGGCCATACAATATAAAGTGCCTCCATTCAAGGACCCTAGGTGAGATCAGGTTATCATATTAATGAAAGGCTATGTGCACAGCAGAAACCGCAACCGCCGACCACCAAGCATGCCACCGCCTTGATGTGGTTGTACAGCAACCTGCTCATAGTTGGCCAAGCAGACACACACTCCCTAGAGTAGCAGTACAAGAATCAGCCCTGGGTGGTGCTCTCAGAGGGGGAGGAGGAGTGGCAAGAGGAGGAGGAGGAGGAGGAGAAGGAGGAGGGCAGTGAGAGTTACAAGTTAGGGTTAACCGCCAACCTGGTTGTTAGGCTGATAAGTTTGCTGCTGGTGGAGGGCAGTGAGATGGGACTTCATTACTCTAATAGCACAGCAGAGAGGAGGCAGAACTGGAAGGTAGCATTCAATGAATCATATGAATTTCTTTGTGGCTGATGCAAAAACGAAGCAAATACAGGCAGGGGAGAGTGTGTCTGAGCAGGGCTGTGGCTGCCAGGCTCTCTTGCAATATGGATCTAAACTCGCATTTTAAACAGCAAATTTTCCCAACAAATGAAGCACCTATTTTGGTTCCCAATGCGAAATTAGGTGAAAATCATTGTTCACATCCCTGCATTTTCTAACGGGTTCCAGTTGTTTCATCCCTTGCAAATGCTTTGGTATTTAGAAAGTCCCATTAAAAGTTGGACACTTCGGCTAAGCAGATTTATTTCTTTTCAGGGTTGGGTCATACATGTTTTGTCGCATTTTACACATTGAAAATATAGGCTTAAATTTACAAATTGAAAAAACCCGGTTTACAATGCGGGTTCCAATGCGACCAACCCCCCCCCCCCTGCTCTTTCCTTCGTTCCTGCTCATTTCCTCTTTCGGTAACTTCACTTAGCATAAGAAATGAAGAGAAGTAAGGAAGGTTTTAAGCAGTCTACATCTACTCCACATCGCTGCTGCTGTCCTCATCGCTGCTGCTAATGTCCTCTGCATCACTGCTGCTACTATCCTCTGCATCACTGCCCTGGCATTCCTCATCGTCGCTGAAGACTTTTGATGCTGGTGCCTGACCGAGCCCCCTGCTCCAGGACCTGGGTGTGCTCAGCCAAGTCTGCTCTCCTGCACATTGCAAGCGTCCGCTGCTTCTTTCCAGGTGTCGAGGAGGTGCTCGCATTTGCTGCTGTACTTCTGTTGAGCTGGCGCTGCTGTGCTGCTGCTGCTGCTGCTGCTGCTGCTGCTGCTGCTGCTGCTGCTACTGCCTTGTTATGAGCATCGATGGCCCTCATATCATCTAGGACAGGCTGCAGGACTGCCTCATCTGCTGTGCACTTTGCTACCCCACAAGTTGGATTAATGTGCAGGAAGTGCTCCCTGATGCGGGAAGTACCAGCTACAAAGACATGCTTGCAGTACTTGCACTCCACCTTGTATTGGTGCGTCCTGTCTTTCAGTTCAATGATTGTGACATGATCCCATTCCTTCCTCTTTTCTCTAGGCATTTTAGATTTACATATAGTAAGAATAGGGTGCAGATTGGCAGCCTGGGGGGTAGTCAGGGGCCCACAGGTCCCCATCTACCCCCCCAACCTCTACCTTCAAAAATGACCCCTAAATGCGTCCGCATTCAGGTTTTATACGTGCATTGTTTGTACCATACGCGCATTGTTTTGGGCAAATGAACGCATGACCCAACCCTACTTTTACAGAGTTGAGCAAATTGGACTTAACCTATGGTCCAGGGATAAAGCATTCGCGCTTTTTCAATCATTCGCAAATTCATTTCACCAAATTATTCGCCAAACTGTTAAACATTAATTCCCGGATTTTTTAAGACCATCCCAATACTCATAGTCGCAGTGCAGGCACACCATTTTTGATGTGCCTGTCTTGCTCTGTTCTAGCACCTTAAAGTGGCCCCACACCGGTCCCCTAGGCTTCCCCAATGTTATATATTTCAAGTCTGATGGTAAAGGAGGGTTTGGGGGCTAAGGGAGGGGTCAGTTGGCGCCTCCCTCCCCCCCTCCTCTCACAGGCAAACGTTCAATCAAATCATTCGGTGTATTTCCAATTTTCCCGAACCATTTGCACTTTAAAAATCCAAAACAGGCGAATGCTCCATCCCTGCTATGGTCCAACAGTTTCATAAATGCAAAATCTTCTATCTTTACGTCTATATGTAATGTTAAGGGCTGGCATTTCTGGGCCTCTGTGCTCTTTGCTACTTAAAATATAATAATCAACTTCTGAGATGTATTTGTAGAAGCGCATAGAAAGATCTTTATAATGTAGCCTACTCGACTTAAGCGCATCAACACTCTTGTGGCCCTTTCCCGGCCCATTTCTTAGATAAGTCCTTAAGGAAGCTCATTGCTAGAGCATTGCCACCTTGGATCTCCACATGGTGCTCTAGAAGGCCCCCTCTACCTAGCCAGAAGGTGCAGCCTCCCTAACACCTTTTCCCTTGAGAATGATACCAAATTTGAAGGAAAGAAACAATGTTTACTCGTGCAAAGGTGTGCTAGCGTCCCAGTACAGGCGTAAAACAATTTGCCCTTAGCCTATGCCACCTTAATCTAGGGTTCCGCGCGGGAGCGCACCAGTTTATTTCACAAACCTATCACGTCAACTGACCCGCTTCAGCTATGAAAATCCATGCACAAGCTGAAACAAAATCAGGCAGTTTGCAGCTAAGAAAGTTGCATGCAGACGGCTTCATTCTTATTGTTGCCATGCTGCCATTTTAAGGTGGTGAGATGAAGCACCCCACCTGGAGGCCAGCAGTGGCTCCCTGGATAACACTGAACCTCCATGTGTTCAACAAATCAAGAAAGGCCTTCCTTACGGTTATGAAATGTTTTATTTTTATCCTTTTGCGTGTCCCTAATGAAGTAACGTCTTGTCTGTAATTCGTGGTCGGTTGTGCATGCTCTGACCTGGTGCATCAAAAGCGCCTCAGGCCTATTCCTCGGTCTTGGCCAGGCTTCGGCGCGTGTGCGCGTACTGCTTAAAGCACACAGGAGCCACTCGTTTTCTATCCTGGCATTCCTTGCTTAATAGCTCATTGTACCCCTGTGCGCTCCTTATACATGTGCAGGTGGTGGTAGAGGAGGGGTCGTTGATATGCCCAGAGACGCAGCGTCGTTTCCCCGTTAATAAAGGCATCCCCAACTTATTGCTTAACGAGGATGAATGTTGATGATGAGTGTTAACGAGGTGTCCTTTCCATTTTGAGTTTCTTGATGGACCTCATGCATCAGATATCAATTGACATATTTGTTAAGAATGTTTTGTAAATGAGTGGCAGCGGTCGCCGAGAGCCAGACATAGTTCGGGAGTAGGCTTGCCGGGAGCGGCAGCGGCAGCTCTGCCAGGATGTTTTGGAAGGTCGCTGGCTTCAGCCAGCCCTCACCCATTGAGCAAATCCTGGACAAGCAGGAATTCACTCTCGAGGAGCTGCTTGATGAGGAGGACATGATTCAAGAGTGTAAATCCCTGAATGGACGCCTTGTTGCCTTGTGAGCGTGAGATTGGGGCCTGGGTTTTGGGGCGTTGCTGTGAGAGAGTACGACAGCGGTGGTGTAAAGCATGGTTACGCTGCACTAAGACAGCCCAGCTGCACAGACATACATGCAGGCCAGCTTCCTGCTGCCCATCATCCTGCTGTGCAGAAGGGTGGTATCAGGAACAGTAGTGCAGGTGATGCACAGCATTCTTCCTAAGCCATGCGAAGCTTAAAGCAAGGCAACCACCAAGCCATGCCTGGGCACCGGTCTAACCAGCCTGGTTCTGTTTCTGCTCGCCTGTTTGGTTGCAGCTTGCGGGAGCGGAGCACAGTGGAGCAGCTCATACGGTGAGAAGCTGCAGCTTTTGGCCTGCGTTTCTCCTTGCTGCATGGTGTGACCGTCCCTGGTGTGTTGTGTGCATGCCTGACCATCTCCCTCCCCCTGCCTGCGATGCAGGTACATCGTGGACCCCCCGACCGACTCCGATGACCCCAAGCGCCTGTTCCAGTGAGTGCATCTTGCCTCGGATGCGGGTCGTGGGGGCCTAGCCTTCGCGCGTCTATGGGACGTTGCAGGGTGTTCGCCAATGCGGGACTCTGTGCTTGCGCAACCCTGTCTCGGTGGTGCCTCGCGGTACGCTGCCCCCCTCCCTCCGGACCCCCGAAACTGGACAGTTAGGTTGCGTATGCGCGACCTGCCTTTGCGTCGCGCAGGTACCCGTTCACCGCGTGCGAGGTCTTCTGCTGCGAGGTGGAGGCCGTCTTCAACACGCTCCTGTGGGACGAGGGCCTGATGGCCCTTCTGTTCTCCTTCCTGGACGCCCCCGCTCCGCTCAGCAGTCGCACGGCTGGCTACTTCGGCCGCGTGGTCAGCAACCTGCTGCTGCGCAAGACCAACGAGGCGATGCAGTACCTGCAGGCGAACCAGGGCGTCCTGCACAAGCTGGCCAAGCACGTCGACACCACGAGCGTCGCGGAGATCCTGAAGCGCCTGGTGGGCGGTGATGACCAGTCCAGCATGCTCTTTCTGCCGCAGTACGCGCAGTGGCTGGCTGAGACGCCACTGGTGGACCTGCTGCTCGCTCAGCTGTCAGCAGACAGCTCCGCGGATGCTCAGGCCAACGCAGCAGACATCCTGTCCTCCATTGCCCACACCCAGCCCTCTGCTCTGGCTTCCAAGCTCACACGCGCAGACAGCATCACCGCCCTCTTCTCCCACGCCCTCGCCCCCAGCCACCACCTGCTCGTGCCCGCCCTGGACGTGTGCATCGCCCTGGTAGAGCCCAAGCGCTGCGCCCAGGCCTCCGATGAGGCCCCTGACTTCCAGGAGGCCATCACGCGTGCGCGCATGGAGGCTGTGGATGCCATGCTGCAGCACCTGCCCAGCCTGGTGCGGCTGCTGGCAGAGGCAGGGGACAAGCTGGCTGTGGCTCCAGCTGAGACCCCGTACGGCATGCTCTCACCCCCCCTGGGCCGCGCGCGCCTAAAGATCGTGGACCTGCTGGCTGTGCTCTTCCGCAGCGGGAGCACTGGCATTGAGCCCATCATGATCGAGCTGGAGGCGGTGCAGCTGTGCTGCCGCCTGTTCTCCTCCTACCCCTTCAACAACCTGCTCCACCACTGCGTCACAGCGCTGCTGGTGGCTGCCATCACGCGTTGCTCGGAGACGATGCTGCGCCACGTCTTTGAGCACTGCCAGCTGCTGGACTGGATCATCAACCTGCCAGCGGAGGTGCGGCCCGCGCCCCTGCCCGGTCAGGAGGAGCTCGCCAGCAGCAAGCCCTCCATCCGCGCAGGCTACATGGGGCATGTCACACAGCTTGCCAGCACGCTGGAGAGCTTTACGCAGCAGCCTCAGAGCAGCAGCAGCTCTGAATCAGGGCAGGACAGCCCAGGAGGCGTGGACGCCGCTGCAGCTGCCGTGGCTTCTGCCAGCCCAGCATGCAGGAGCTCAGTCATTCAGTACCTGCAGGGGCATGCTCGTTGGCACGGGTATGTAGAACAGCAACTACACTACCAGCAGGAGCTAGAGAACACAAGCCGCTGGGCATGCGGTAGGCCCCTGCCAACACAGCTGGCAGGCTTGGACAGTGATGGTGATGACTTCCAGGTGAGCCATTGCGAGGGCGCGCCCGAGAAACATGTAGATCTCCTTACTTATGTCTGCTTGCATTAGGAAAAGCATCTCAGACCTGCAGCACAATGCCCTTGCTCATGGCCTGGCCTTTCAAAGCCGTTGCCTGCATCATGCATCAACAAGGGCCGGTGTGACATGGCCTGGCCCCACAGTTAAGCTTCGAGTCGTAGCTACAGTGTGCCTGACACCTTGATGAAGTGTTTGCTACTCTGGTTGGGAGATGCGAGCGCCTTGTCTTGCTGCCACTGTTTGCTGCTTGCAATTCAGACGCAACTTCCATCTGCATGCATATCTGCAGTTCTTCTCTATCTCCTGCTCTGCACTCATGCAGAGGATGCACTAGGACAATCAAAAATCAAACTTGGTATTGGTTGTCAAGCTTAGGCAGTGCCTTTGATGTTGCGCAACAAACACTCCTTGCCAAAAAATCGCCGTGTCGCTTGTGCAGGCGGACATGGACTTGGAACAGATGGTGGGGATGCAGCCAGCCCTGTATCACCGCTACAATGTAGACGAGAATGAGGAAGAGGAGGATGAGGACAACGAGCCCTTCAAGGCAAATTTTAATGCTGAGAGCTACCATGGCACCCAGGTGAGAACAGGGCTGGGGGAAAACATGCGTCGTCAGCAGTGTGTGTAGTCGCAACTATGTATCATTACTGTGTTGACCTTTCTGCACATGAATATTGTCAAGAGATGCAAACTGATCTTCCTCTTGCTGCTGCTGCTGCTGCTGCTGCTGCTGCTGCTCCTGCTGCTGCTGATGGTGATGGTGATTTTGAATACCGATTGCATGTCAGTGCTTTTCGTTGGCACCTGACACTCATCCAATTTTCTGACAATGGATGCACAGCTTTGCTGCAGCCAGCCTGCCTGCCTGCGCAGCATGCCTGCATGTGCATTTATTTTCGTTCGTTCCAGTGTGTACTTGCATCATGTCTCATCCTTTCATCCTTATTGGCTAATCTCTGTCCTCATGGATGGCTATGCATGTATGCAGCTCATCACAGAGGCTATGGGAAACATAGACATCAATGACTCAAACCCTTGGCATGATCCGAGCATTGGTGAAGAGCACAATAATGAGTTCTACGACTCAAAAGATGGGGGAGGTGGGTGCGCGCGTATCTGGATACATGCCCGTACATGGGAACCTGCTTCCTTTGTGTACTTGATGCACCAAGTGCCTGGATCAACTTGTTTTTGCTGAACCATACGTTTTTTTGCACACTAAGGGAAACATACGTCAAAAATGCTCCACAGTTTTTCATTGTCTTCGTGTCTTAGCGCCAAACCTCGACCACCTTCTTGCCTAGGGCTAACCTCAGCAAACTTATGGTGCCTGAGCAAGGGGCAAGGCAGCAGCCATCACATCGCATCAGGAACACCCTAAAAATGTGTGTTGGTTTGGTGGCAATCATTTGATACAGACTAAAGATCAAGCCAGAATTCACTGGCCATATGACGAACCAATAACTCCAACTACCGAAGACTCATCACCGAGCCCACAATAATATAAGAATAACCCCAATACTACTGCCAAGACAGTCACTGTGTTCTGCCCTTAGCCTCACGCCACGAGGTTTGGTTCTGTAGACAGGACATTGTGCCACACAATGTCACATTCCAGCACTCCCTCTAGGCACATGTACTGGTCTGCACACAAAGCAGGTACACACACACCACACGCGTCCACTGCCTAATCGTTTGCAGGTACAATAAACGAACTTGCACGTGCCCTTCTTAATGCATCCTTGTGTTATCACTTAGTGCAGGTGCACGAGAGGAGGGTGCAGAGAGTAGAAATCAGGGTATGGAAGATGACGAAGTGCTGCTCGCCACAAGCGATGACGATGAGAGCCTTCCTGAGCGCGTGTCCTCTCCTTCCAAGGTCTTCCAGGGTCAGGAGGAAACAAGTAGGAGCCAGGCCGGCGACGCAAGCACCCAGGGTGAGTTACATGCATTTTGATACCACTTCCATGCTCTATAGTAAATGCACCCACAAAACCCTTCAAGCTGACCACTTAATTAAGCATATTAACCTAGGAAAATGCAAGGATGCCTCTGTGCAACGCCGCTCGGGATGAGGTCATGATGTTCAACGCTGCAAACAATTTATTTCCTGCTCCAGGTTGATGCGTTTCTGCTAGCCGTCTATACTGATTGCTCACTGGCTTTCCTGATGAAGCATGCAGCAGTTGCTCTTGGCAGTCTTAAATTGCACATACTTGCCCTGGGAGTCATTTCTAAACAAGTCTAATTTGTGCTTTTGCATGCACCTTCCGCATGCACGTGTTCCTTTACGGAAAATATGCTTACAGGAATAATTGTGGGATGTTCAAGAACCGGTTGGGTAGCGGTCTTTTTCACTGGTACTCAGGTGTTGAAGGTATTGATAATGTGTCGGCTGCTTGTTTGCAGATGGTCCGCCAGGTGAAAAGCAAGCAGGCGAGGACAGGGGAACCTTTGGAGAAGCACAGGCCTCTGACTCCAGCCAGGCTCAGCAACAGCAGCAGCAGCAGCAGCAGCAGCAGCAGCAGCAGCAGGCACCCCCACAGTATCCACCTGAACCGCAGCTGCTGGGTCAGCAGGAAGGTGGTGAGGGGCAAGGGGATGGTGCAGAGCCTGTGCAGGCTGAGAGTAGGGAAGGCAATGAAGCAGATGTTGGTGAGCCGCATGCTGGTGAAGGGCAGGGTGAGAGGAGCTCTGGTGGCCAAGGCAGTGCTGCCAGTGTGAGCTTGAGTGGGCAACCCGCTTCTGGGCATGAGTCAAGGGATGGCACGGGCTGAATTTGGGATAGGCTTTTGGTGTTGGGTGTGTCAGGCTAGGGATGGCTGGTAGGTGGTCCAGGAGTAGTCATGAGTCACAAAACCATTTTTATCACGCACGCACAAACTTGCTGCGTGACCTACCGTATGAGGAACTGGGGAAAATGCATGTAGACAAGGCAGGTGCATGCACAATGCCCGTTCGCATGTGCATGTATGTATCAACAATTCTGGGCTTGGTTTTCTGTGTGGTTGTCCATCGGCGCCTCTTTTGTTGCCTGCTGGAATGCGCACACAGCTGTAGAATATTGATCAAGTATTTTCTTAGGGAATAAAGGCATGCGGATGCCCGATCCCGCTTGCTGCAACATTTCATTCTTTTTGTTGCGGTATTCATGAACTTAACATGCTCTCTGGAAGATCTCCGGCTCGTGCTTACCTCCATGCTTTGTTCGCAGCCCCAGCACACACACTGCTGCCCACAATTGTCCGTCACGAAGTCACTTCGTTTTAGAGTCTAAAATGGCTTCGGTCTGACAAGGGATTAGTCTTAGCATGGGTAACGAGTTTTAGGGTAGGGTTAACCAGCGGGGCCGTTAGCTTAGGTTAGGTTAAATAGCTGTATCTGCCGAACGAGGGCAGCTTAGCTGACTCAGCTTGAAGCCTAAAAGGCCTGCAACCCAAACCAAAACTATACTAGCGCTCAGCGCCAGGCCATTAGGCTTATTAATTTGTGGCTGGTCATCACCAGCAAAAAAGGTTGAGTTTTCAAGAAAGAAAAGAAACTGCGCAAGCAGCAAACAGCTCCTCAAGTCAATTAAGGAAAAGGGGCCACTTGGGAAGAAAAGCCCCTACACCAGGAAAGAAAAGGGAGGTCAGTGAGGATCAGGAGGGTTGCGGGCAGACAAGCCAGCGGACCTCTCCTGATTGGTTCGATCTGAAGGTGAGGAGAATGCTCAAGAGAGCGTCTGGTCTGAACAAGCTTATGAGCATAGTGCACAGAATGAGCATGGAGCTTGAGCGAGGTTAAGTCTTCAAGTTAGGGTCGTTAGGCTGATTGGTTTGTTGCTGGTCCCGCCAGCCAACAAAGTTCATAATGTCTGAGATGGAACGGCAGAGTTTGTTGTGCCTTTGAGAAAGTTAAGTTACAATGGGTTTAGACCTTCAGCCTCGAGTTAGCCTCAAGTTGAGTTACTAAGCCCTTGAAACTTTTGTTACAATGGGTTTAGACCTTCAATCCTAGGGTCTGCGCCATCCAATTCCCTCCATCCCGTATTCAACCGCTCAACTGATTGACCACGTAGTCTTGTACTGTTCTTTCTGAAAGAGCACGCGAACAAGTCTTGACAGTGGAAAAGAACATGCACCCTATTTTGTACAGCAGCACAAGAGCACTTGCCACAGTGGCCATTTCCACCGCGCCAGATGAAGGATTCCACCGCAATAGTATGTGCATGCAAACGAAACCTGTGCACATTCCTCATAGCATTCTCAGGGAAGTCAGAAAGCAAGGGGGCCTCAAGGGGGCACCCCCATTCCGCACACAATCATGCTTGAAGGGAGGAAACCAAGAATGATAAGTCGCAAGTTTGTTGTTGCTTTCCTCAGTGAGAGAGGTTGTCTGGGTCACGGCCTGGAACAAATGCATCTGCATTCACAGCAAGCCTGTTTCATGTGGTCCAGGTCCATGCGCAGGGTGATGCAGAGTGAAAAAAGGCTCGTTGACTTAGGGCAGAATTAACAGAGTTAGTCAAGGCCGGCTTGTGCTAAGCTGCATACTGCTTTTTATCGTTGCACTCGGATCCATCGCAATTGTACACTTGTATACTAGGTTTTATCACAAGCTCATGCTCGGACGCGCGCAGCTGTAGTAGTGGCGCCAATACTTCATCTGGTGTCCCCTTCTCCCGCAGCGCTGAGTTTAAAGATTTTGTCGGAAGGCCGGTGAAAGATGGCCGGCCTGATGCAGCTCCTCAACGCAAGCAACCGAAGCGCTGCTTCCAGCTCCCTGAGCAGGTGCACCAGTCCCGCCAGCAGCTCACACTTTCCTACATGCAGCACTATTCCAGTGGCACAGGGCTTGGTATTTGCCTTGGGCAGGCGTCTATGACACCCTGTGCCATCCCCGAACCTCACTCTTTTTCCCGCCTCCTCTACGCGTCCGACCCGCACAGGCCACCATCTGCCCACAGGCTGCCACGGATTAGGCCTGCAAATGTTATTAGACGGGGCCGCTACCAGGTGAGTGCTCCCTCGGGCTTTTTCGCCTGCGTTCTGCGGGCCATCAGTCTGTTTGCCAGCCTAGACACCTGCCAAAGCATGCTGCCGGATGCGTGCATACAGGTCTATACCACGATGGCTGTGGCAGCTGCTGATAAGACCAGCAAGGAAGCCAGTGAGTCCTGCAGGGATGGCTGCTTCCCCCGGTCTGCAAGGGGGGTGGACGTGCTTGCACACATAAGCTGCGTGCACATGGTTTCGTTGAAAACAGGCCCTTCATGGATAGATAATGTCTGTGACAAATGTTGTGTGTGTGTGCGCGTGTATGTGTGCGTGTATGTGTGCGCGCGTGTGCGCGCACAAGAGTGTGTGTATGTGTTTGTGCATGTACATGCGCGTGTGCGTTTGTGCATGTGTGTATCGGTAATTAATGTGTGTGTGTGTGCATGCATTTGCGTGTGGATGTGTGTGTGTGCGGTGTGTGTGTGTGTGTGCGTGTGTGTGTGTGAAAATGTTGAGCAAAATGCAGACGCTTGGGTCAATGGCATTACGGTCTATGGCATAACCAGTTTGAGCTCTGGTGAGGTTGGGTCCCTCTGTAGCAGGTGCTGCTTGTCATTGCCCTTGTTTTAGTACATCGAGCTAAGCCATGTTGAGCTGGCTGGCCGCCCATCCGCCAGCAGGGCAGCGGAACTGTCTTCGGTGCTCATTTCAACAAGCTTGCTCATGAAGCTCTTACTAACATGCCTGCGCATATGGGCACGTTTCTGCCTTGCAAGGACCATCCTCATGCAGGTCACTTATTCAACATCTGGTAGTGTATCCAGATGGCCATCTTTTTGATTTGCGAGTTTGTCGGCTGGGCACCCTTGCTGGTTGTTCCCGGTCCCAGTGCCAGGCATGAAAGCACGCGTACCAACAATCAGCGTAGGCAGCAGTTGTACCAAAAACTAGCTAAGGTAGCACTCATACCCCAAATCAGGCGAGGGACCCCCCATACCAAATGACAGCCTAGTCCACATCAACGCTAAGAGCCTAACCGCTGCCCCCCCCTTCCACTCGCCCCCTTGCCCATGCAGCATCCTCCTTTGACTTCAAGGAGTACATGACGCAGCGGGCGGTCATGGTGAATGAGGCGCTGGACAAGGCGCTGCCCATGCGTCACCCGGAGCTGCTGTTGGAAGCCATGAGGTGCGTTGAGCCATGAGCTGCTGCTGGCAACCATGAGAGGTGTGTTGAGCCGTTAGCTGCTGCCAGATGCCATGAGCCGCTGCTGGCAGCCATGAGAGGTGTGTTGAGCTGTTAGCTGCTGCCAGATGCCATGAGCCGCTGCTGGCAGCCATGAGAGGTGTGTTGAGCTCATAGCTGCTGCCAGATGCCATGAGCCGCTGCTGGCAGCCATGGAGTGTGCATGAAAGCGCCTGGTGGAGTGAACAGGTGGTCTGGTTGTTTGCCTGGGGTTGAGGGAAGTTTTCAAGTAAGCTTAATCGCCAGCCTGGTCGTTGGGCTGGTTGGTTTGTGGCTGGTCATCGCCAGCCGAAGGTAGTCCAATATGCCTAAATGAAGTAGCAACGGTGGCCCGGAGCTGAGGGGACATTTGGAAAGGCATTAACACAAATGGGCGTCCATAGCGCATTGACCCAGGGTGCCGCCCCCCCCCCTCAACCCCCAAGGGAAGACAGTGCCATAGGCTGCTCAGAGCAGCTGGCATGCGTATGGTAGGGTGGGCCCTGGGGGAAGCAGTGGGAGTCCCCGCATCATTGGCCCAATGCCAGTATTGACAGACAGGAAGCTGAGCACTGCAATCCTGGGCCTGCTGAGGGACAAGCAAGCAGCCTCGTCGAGGCAGGTGCTTGAATGAGAGGCTGCCATACGCGGAAACATGTGCAAGAAGTCGCGCGGTGGCCACAAAACCCCACAGAGTCAGCCGTGTCCTCCTGTTTGGAGCCTCCAACTCCTGGCTTTCCTTCCTCATAGGGGCACGCGTGTGCCGGCATGGTACCACCAGGAGGGCTCAACACCCTTGAGACCCACTGGGCGCCCTGTGCACCTGGGTTTTGTGCAGCGCGCTTGGCTGCTCCATCCATGCGCCTGCCGCACGCCGCTGCGTTACTGCTGAGCCCAGGCGCTGCCTGAGCCGGCAGCATGTCCAGCGCATGCGCGCGCCGAGCCCTGCCCTTTGACGCGCGCGCAGGTACTCTTTGCTGGCCGGGGGCAAGCGGGTGCGCCCTGCCCTAACGCTGGCTGCGTGCGAGCTTGTCGGAGGTGGGTGCTGTTCCCTTTACGCGTGCCTCTGCAGGGATTTGGCTGCTTCCACAGCCACATGCGCCGCGCTCCAGGTGTGCTGTGCTGTGCTGTGCATGCAATGCGCCACATGCCAGAAGGCGTGCTGTGCTGTTCATGCCCTTGCCTTGCGGCAGGTGGCCATCTCTCATGCCGGCCGTTGGCACAGCCTGCTTCCGCTCTCAATGCCATGCGCATGTTCCACAAAGGCAACGAATGCGCATGAGCAACTGTTGCACACTGACAGACAGAGGGTCCACCAGTGGCCCGCGCAGCGCGCTGCATGTGCACGACGCCCCCGCACCAAGCAAACACCCACCACCTGTTTGTGGGGGCCGGTGCCAGGTGCGCAGCGCGTGCAGAGCCCTCCCCCTCTGCAGCTGTTCAGCGTGCGGCGCCGCCCTTTGCCCGAGCAGCGCCTTGTCTTGTGCGCGCAGTGCCTGCTGTTGGGCGCGCACGTGCGTGTGCGTGAGTAGTACCTTGCGTGCACGCGTGCAGGCGACATTGAGTGCGCGATGCCCACGGCATGTGCCATGGAGGTTGTGCACACCATGAGCCTGATCCACGATGACCTGCCCTCCATGGACAACGACGATTTCCGAAGGGGCAGCCCCACCAACCACAAGGTGCTGATCGCACGCGCAGCTCCCAACAGGGCTCCTGAGCACTTGCCTGTGTGCCCTGCCGACGGCAGAGGCCTTCTGCTCCACTCAATGCCCTCTGCTGGTCTCCAGGGCGGCTGCGCGTCTGAGTTCCGCAGCTCTTGCTGGCGCTGGCTGGGAAAGCCTGCTCCCCGCCAGGGGGGCAGCAGGTCGCCCGCCAGCCCGGGGACCAGCAGAGGGAGCATGGAGCTCTGCGGCCCCTCCTAGTGCATGAGCAGAGTGGTGGGCAGAGCTGAGTTTTGTTACTGGGCAAACGCTCAGACCAGGCGCCCCACCCTTGGGAAGATACTTACGCGCACACATCCCTCCCTTCTCCCCCGCTCACGTCTGCATGGTGCGCGTGATGGTTTGGAACTCTGTGTGGGCATGTTACACACGTAGGTGTGCGCATGTGCACACCCATGCACGCGCCCCCTCCAGCCTCCATCAACACAGCCTGACAGAGGATCAAGAGGCGCGCGTGCGCGGGCTCTGCTCCCACCTGCGCAGGTGTACGGCGAGGATATTGCCATCCTCGCAGGCGATGCGCTGCTGTCTTTTGCCTTCGAGCACGTTGCGCGCGCCACCAAGGGCACCTCGCCCGAGCGCGTGCTGCGCGTGATCCTGGAGCTGGGCAAGGCTGTGGGCGCGGATGGGCTCACAGGCGGTCAGGTGAGGGGGGGTGGGTGGCAGGCGGCCGGGTGGGAGGGTCTGCTGCTGCACTGCCGCGTGATAAGGAAGTGCCGTAAAATGGTCTCTGTCGTGTGACGCTCGCAGCGTGGCTCTGCTGGCTATCGCTGCTGCTCTTGGCTCCTGCCTACAATCTGAAGAGGTTGCGCAGGGAGCGGGGACGGGGGGAGGCAGCGTGCAGGCGCTGTGGGGGGCAAAGCAGGCTGCCTGCGAGCTGCGCGCGCACCCATCAAGCTTCAATGTCAAGGCGCCCGCCTGTGGGCTCGCCTGCGTGTGTCAGCACACCTGCGTACCTCCAAGACAGAGGGTCGAGAGCCGCTGCTGCAGGGCTGCTCCCTCTGCCTCTCATGCACCCCAGACCATGTGTTCGTGCAGCGGGGGGGTGTTGCAAGCCTTGGCTGGCTGGCTATCCCTCCAGCTGACATGTAGAAGACAGGATGAGGGCATCAGAGACTCCTCAGTCTCATCATCATGGGCAACCTGATGTGGTTGTTGGCGGCCATCATAGCCACTGCCAAGCAGCCTGGGCAGAGGCCGTGTGCCCTCCAGGGCCGCGGAGTAGTGCTTGCGGCACATATGCACGCAGTGCTCGTGGCACACCAACCGAGCAGCTCATGGCGCGCCCGGCGCGTTCGTGGTACATGCCGGCCGTGCCCTCGGCACCTCCTCGCTTGTGCTGCGTCCGCAGGTGGTGGACATCAAGAGCGAGAACGAGGAAGTGGGGCTGGAGGTGCTGCAGTACATCCATGAGCACAAGACCGCCGCGCTGCTGGAGGCGTCGGTCGTGTGCGGCGCGCTGGTGGGCGGCGCAGATGACGTGACGGTGGAGAAGCTGCGCAAGTATGCGCGCAATATCGGCCTGGCGTTTCAGGTGAGTGCACACACGCACGTGGGTGTGTGTGTGTGTGTTGGGGGGATGGGTGAGAGGAGTGACGGGGGATGGGTGAGCGGAGTGACGGGGGATGGGTGAGAGGAGTGACAGGGGATGGGTGAGAGGAGTGACGGTAGAGAAGCTGCGCCAGACTGCGCGCAACCTTGGCCTGGTGCTCCTGGAGTGTGCGTATGAGGGGAAGGGGGACGAGGCAGAAATGGGAGGGAGGATGCGCTGGATGTAGGCTGAGGGCGCTGAGGCCAGAAGCAGCGACCTGCCCGGGGTGCAGGACTGCGGTGTGGGCGATTGGCTGACAAGCCCCCACTATCGCTGCACAGGCGCGCCCACAGCGGTAGGAGAGGACAGCAGGCGGCATGTGCATGCGCGTGCACCAGCGCGTGCTGAGGTGCATGCATGCATGCGCACGCGTGTGCTTGCAGGTGGTGGACGACATCCTGGACTGCACACAGACGACCGAGATGCTGGGCAAGACGGCCGGCAAGGACGTGGATGTGAACAAGACCACGTACCCCAAGCTGCTGGGCCTGGAGAAAAGCAAGCAGGTGGGAGGGGGGTGCATGGATGTGGCAGTCGGAGGGTTTTGGAGGGTAGGAGAGGAGATCAAACAGGTGGGAGGGGGCCCTCCTCAAGTAGAATGCGCTGCTCCGGTGTAGGCTGCTTGCTGTGTGTAGATGAGCAGCAGCTCTGTGTGCCTCCCACTTGTGCGGTGACATGCTTGGGTGTGGAATCCACGCTGTGGTGAAATGGAAGGAAGAGAGAGCTGCAGGGTTGCCTCTGATGGCTGACACGTGGTGCCTCTGGTGCCCACGCTGCGCGCAGACCGCTGAGGACCTGATCGCGGAGGCCATCCAGCAGCTGGACGGCTTTCCCCCCGAGAAGCGCACGCCCCTGGTGGCGCTGGCCAAGTACATTGGCTACCGCCAGAACTAGGTGGCCGCTCGCTGCCCCTAGCCAGCCAGACAGGCTGGCAGGCAGGGGTGGGGATGAGGAGTGGGGTGGTGCACGAGGGGACAGATCCCCCTCAGCAGGACGGCCCTGGTCGGCAGGCCTCGCGACTGCACCAAATCCCAGGGTGCCAGATGCACTGTGACGTGCCGCTCGCGCTCCGAATGCATTTTGTGCAGGGGAGGGGGCGAGGGTGCCCAGGGCGAGCCGCGCATTTGTGGGTGGCGCTGTGGACTCCATCTGTGGGGCTGACTCCACTGTGTGATATGGATGGGGTGTGTGGGGTAGCAGCGGGCTTTGCTGTGTGAACAGCATGCAGGTCTGCGCCTTCGGGCTTGTGGCCAGCAGCCGCACCCACCCAGCTGGGGCGCAGCTGCCCCTGGTGGCAGGCCCCTGCGCGGGCTCGCGCAGCAGCACATCTCAGGCATGCATGTGGTGCATGGTGTGTTCGCAGCTGGATGGCAGCCGCCTCCTACCGCAGCTGCTGCACGCAAGAAGGCTGCCTGGGCTGTGTGCCGCCCCTGCACGTGCACCAAGGTCGCCAGGCGCATGGGTGTGTGCGCACTGGCAGGCAGCCCCGCTGTGCAGACGCAAGCATGCATGCATTGGTCTGCTTTTGTGGGGAGGAAACTCAGGGATGCAGCTGCTTGCCCGGGCAAGCCCTGGTCCTCGGGCGCTCCTTGGCTTCTGTGGAGCTCGAAGTGGCTCTCCTTGTTTGCTGTGCGAGTAAGAAAATTAATGATGATGAGGGCTGATTTGATGGGAGTTGGAGTGAGCTGGTGGGACCTTGAGGGCATCTGTGGGTGCTGCTTGCGTTGTGAATCGGGTGCTCTCTTGTGGAGGTGGCGCCCCTTGTTTGGAATGTTGTGCTCTGTTTGGCGCATGCCTCTTAGGAGCAGGAGGAAGGGTGCGTTGGAACAGACAGCCCCGCCTCGTGCATTGAAGAACTTGAACGGTTGCAGGGGGAGGTGGCGGTGGACCCGCAGCACGTGCCCGCATGCATGCTGAGCAGGGTGTGGGCATGCTTTGAGCTGCGCTGGGCGTTCGTTTGGGCATGCAAATCTGCCTCAACTTATGTCAGCTCTCACACAGGCTTGCCTTGCCAAGCACATGGCCGAGATGTGCTTGCTTTCAAAGCAATGTTTGGTTCAGCAGCTTATGTTATTCAGCGGTAGAAGGCTTTGGCATGCCTTTGGGCAGTGGCTGGAGCGCCCTCAGCTTTGTGCCGCAAACCAGTCTTTCTTGTATGCCCTTGTTTTTTTTAAAGGGCATGTTACATGACGAGCAACCGCAGAGTGCAACCTTCTTGGGTGTGTTTGTAAGCGTGAAGAGGATTGTGAATTTGTGTGTACTCTTTGGTATTTTAAACTGTGCTAGGGGCTCCTCCACGGAACTGACCCAAGCTCCAGAGCTGTTAAAGACCGCAAAGCCTTGAAGTGAGAAGTTTCAAGTTGAGAAGGGGCTTAAACTGTTCACAAACCAAACAGCCAGTGATGACCGTACCGCTGGCGGCAGATACAGAGATTAGAAGGCAACGGCCTTCAGTCAAAAAGTGCAACTGCTTGGCTGCTCACTCATAGAATGTCCTTTGGGACTCGTTAAAATTGGAACAATACAGAGATTAGCATGGCCCCTGTGCAAAGATGACACTTATAGAAAGCAAGTCATTCACATGATGTAAAAAAAGAAAGTTCAATGTTGTTTTGGTAAGGGGGTTTGCAAGGGAGTTTCCAAGAAAAGGCCTTGAGTCAAGAAGTGCAACTGCAAGCCTGCTAAAAAGTTTGGACATTCTCGGTATTCAGGTTGTCATCCCTACGCAGGGGCCTTGCTAATCTTCTCTGCATCGTTCCAATTTTACCATATCGTGAACGTAGAACTTCTTGAAGGAGGGATCCTGTGTAAGGGAATAGGGAGCCTCCCTGAGCAAGCTTCCTGTGGAGAGAGACCACCTGGGGGGGCGGGGGTGCAATTAAAGATGACTTATCCGTATTGAAACCCACCTTCAAACCAATCAGGAGAGGTCTGCTGGCTTGTCTGCCCGCAACCCTCCTGATCCTCACTGACCCCCCCTTTTCTTTTCTGGTGAAGGGGCTTTTCTTCCCAAGTGGCCCCTTTTCCTTAA
>LFCJ01001001.1_pt1 | contig 18900 bp, 25 predicted proteins | sample 643141 | NCBI WGS metagenome assembly LFCJ01 (sample SAMN03766243, study PRJNA286221) | soda lake metagenome | biome: soda lake; feature: Kulunda steppe; material: water; isolation source: sample B1-Br-g2 brine of Lake Bitter-1 | place: Russia: Kulunda steppe | collected 2010-07
CCCCCCCTCCTCGGCCCCAGGTTCCCCCTTGTTCCTGCTCAATTCCCCGTTAAACAGCTTGAGCACAAGCAAATGAAAAGGGTTATTCAAGCGAGCAGTCCTTGATGCTGCTGTCCTATGCTGTTTCCTGCATCTCTGTCCTGGCTCTTCTCGTCACTTCTCCTATGCTGGTGCCTGAACCCCCTCCTCCAGGGCTTGGGTGCGCTCAGCCAAGGGCAGATTGCTGAACAGGAACAGCAGGTTGCACACGATGTGGTCAAGCAGTTCTGGCTGTCGCTGTGCTCAAAGGAAAGCACTCAGTTCTGCTCATAGCCTTTTACTTTTTTACGCCTTACTTTGAATACTTGTACATGCACAAGGCTGGTCATGCGTCCATTTGCCCACACCAATGCGCATATGATACAACAACGATGCATGTATAGAATGTCAGGGGTCGTTTTGAGGGCAGTGGTAAGGGGGGTTAAGGGGTGCCAGTGGGCCCTCGACTGTGCACCTGTTACCACCCCAATGCATTCTTACATGAACATATACATTCGAGTGCCAAGAAACAGGGGAAGAAGCTGTGTGAGGAGGCATTACCAAAGCGAAGGCACCATCATATTGAGCTCACCTGCTTTAATGCAGCAACCTCAGCCACAGATTCTGAACCATCAATCTGCACAGCTAGCCGTGTAGATCCCTGCAGGGATGTGGTGTTGCCAGCAAGCAAATAATGATATTGGCAACTCGGTTTTGCAGGCGTCCTCTAGGACGTTTACCACATGAACGGCACGGCATGGACATAATACCGACAAGCTTACAAGAGACTGGTTATGAAGCCACAAGGCAGTCAGGAAATTGTTTTGTGTTGTGATGGGCAGCTTGTGCAGTTAAAAACCTGGGTGTTCAGTCATGAGTATTTGCTGGGTATGAATTGCATGCCTTCAGCATGCCTTCTGGAGGCCCACCTGAGGTAGCTTGAGTCCACCATTTGATTGCGCCTCCAAACACTCTCGCAGTGTGTGCATGGTCACAGCTCCAGGCAGAGGATCCTTGTGCAGCTCCGTGGCAGGGGCAATAACATGGATCGCCACATCCTGCAGTCATCATACATCACGCCTTTAGCAAGAATGAGCTGCAGGCCAGGCATCAACTCTCTTACGTTCCAATGTCTCCTAAAAACTCAAGACTATGGACTGCTCAACCTTTAATCAGCTCGGCCAGGCTGGTAAGATTCATTGCTCCTTGTAGCTGGAGTGCCTTGGATCGTGCTCTGGGTGTTGCTCAACTACCCAGGATGCTTATGAAGTGCTCAGATAATTATCGCATGTTTGTGTGGAAGTCATTGGTTGACCAGCCATCATCAACTCCAAGCGGAATCGATGGTGCAGCAAGCGTTGCCAGAAGAGCAAGAATTTTGCCCAGAACTGCATTCCATACCCTTGCAAGTTGTTCTTCCAGACGATCCAATCCTGGACATCAGTGCCCGTTTCCTCACTTCATGAGCGTTAAGTGTCCGACATTGTTTGTTCCACACTTTAATCAATCAATCCATAAAATAATCTACCAGACAGGATGGTATTTGTTTATTTGAGTCGCTGATTGACAGATTGATGTTGGACAATGAACGCTCACTCAAGTGGTGAGGAGTTTTCAAGGTCGAAGAGCAAGAATTTTGCCCAGAACTGCATTCCATACCCTTGCAAGTTGTTCTTCCAGACGATCCAATCCTGGACATCAGTGCCCGTTTCCTCACTTCATGAGCGTTCAGTGTCCGACATTGTTTGTTCCACACTTTAATCAATCAATCCATAAAATAATCTACCAGACAGGATTGGTATTTGTTTATTTGAGTCGCTGATTGACAGATTGATGTTGGACAATGAACGCTCACTCAAGTGGTGAGGAGTTTTCAAGGTCAGGCCAGGGGGAGGGGTGATGTCAAGCCAAAATGCCACCTCCCTGCATGGCGCCCCTGACCTGTACTAACACGCAGGTGTCTTCCACAAGTCCATGGGCAGCGCATTTATGGGATCCCAGGTCAGGAGGGGGTGTTAGCAAGGGATCCAGTATGCCTAGAATTACAGGGTGATTAACTTAGGAACAGCCAGCATGTCAATATGGGTTTTCAAACGGCATCTTGTGATAATAAATTGTCTTCAGGAGATGCAACAACTGAATTGCCAAGGCAGCTGGCCACCTGTCATTTCAGCCCCAATTCAGACCTGAACAGCCCAGAGAGAAATTTCCTCTAAACTTCGGTTGCAAAAACAATGTTGGTTTGTTGTTGATTAAAATGTTCCTGGTGTACTTTGACATTAGGGCTGGGGTTGTTGGGAAGTTTTGGTGCATTCCAGTTCGAAGACAGGCCATACCACCCAAGCACAGCAGCGGCGCAGGCAGCTGAGCACTGCAGCGACACCTCTGGGCGCTTCCAGAGGCGTCCATGGCACGGCAAAGGCCCCTTAATGTGTGGCTGCAGCTGCAGTCTCAGCCAAGTCTGTTTGGTACAGCCATGTATCGTGACATATAGCTTGGCTGAGCTGACCTTCAAAATCAACCTTAAAAAATTGGCTATGTTTGCGGTTAAGTGCCTGTTTCTTCATAACTGTTTTGTCATCCAAGCCATAACGCTCAATGTTCGTAAGCTCCAAGAACGCCCTAACAGCAGAAACACTACACACCTGAAGACGCTTAATGGCCTTCCTGCCGTTGGCATCAGATGAGGTTGGGATGGTGCGCATGTAAATGGCGTCCGTGGTAGCAAGGTCCTTGAAGGGCATGCCCACAGCCAGCTTACAGCCCAGCTTGTGGTAGGTGATCTGCATGAGCGGGATTCATTTGGATCGATCTTGCCTATGTTTGCATGTTCGCATGATCAGCCATACCTGCAGGCTTGTAATTACTCGCCAGTGATCTGGACAATCTAGGAAAGTTAACCCAAATCACTCAGATTGAAAGGGCCACAATGTGAGACCTGCTTTTACAAATCCTCAAATCAATATTGCTGGCTTGCAGATCTCCCACCAAAAAGAATGTGATTCCTTGATTCATACACTTCTGACGGACCTGTCTCCTTACATGCCAAGACTGCACTGCTCAGGCTGCATAGCTGATGTCCGTCTAGGTTGTACATGCACAGCTTATGAACCTCCAGGCATCTCTGGGCAAGGCCCTCAGCACAGAGCTCAACATGCTTGTTCTGGGCTTAGAGAAAGGCCTGGGAATGGTATGAGGCATCCCTAGAAAGCGAAATTGGCAAATGTCCTCAGCACAGCTGTCAAATCTGCTCATAAGGCCTAATCACTTGGTACTCAAGAAAGAGTTCTGGAGCCTGAACAATGCACGGCTGTTGCAATTACCAACGTCACACTTTACACCTGTCTTTTTCTGTCACATTTGCAACTTGCATCCATTGGTGCATAATTCGCCACAACTGCTATTACACACACCTCAGGCTGCTTGCTCAAGGCTTCAGGCGTCACAGCGTTGAACACTGTGCCGTCGCGGTGCAGCAGTCCACGGAAGTCGAAAGCCTCTCCCTCCTATGGGCATGGATGCACACACCAGGTTGACAACCAAGGCAGCAAGAATGAGGATAAACATTGCCTTAAGCATGTTTGAAAGGGCAGCACTGCAACAATTGCTTGGTTTGGGCAAAAGAGCAAGTGGCCAGAAAGCGCAAAAAGCAGATTTCCAGCCACTGCAAGTGCCCAAGCTGTACAAATGCGCAACAAGTAATTGCACAGGGCAAACATCAGCACAAGCACATGAGGGTTCTAAACATGGAACATGAATGATGTGTGCACCGCAGCAGTAAGGAAAGAAGGCGCCGGCGGGGTGGGGGCAGGGGGGTAGAGATTTGCCAAGCATTGTGCCACTGTCCGGGCATGCCTCAGCAAGCATGCAGAAACTTACCTTCTGGACAGGAAGGTCGCCCTTTCGCTTCTCATACGTGTGGATATCGCGGGTAATTTCTTCAAAAGGCTCCACTCCCCAGTTCTGCTCAGGCAAAAACAAGTGAGAATCATCAAACCGCCCACAATGTACGATGCATGTATGTATAATGCACTGGTGAATAAAATATTTTCAAGGGTTGCACAAGCCTTGCGCACCTCACTGGCTGCCTTGTGACCCAAGTCCGCCAACCTTTGGCAAGGGTCCATCTCATACTCAGGATCCTCCGTCAAGGACACGCGGATGGTGTCTCCAAGGCCATCCATTAACAGTGCACCAATACCAATAGCACTTTTCATTCGTCCGTCCTCACCCTCACCAGCCTCTGCACACAAATGCCAGCAGATCGCGAGTGAATATTTTAGTCACTTGGGTTACTGTCAGCAGTGAACTAAGGACAAAAATATGCAGAAAGACATGCAGCAAGTTTGCCAGATACGTCACCAAGCATTCATGAAAGAAAGTCATACCAGATGCAGTTATCTGCAGACAAGGCATGCACATGGGTGTTTTCATCTCTAAACTCAGAAACCCGCACATGCCCGCACTTGAATACTAATGCATAATGAGTGAACCAGCATCTACAATTGCAAGCCTAGATCCCACGTGGCACAGGTGCAGGTCCCTTACTTCTCACTCGAAGGAAATTGAGTAATGAGAAGGGATGCACACATAAGAATCTAGGAAATATGCTGTTGCAAAGGAAACACCACATCAGTTATGCCAAGTGGGTGCATTATGCTTCTTGTCTTCAAAGAGGGTATGCACATGATGTTGGAAGCTTGCCTGTAACACCAAGATGCAGGGGGTAGTCCCAACCCCTGGCATACATCTCCTCTGCCAGAAGCCTGTACGCCTGCAGCATGCAATGGACACTGGCATGGTCTAACCTTGTCTGATTTGCTGATTCAAGGGCTGGGATACTCTTACAAGGTAACTTAGGCAATAGCAAGTTTAGCTATGGCCAATGCAGGCACACTCTTAGTAGGGGACTGCGAGAGCAATCTGCCCCAAGGGAGCACACACCATCTGCATGACTGTTACCCTGTATACAATAAGTAGGTTCAATTTTTGTGTGGAACTTGTTCTTGAAGCTGGTTTGCTTCAGAAAAGCAGATGGAAGTCCATCTATACAGGACATGCCTAGCATGGCATGTTCTACTGCCTGAAGTGGTGGATGACTCTACTACTGATAAATCCTACACCAAATCAATTGCACTTGAAGTGTTGGACCAGCCTGTTTGAAGGCTCTGTAGCAGCCGGGATGCTGGGCTTGGTCTTCTCCACCAACTCTCTAGGCGAAACTACCAAACACAAAGAAATCACTAGCATTGCCTAAGGTACCAGAACCCAGGACCACACCAACCTGCACCATAACCAAGGGATTGGATGCCTTCATCGAGAACACAAAGTTATGGTAGTCATGCTTCCGGCACACCTCTGCAAACTCGAACGCTGAGGCCACCATACCTCTGCCAAACACAAGGAGATGCCATGAGGCTCATGAGTTGTTTGTTGTTGTCTTGGTCTTGAAAGAGTAATAAATTATCAGACGTGGATGACTAAGCAAAAGTCCGGGCATGCTACTTTTTTGATGCGAACTGTAATAATATCATATAATTAGGCTGCTGGCAGAATTTGGAGTGAAGAAGACAACCCTGGTGGCCTTTTTGGCCTATTTTGGCAGAGGAAGGTATCTGACCATAAGTCCAGGCATAATATTTTTTAAATCAACTTTTACTATATGATTAGGCTGCTGGCAAAATTTGGGGTGAAAAAGACGACCCCGGTGGCCTGGGTGGGTGCTCAGCCTTTGTTTTTGGCCTAATTTGGCATAGATAGCGCATGCGCCCTCACAACAGGCCCATCAAGAGCTCCTTTTACCCCCAAAACCACACCAGTATACTTGTATTGTGTTGCTTATTGTCATGTTGGCGGACAACTTCGCAGCATCAAATCATTATGCAAGATCAGCTTAAGTTCTGGAAAGCGGCAGGATTGGAGCGAGTTTGGGGATGTACCATTTTCCTGCCAAAATGGTGCAAAATTGTGCCAGAATGGCCAATGGCACGCACGCCGCGCCCCCACCTCGCATTTCCTCACACAGCCTGCCTTTTTATAACATATGTACATGTTGTGCATGGGTCTGGAAATGGGGCCAGCAAGTGGGCGGAAATGCTAATTGGCCATGTTTGGGGGGGTCCAGTGGTGGGGACGACCATCATATTCCATCCAACATTCAAGCTTGATGACGAAATCCAGGCTGGCAGGGGGAAATCCGTGTACATAGCGCCTCAAATATCGCGCAATATAGCGGTATATTGCTAAATAGCGCTATACACTGACCCCTAGATACAAGAGTCTGCTGACAGTGCGATTGACTGACCCTGTTGGATACTCAGTGCGATCGATCCGCGGAATCCCTGCCCCTACTCAATCACAAGGCCAACTGAGCATACAAGGAATCAATCTGCTTCGAAAAATGTTTTGGTCAATGGCCCGTGCGGATTTCTGTGCAGCTCTCTTTGATTCAATTCTCAGGCCATCTCGCCCCTCTCTGGCCTCCCTCGCCTTCCACGTCCCAAAATGGCACCTTGTGTCCGGAATTGAGTGGCCTATTTTTGAGGCCAGAGATGCCCAAATTGGAGGTATGTGTGCTAGAGGCCAGCCAATATTTTAAATCAGTTCTGGCTGCCTCCTCCCCTCCTACTTTTGACCTTGCCAAATGCAGCAAAAAGTATGCTTTCAGTTGGAAGAAGGAAGTGCGCGCATTTGTGAGGCAGTTTGGCTTTACAAGGGGCGGGCCGCTCATGGAAAGGACCATTTTCACCCACTTGTGAGGCAGGCGGCTAGACAGCAACAAATAGTCCTTGCTAAAAATGTGCATGGGCAGGCGCTAGGCCAGAGCAATCGCACTTGGGTGTGTCTCCGTAGAAGCTCAGGATGCGCGCAGAAAGGGAGCCATGGTTGGTGCCAATCCGCATCGCCCTGCCCAGCTCCTTGCACTTGAGCACCAAAGGCGTAAAGACCTTCACAAGCATGTGCAAAGCTCAAAAATTAAGATATGAACTTGGAATTTGGACTGTTCAGAGAGCAAACGTGAACACAGCACTTCCAGGTCCATGGGGCATCTTGCTCGGGTAATGGTTGACAAGAAGAACAAATGCTTGTTGAAAACACACAACTGTTTCCTTGACTGTCTAGCAACCCTAGTACACCTAGGGCACAATGAAAGATGCATGTGCAGCACACAGCAATACCAAGGCTGTCTTGCAGTCTGTGTGCTATATTTGAAGCAAAATTTGTACTGAACATCAACCTCTCCTGGTGCATACCTCCTCAATATGAGCTCGCTCAGCCTCAAACTCTGCAGGGTCGTCGTAGTTGATCTCTTCAAATGTCTTGCGGCCATCCGCGAAATTGCCAGGATTAATGCGGATCTTCTCGAAGGCCTCAGCTACCATCAAAGCCACAGCAGGTTGGAAGTGGATGTCAGCGACCAAAGGCACATCATACCTGCATGTTCGTGTGCCTTGTCAGTATTTTAAAGCTGGAAGATGTTGCTGGATATATGTAATCAGTTCTAAGGTCTAAGAGCAACCTAATGAGGTATTCATAGCATTCACACAGCAACATAAGGTCAGGCACCTAATGGTAGAACCTCTGCCATGCCATGTAAACAATGGCAAGCATGCTTCCACTTCGATTCACTGGGTCCGCTAGGCATAGCTTTTTTCCTTATGTTCCAGCCAAGCCTTTTTCTGAGCACTTATGCTAAAGTGTGGTGTATGCTCCAGACACTCAAGCAGGCAGCGGGGCACCTGTGATGGGAACTTGGCTGTCCACCCCCGCAACCTGTGGGTTCGGAGTTCGATCCTCACTGGGGGCTCACAACCGGCTAAGCTGCCCTCATTTGGCGGATTCAGCCTTGAAACCTTAAAACCTTATGTGTGGTGCAGGAGGGGCTAGAGAGGCAGCAGCTAGTGATGCACGAAGTGGTTTCAGATGGGCAGACTCTTTGGTCAGCCACCTTATGGATTGAGAACTTTGTGTAGCCAAAATGCAAGGTTGTTCAGTTTATTGCACTCATGCCTTCTGCCGGATCCATTTTGGCGGCCAAGCCGTGGCCACTAAGCTCCTACAGCAATTTCAGAAGCTCCCTGTCTGGACAAGAATGGGTGATCTAGAAAGTTTCAATTTCCCCTCTGCAAGCTGAAGGTTTGTATGAGGAAGACGCTCGGAGACTGGGCAAACAAGAAATGCCTTTCTGCAGTTTGGGACTGTATGCGATAATGCACCCTCTTCAGCCGCTTGCGGTTTATGACTTCTGGCCATACAGCTGCACATTTCATTTGAATGGCTCAGCAAGGAATTTCTTTGGTCTGTTATCCTACCACTCATGTGTTATACAACCATGCTCTACCTGATGACCCAGTGAGAACTATTCGCCGGAGTGGAACCGTGCAGGACGCATCAATTCCTCGTGCACACAATAGTTTGACTGAACTTTAGCTGAGTGCAAGGAATGCAAAGCACAGAAGGCCTCCATAATTACATATGCAAGACATGCACTCAGGCAATGCCCTTGCCAAGCAGATGCCGGATTCTGGCCCAACGTTTGGGTTCACTCAAATATACTTACCCATCCTCGAACAGCCTTTGCCTGATGGCCATGCAAGCCTTGGCCTCCCTCTTGCCCTGGACAGTGATGCGCACCAAGTCCGCTCCCGCGTCTGCGCACTTCTTGACCTGAGCAGAGAGGACGCGCAGAATGAGGGATGAGAAGATGGCAGGACTGCCTTTTAGCTCCACGCGTTGGCTTGCCGACGACTCCGCCCTCAGCATTGTGCAGCGCCAAGTTGGACCATCTCTGGCCCGGTCAGTTGTTGGCACACCTGTGCCACTGTGGCCTCGACGTCCTTTGTGTCCGTAGTGGTCATGGTCTGCAGCGCAACTGGGTGGTTGCTGCCAATAGGCACCTTGCCTGCCTGCGGTGAGGAAGAGGAAGGGGAGCGGATGGAGCCGAACTGTCAGATTGTAAACCAAGGGGGGAGCAAAAGGGGAGCCTACCATGACCGTTCTGGTCGGGCGCCTCTTGGTGGCATGCACACTCTCACAGTACTTGAAGTCCAGGTCTACGGGCGGGACAGCCACGGATTGGGCACGGACCTGCGAAGAGGGGCAGGGGGGAAGGGTGGAAAGGCGGGTGCAGGCCGGTCTGCCGCTTGTGACTATGCGTACACGGTCACATTGCACACCCAACAAGCCAAAACCACTGCACGCAAGTTAGTGCTTTTTCAAGGACCGACCTTGAGTGCACATCTGCTCACGCCAGGCCGGGCAAGGCCAACGCGTGAGGCGAATGCACTCCGTGTGTGAAGGGTTTGCATGCTAAGTCTATTTAAAATGCTGTGTGGGTGGAGCGGTTGACCTGTGTGCAGTGCGTTCTCTTCTTTTTCTATCCTTTGTGTTAAATTTTATTATGATTAGAATGTGTAATTTGCTCAATGTTTAACACCCAATAATCTGATCCGCAAACCAGGCACCCTGCCAAAGCTGAGAAGGATGAGCTACCATTCTTAGGTAAAGAGGGACGGAGGAGGGGTCATTGCAACAGAGCTGCAAATGCGTGCAAGTGCGTGGGCACCGATTGCCCCTGATTTTGGAAGGCGTTTGCTGTTTCATGCCATGCGCCTCTCGAGGAAGCTGCTCCGTGCCCTCATGTACAATTTTGCATGTCTACAGATGCACCAGCAAGCTGGCTTGACATTTCTATGCAAGTAAACACCGCACAGACATGTATGTGCAGCTTTTTGAGGATGGGATGTAGGCTTGCAAGCGAAGGAATGTCAGCTGCTGCGGCATACGCAGCAAGTGGCGGAGGCAGGATTATATCATGACCCCGCCTGGATTGTAGACCATTGATTGCAGACCATTTGCTCACAGAAAAGCCAGGGGGGGCGCTCACAGGTACACAACATTAAAGAAATGTTTTAAAAAACACGTTCTTGAGTGCACACGAAAGCTGTTCTTCTCGGCAGTCCATGTCTGCATGATGTAATCTTATACTATAAGACACATGCGAGCAAATTAATTCGTTCAAATCTGCTATGTTACGGCAACACAGGGTCTCCGTTTCTGGACAGTGTGGTCTATATTGCTGACATAGGAAGTTTTTGGGAATGATACAGTAGAGACGAGTTTTTTTGTGTCTCTTAATAGTAAAGGCTGAAACCACTCCATCATGTAGACTAAAACAGTGAATTAATCGTTATGGTGATTGTGTCAGGGTATGCTTGGTGGCGAGTACTTTTAAATCAGAAGCGGCTAATACTTCTTTATTTCCACAGCAAAAATATCACCGGGTTTTCGTTAAGGACGCCCCATAAGAGAGCATAGAAGCTTTTAGGTATCTGTGCATGATTTTTACTGCCTTGACATTTATAGCAGGCTGCTTATCAATAGCAGTGCCTTTTGCTGTAGCATTGGCAAACTCATTTTCCATCTACGCATTTTGAGCTTTGACTGAGTAAAAGTTATAGGTGTGTCTGATTTGCTACTCGTGAAGAAAAGATGCTCCAAAACTTTTCCATGCACTTGCTTCCTGTGAAATGAAGGAACGGGAGCTGTTTCCTGATTCAAGGAACAAGCACCGTCTGTGGCTACAGGAGTGCAGAAGCTATGCCAGTCAGTTCTGCTCTGTTTATAGTTTTTCTGATCACAACTCAACCAGAGTCAGATAGATGACTGTTTCAGTTGAAGGTTTGATGACTCCTGCTCCAATATGCTGTTGACTTCTGTAATAGAAGCTCTATTTCTAAAAGTGTTAATCTGGAATCTTCGGTATCATCATTGCTACCATCGTCTGGAATTTTCAGTATCAGATTTTTTGGATACATGCGCTTTGAGGCTAGGAGAAGTTGCATTAAACCTGGGCTTTTTGTCAGAGCTCCAAATTTTCTAGACTAGTCTTGGTATTTGGGTCAATTGAGCCGCGCCCTGATTCAGTTGACGAGGGCGAGGGTCGCTTGGTCAAGGGTAGCCTGGTTTCCTCTCTAACAGTATGTGTTGCGCCTCTTCGTTCCATTTTATGTGTACTAAGAGGTCACATAGAGGAGCTGTAATGCTTTCAATCCAGAATTCCTGTTGGCGGTAGGTCACTGAGGCCTGAGAATAGTGCCTATGAAAGCATAAACCTGGACGCACTCTCATAATTGACGCTTCAGCACCTGCACTAAGGCCCTTACCGTTTAGGAGGAGCATTGAGGTAGCAATGGTGTTATCAATGGTAAGACTTGAGTGGATTGCGTAACGCACCAAGTTGAGCATGACACCATCATCATGAAGAGGTTGGCTTGCCAAGAAGCCTGTGAACTTAGTTGCTAACTTAGCATTTGAAATGATGGAAGTGGGATGGGCAAGACAACATCACCTGTCCTATGGCACTATATATCTACAGATGAACAGCTATAGCTTGCATCTGATGCTGATCTGTCCTTGATCATCTTAGCCCATGCCTGAGCATGCTTTAAGCGTTAGGTCAGGAAAGCCTTGTGAGAGTCTAATGTTTTGCATGTTTGTTAATGTGCCTTTGAGATGCATCTTTTATTTTGAAACAGAAGTCAAACAGCTCTAAATTCATGTCCTTGGGTTGAGGCATAATCTGATTGTGAGATCTCACTTTTCTCTTCTGCGGTCCAGCATATATGGGTGAAAGGATTGCTGTCAGGTGAGGGTGGTAGGAATGTAATGTCGTTCCCATAATTATTAAGAGCAGCATGTTTTGCTATGGCATAGGCAAACTCATTTCCAATCACACCAGTGTGGGCTTTAAATGTAAAAGTGTGTGGGAGTGTCTGATTCGCTGACCATGGAGACAACTTGTTCCAAGAGTTTTACATGTGTTTGCTTCATATGCAATCCAGGATATAAGAGCTGTTTGTGTATCTAACACAGAGAGCAGGCATTGTCTGTGGCTATGTGAGTGCACTTTGCCCTTTAAGTGCAAATGCTATCCCAGTCAGTTCTATTCTGTCGATGGTATTGCTCATTCCAATTCCGCCAGAATCAACATAGACGGCTGTTTTTGTTGAAGTATCAAAGCTCCTGCTCCATTACGTTGTTTACTTTTATAATCTAGGCAACCTCCATCAGTGTAGGCCCACAAACGCCAGTCTGAAACTTTCAGTCTTAGATTATTGTTTGTAAGCACTGTGAGGTGAGGGGCTGTAGTGGTAGATATGGGGTTCTATGTAAGATCTGAGTCCTGCGGTTTCTTCATAAATGGTCTAGGTGTTTTGATAAATTCAGCTTTGCTCTGAATGGATGGATGTGGGCAGGGCGAGAATTGCCTCAGGTATGCCATTAGTCAAGGCTACAAACCACCTTGGGTTCCTATCAAACAGCATGTGTTATGCTTCATTGTTCTGTAGAACAATTAGATTAATTCAAGGTCCCATTGAGGAGCTGTAGTGCTTGCATTGTTTCCAATTCATAATTCTTGTCGGCGGTTGGTCACTGATGCCTGGGGAAAAGTGTCTAAGATTGTACAGTGCTCTGGATGTTCTCTTAGAATTTGCATGTAAGCATTTGCACTAAGGCCCTTCCAATTTGGAGGAGCGCAAAAATAGCAGTGGCACTTTCAGTGGAAAGAGATACGTTGATTGCCATCGGTAGATTGCATGGCACACCAAGTTAAGCATTACGCCATCGTTGCAGAGAGTGTGGCATACCGAGAAGCCTGTGGAGTTTGTAGTGCAATGATAACTCTTTGAAAAAAGAGCCATAGCTTGCATCGGATGCTGATCTGTCCTTGGTCACCATAGCTCATGCATATAGTGCTTTGAGCATGTGGTCGGCTATGGCTTGCATGTGTGAGTCTTTGACATTTTGGCTTGTTTTTTTTAACCTTCCAGGTGCATTCTTTTTTGTAAGAAAGGAGACCAACTAGCTCAGAGTTCAGGTCTTTGGGAAGTGGCATGACCTGGTTGTGATAACCTGAATCCTGTGCATGGTGGAAGGCAATTGCTAGATTCATGTTTAATTTAGTGCTGAACATACCTACACACTTTCCTTCAGGGATGTAAATACAAGTCCTTGTGGCATCTGAAACTTGTGGAAGACTTGCATGGCTTACAGGGCTTATAGGACTTTCTGGATCAATGCGGTGGTTTTCTGTCTTTTATAGCTTGACTTGAACAATTAGGTTGACCTCTCTGATCCAGTTTTTGCATTCCCCAGTTGATTGAATGTCTAGTTCAGGGTTAGTTGGCTGCGTATCAAAGACAGCTTTCTGTCAAATCATGTCTGCTTGTGTGGTATTCCAGGTGCTAAGGATAATGATCAAAGCCCTGGCGTTCCAGGTTTTTGTCATGATAGCTGGTACTTTAGTGCTTGTTCTTGAGACTCATACTCAAATACCCTTTTTTACCATTCATTTGATAATTCTTTCGGCACCCAAATCAGAGCCCTGGTTATTTCTATTAACTCTTGCTCTGAAAAGTTTGTTCTCTCCGTTTTGGGGGTAGGCGTTTAGTGGCTTCAGACAGGGCATGCCCAAATACTCACCTGTCATTATTTCATCTCTTAAGGCATCAGCATAGCAATTAAGTCCAAGAGGCACTTTCAGAGGTATGTCCTGTTGTGGGCATTTCACTGATACATGTTTGTTGTGGGGTCAACCTGCTCCACTTAAGTTCATGGATCACAGCATAGTTCACAGCCGGCATCCTTGTTGTAGCTTCTAGGTGTGTTTGTGATGCTTGGTACCCAAATCTATTTGGCCTTCTTTATAGTTAGCAGTGCCCAACTTTCCACTACTAGAGCTCGCATTGTATAATGTACTGTTTTTGACATGGTGTCAAATTTCTTTTTCTTCTGGGGTAGACACTGTTTACATTCTAGCACACTTCTAGCTTAAAGGTTGTAATGATAGATGGCATCTAACAGTTCTGTTGGGTCATTGAATTGTGCTGCTGTATTATTTTACAGCCTTAGATGAGGATGCTAGGTCTAATCCGTCAAGCCTTGATAGTTATTTCTGGGAAGTTGGGGCAGGCTAAATTTGATAGTCTGTTTAGACTTGTTTACTTGCTGTTTCTCAGAGCCACCCAAGGACTGAAACTGGTTTCAAGAAGTTCAAAAAAAATACCACTAGATTACCGACACATACATACTCTCAACCACAGTCAAGAACTACTCTTCCCAACAGAATCCAGCCCACACTTAGCCAAAAGTTCCTGACTGGAAAGAGTGGGCATACATAGATGGTAGCTGCCACATTCACCAAGGAAAACAAGTGACAGGTGCAGGCACATACCACCCTGCTACCTCTACTCCCAGCTTTGTTGAACCAAATGGTATGGGCATTACAAACACCATTAACAGAGCTGAACTGTGGATGCTATCACAGCCGCCATTCTTCACGGCTACTCACATATTGCCACTGACAGCCTCTTGTCTCTCCACCAAATCAGGAAGCTCATGTTGCACCCTGAGCTTCATCGCCGCCACGTGCAAGGGTTTATTTTGAAGATACTCATGCAAATTATCTGCAACTCGCCAAACCCTGTGCACCTATTGACAGTCAAATCTCACGCTGGTATTGCTGGTAATGAGTGTGCAGATGCTGTGGCCAATTGTCAAGCAACCCAAGTCAACGCAAATCTTGCAAACACAGGGATACCATGAGCCGGCATTAATGGCAACCCTTTTTATAACATAACGTGACTTGCATGCTAAAAGGGGATATCCCCTCTGCTTCAACATCGTCAAGGCCCTCCTACCTAGCTACCCCAAAGCACAATTATTTCTCAAATCTCTACGTTGCTCTGAAGACACATATGCACTCCAAACATAAACTTGGCAACGTAAACCCTACAACCAGTTACTACACATATTACAAAGGTTAACTCCCCTTAGCCTACAAAAACATCTGCAACACTTTCTGGACAATGTTCAATCTGTCCTTCAAGATAAAGGAAAACATTTTAAAATGTGGAAATTTCCACTACCGCACAGGTACCATTTTCAATCAGAAGCATGCTGTTCGATTTAAGACATCAAACAGTCTTCAATGCCCCCTCTGTCATCACTCTGACAGTGCCCTACACATTCTATCAGCTTGTCAACACCAGGTAATCCCTGGTATGATTACTGAACGCCACAACATCGCATGTAGACTCATCATGAAAGCTACTAGCTATAGTATAGAAGCAGGCTCCTTGGGGGGTGTTTTATTCAAATAGATATTGCGTGAAGACCACTTAGCCTTACAAAACCTGCAAATCCCCGTAGGATCTAGGATCTACCAACAGAACCGTCCCAGAATTGCTCTTCCCTCGCCGTGTCCTACAAAACAATGACTCACTACTATCCGCCCAGATGCTTTACTAGTAAATGAAATGCCTACTAAGAAGCCAAAAAAATTAACAGATGTTCACCCTAATTATGCATCAAGAAGTAGGACAGGGTGCAGAGGGGAGAGGGGGCTCTTAGCAACAGCACCAACAGGCTGCCAGCCTTTGTCCAGATTCTGGAACTCCAGTCAGCTCCCACCCAATCAGCGGCACATCCATTTTGTGGAGGTCAAGTACTGTGAAGATACCAGGCCCAGGAGTCAGCTTGAAGCAGCTCACCACCAGCACGGCGTGCTCTGTCAACACCTTCGCCGAGCTGCAGCCAATGTTAACCTCCACTCTATCCTTTTGGGAGTGGGAGGTACCATCTACAGCCCTAATAGTTTAGAGCCTCTTAATCCTCAGAAAGCCACCAAGCTTGCTGAGAAGCTTCATGCTCATTCGGTTCAGTATGCTTACAAACTTGTTAGTACCAGACACGCTCTTGAGAAAATTTATGCCACAAATCATCATCAAGCCCAAGAATGGGGGACCAGTAGTCATCTCCGTGATCCCCACTGACTTCTTTTGTTTCTTTGAACGTGGAAGAGTCACACGGTGCTTAGGCCCTAGGTGGCTCTTTTTCCTTAATTGATGTAGGGAGTGCTTCGCTACCTTCCCAGTTTTTCTTTTCTTTTTTGTTTCTCAGAGCCCATCATAGGTTTAGCAGACCTCAATATTGAATCATAAATTTGTCCTTGTTTCGATGTCAGGAAGAGGGCCCTACATCAACGGTTGTTAGGAGGATTGTACATGTCCAGGATGTGCATTCAATTGTTTGTAATGATTCCTGGTCATTCTTCTTGTGCTTCGTCTTGTATTATTCGGACTATGGCTATTTGGCTGACGGCTATGTAGTGGCCTTTTGTTGATCATACCTGGTATAGCAATGTCCATATCTATTTTGTCAGGTCTGCCTCTCCCTGGAGGGATGGTTGTTGCTGATGGTTGATGGCTTAAGGTATCATCTGCAGTCGTGGATTTGCTGATGTTGGTTCGCGCGTCCTTCTGCCAGTTATAGGGTGGACGTGTCCAGTTGGTGGGATATCTTGTTTGACTAGTAGGTATATTTGTATCATGATTTTTGGACTCAGGTTGTTTGTGTTTTTCTCACGCAAAAGGCAGAGACTAGGCCAGGAATACATGAAGGTTCCCTTGTTATTTGCACAGATGTGTATTTTGTTGCAGGACTCGATGAGGCCAAAAGTCTGTTCGACTTGAAAATACTTCTAGCCATTTTAGGTGTTATATCCTGTATTATTGGGCTGCTAGGCAGAGCAAACAGGCATGTAATCCATGTGCATGCCATGTCGGAAAGTTGGGCTTCTTCTAAATCAAGCTTAAGTCTTATAGATTAGCAGTTGAATCAGATGGGATTTAAATGGGCATTTGAATTAAGGCAAACTAGTATTGAATGCCACATAAAACAAGATGGGTTTCAGATGGGCCATTTGATTCAAGAGGCCTCTTCTCTATAGATCATGAATCAAATTTATTACACATGGCCTTCAAATGGTGTAGCTTACAGTGCTGGCCAGCTCAGCAAAGGTTGTCTGAAGCGCCTCATGCCTGGTTGAAGAGTGTTCATTGTCACGCCATATTGTGTCTTTGCCGAATTAGTGTCTGAGACTGTGTGCTTGAGATCAGACAGTTATTGGTTGGAGATATTTAACTGTGCCCAGAGTATTGGAGGGCCAATTATTGAGAATCCTATTTTCTCCTTTGATTGCACTCGGGGAGCATGACCTTACCAACAACTTACATGCTTGCCTGTACAGAAAAATGCTTGCCTGTACACATGTGGCTCCTTGAAACATGCGCAATTCCTACCGTATGTACGCAAGCCAGCTTTGGGACGCCCAATTTTTACGGCAGGGCAAAGAAATGGACAATCCTATACCAAATGGCTGCTGACGTTGCCCAAGAGAGTGATGATGGTCAGGGAGAAAACCCCGTCATAGTGCATTATGCGTGAGCGTGGTCTTGAGCCTCTACAGTTCAACTGGTTCCGAGCGGCAGTGTGGCTGTACAATGCTTTAACTCAAAGCAATAGCTCCACTGCTAGAAAGATTTTATTGCTGACATGCAACTGAGCTAATTGTGCGATGATTGCTGGTCATCCCACAACCTATCTGCCATGAATGGTCTGACACAATCCTACATGTTCAAAGAAGGGCTGCTGAAGTGTGAGCCCATTGATCTCGGTCGTATTTGTGGACTTCAGGGAGAGGCGCTTGGATTATTGGACATCTTATTATGATACGCATCCATGAGAGCGCAACAGCAAACGCTCCACTTATCATCAATAGTGCGCCCTCCCTATAAAGAGGTCCCTGGTCACACGTTCGCCATACATCCTTCCCAGATGCATATTTCTTGACCTTCCTCGTGACATAATTCGCAGCATGGCTCGCTTCAGACTTCGTGCCCACACCCTATGAATTGAAACAGTGACCTGGACTCACAATACCTCCCCCACTTGTGACTTGTGCAATGCTAATGACGTACGTCAAGCACCATCAACTTTTCCGCACCCCCTCTAGTAGCTCGAACAGGTTAAGAGACTTAATCAGCCTAGCAGATGCCACAGGCCTGGCCTTGTTAATGCATGAGTGCCTAGATTCTAGATTACAACCTTGCTTGCCTTTTGTTGGATTTGGTTGCAGGCCTTTTTGGCTTCAGCTAAGCTACCCTTGTTCGGCAGCTGCAGCTATATCACCTAATCTCATGACGTACAAGATGAGAAGCACGTCTTCTTTCACTGCACCTATCCACACGTGGTCTCTCTCCACAGGACTTATGCGTCTCTGTTTCATCCCGCAGGTTTCAACAATGTGTGTTTTTGTGGGCCAGAAACATTTCTGCTTTAATTCTTCTTTATGCACTTATTGCTTTTAATAAAAGCCTTTTATTGAGCAGGCTAGGCTTCTTGACTGAAGGCCTTTTCTTGTAACGCCCTTGTAAACCCCTCACTGATTGGGCATTGTGGGCAACACAGCCATCCCTTACAAACAAAATATCTAAACCCTCCAGACTTAAGAGGAGGCTCGTCATGGCTCTGAAACCAAGCCCCATCAAGAAGCCACAAGGACAATGAAAAAATTGAAAGGAGGACTCACACAGTAGCTCATGAATTTTGCCTGCTCCAGTTGGCAGTAATCGGTTAACAAGTAGAAATCGCGACGCATCCCAAACAATTTCGTCAAGAGAGCACAAAACATACAAAATTCCCCAGCCCTACTGCAGGAGGGTCCGCTTGGGATGCCCTGGCGGGCAAGGAGCCTGCCACCCCTTCCCAAGTACCCGATGGAACAGCACGTCCATTTCAATGAGGTGGGGGCTGGCGGGCAGGGCGCATGTGTCCTGGAACACACCAGGCTCTGTGCCATGGACGTGGACACTGCCAGGGCCACCCTGGCAAGGCTGCTGGGCTCGCCACCAGCAGGTGCAGCCGCCACCTCCTACAGCTCCCCCCCCCTCTGTGCCCACCCCTGGCCATCCCCGCCCCTGGACGGGTGGCATCGGCTCCCCCATCCCCATGATTGAGGCTGCACGCTCGGCCCGTGCC
>LFCJ01001004.1_pt1 | contig 18875 bp, 28 predicted proteins | sample 643141 | NCBI WGS metagenome assembly LFCJ01 (sample SAMN03766243, study PRJNA286221) | soda lake metagenome | biome: soda lake; feature: Kulunda steppe; material: water; isolation source: sample B1-Br-g2 brine of Lake Bitter-1 | place: Russia: Kulunda steppe | collected 2010-07
CAGGGTGGGCTTTGAAGGCCACAGATGTCCACACACACAATTGGGGGTGCAGGGTGGGCTTTGAAGGGGTGGGCTGACGGTACGCGCGCCCTCCCACTCTCACACGCATGGGCCACAGAGGGTGAACTCCTGGGGGGGTGGGCCACGCGTGCCCGCTGTGTTCTTGTCTGCTGCACCGCTCGTTACATGCATTGGTGGGACAGGCAGGTGTGTGTGTGTGTGTGTGCTTCCTCTTACTTGTGACCCTTCCCATGACCTGGCTGCCACTTGGCACTGAGTCTGCCCAAGCCAGGCGTGTGACCCGGGTGCAGTGTGTGCTGCACACGGCACAGCGTCTGCCCCGGAAGAACTTTACCAGGCTGGAGTGTGTGCTGCATACATATCTGAGGGGGGCAGTTGCATTGAAGTGGCCAGGTCCTCAGCAGCGACCCTTGCTCTTCCTGTGCAAGCTGCCCTTGACCCTCCCCTGCGCATGTGCGAAGAAAGGTCGTGTGTTATGCTTATGAACCAACACACAAATGCACGCGCCCAGTGCCCGCTTGTACGGAAGCAAACACAGTGTCCAAACTGGGAGGTTCATTTTGCAACTTCACACGCCCGACACGCTGTGCAGACCCTTCCTGCGTTTTGCTGGCTACCATCCCAGCATCCAGTTGTTTGAGCTGAGTGTGCTGTTTGGCCTGCACCAGTCTCGGACGCGCATGTGCAGGCCGATGGCGCCTGTGCTGAAGATCTGCGAGGAAGACAAAAAGTGGGTGATAGCGTAAAGGCCTGCTTTCTGCTTGTTGCCGGTGGATGTGCGCTTGCTTTTGCTGGCTTGGTGCAGGTGGATGTGCGCTTGCTTTTGCTGGATTTTGGTGCAGGTGGATGTACGCTTGCCTCTGCTGGACTTCGGTGCATCACAAAGGACCCGTCCTGTACTTTGTGGGAAGTGCACCCATCAGCTGCCTGCTTTGCCCCATAAACTTCCTGGAAGGTGCCACGTGTTTCCCCCTGCAGCCATGCCTTTTGTTGGCAGGGCATGTGAACAAATGGCTTGAGAACGCACTGTTTGTCGGGGCAGGCAACCCCCCCGTTTGTTCCATCTGCTGCGTGCATTCTCTATTTCTGGTGCGATGCTTGATCCTGTTGTATCAGCTTCGTGGCCAGGCAGTGCAGGAGGCCTTTTTCCGCTGTGGCCCAACAGCCACCCCTGCAGTTGCTCCTGTGCTCCTGCGTTTGCTGAACGATGCAGGGCAGAAGCAATGCAAGCGCCCACACCTGTGTGTTGTAGCTGCACACGTTTTAAACTCAAAATTGAAAATTAAATGGCAAAACTGCCAGACAGGGTTGCAAGAGACCATGCCACCGTCGCACCCGCTGCTGCTCCTCTATCACACGCCTGCCTGCCGCGCTCCTGTTTTACGCAGCCTGGGTTCAGCTCCTGCGCGGGGCCTCTGTCCAGGAAGTCTTTATTCACCCTCCATGCTGTGTGCAGCTCCTGCTTCCTGGGATGCACGCCTCCCTTGCATACAACTGCTGTGTACAGGCGGCGGGAGTTTGATGTCAGCGCCTGCCACATTGAGCACATAGCCGGCTGGAACTTCTGGCGCTTTTCGCTTCATCTGGAGATCAGGCCAACTCAGCGGAGCGCGCTATACCGCGTCTCCACCCCAACAGATCACATGTGAGGAGGGGCACAAGTCAAGTGTACAAAGGTGTAAAATGTTTGTGATAACCCGAGGACGGCAGGTTCACTGGTTTGTGGCTGGTCAACTGCAGAAGTCGAGGAAGTCTAAAAGAGGGTTAAGCACACCCACAGCGTATCCGAAGACAACATTGGAAGGGCGCCCGCGGGGTTTTATTTGAGATGCTCTTGAGGGGCAACATCCCATTGCTCCCCGTATCTGTGTGCCTTTTGCAGTTGTTAACTTGGCCTACCTGCGTGTGCCCTGCCATTCCAGATCCCTGTTTGCACGGCCTTGAAATCTTTTTCCATGTGATGTTTTCAGGACGGCCTCAATCTTGAGAGCAGGAGTAAGCACTTGCCTCTGCTCTTGCTGGCACATACTGGATCAATGCATGGCCTTGCCTGCTTTGCATCATCTATCCCTTTGCATCACAGCACAAAGGCGCTGCTCTGCTTCCTTACCACCATAACTTGGGGTTTGATGCCCAAGGCCTGTGCTAGTGCACAACGCCTATGTTCTTAAGTTATATCCTCGGCAGGATGGTGCGCTCAGCCTGACGCTGGTGCCCATGGCTTGCAGGTACAGCCTGACGCTGATGCTCAGTGTGACGTTTGATGCTCAGTGTGACGCTTGATGCTCAGTGCGACGTTTGATGCTCAGTGTGACGCTGATACTCAGTGTGACGCTTGATGCTCAGTGTGACGCTTGATGCTCAGTGTGACGCTGATGCTCAGTGTGACGTTTGATGCTCAGTGTGACGCTGATACTCAGTGTGACGGTTGATGCTCAGTGTGACGCTTGATGCTCATGGCGTGCAGGTTCAGCCAGCCCCAGTACTTTCGCATCCTAGTTCCAGGCATGCGCCAGAGATGGCACTGGGGCTTCCATAGCTCAGGTGCGCTGGCTCACCCAAACCCTTACCCTCAAGCCACGCCCTGAACTCTATACCTATGAGGTGGCACCTGGGCTTCCATAGCGCAGATACGCTTGCTGCCAGCATCATGAACAGAGCAGCCTGCACATTCATTGTGGTGTGTGGACACTGCAAGCAGTGCGCATGGGTTTGCCTTTTTCAAGGAGCACCCGCCGAATTTCTTCGACCCTTGATTGTAGCATGATTTTGCTGCTGCCGGTGCTGCTCTTGTTATCAGGCGCCTGCAGCCTACCTGGAGAGGCGCAGGCTGCACAAGATGCGCCGCCGTTGTGGAAGGATGTAAATTACACACACTCGCAGGTGTGTGCGAGTTTGTGCTTTGCTGGGGACGCCTTGCTTCTTGTCTTCCTGGTGGTGAATAGAGAGGCGTCTTTTTGTGATTCTTTTTGTGTGCAGGAGGGTGTATTCCTGTCTTGCTATTGATGCATAGGAGAGGCTAGGGCCAAAGCAGCCAGGCACCCTTCAGCGAATCAAACTTATTTGCACATGACACGCATGCAAAGCTGGACATGCTGCATGTGTAGTATTTGCTACTTTGGCTCAGCACTAGCCACCACTAAGGTCTTTGGCTTCCTGGCATGGTTGCACGTATGCGTGCAACTGTATTCGTACCTGTTCACCACGCTGTTGGAGTCCCTGCATCAGTCTTTCTTCCTGCAGCTTGAGTCCCGCGCCTGGGCGCATGCACTGTGCAGCAATCATCTTTTGCATTTCAGGTACACATGCTCAGTGCAAGTATGTGTCGCACATTAAACACACGCGCTCTGTGCAAATACGTGTCGCGCATAAAACACATGTGTTCTGTGCAAGTGCGTGTTGCACGTTAAGCACGCGTGCTGTGCAAGTACATGTCGCACGTAAAACACACGAGCTGCGCAAGAACGTGTCGCACATAAAACACACGTGCACTTTGCAGCGACCTATCCATGTGCTCGTCGGGGCTGGAGACCCAGTCAAATGCGACTCCCTCTGGCAGCTGCCCTACTTTATGAACTGGCTCTGTTTGCCAGACCTACAAGCCCGCATGAATCACCCATTCACTCCAGAAATGGAGGAACAGGTACAGATTGTTTGCATTGCTGTATGCATGTGTTTTGATGTTTATTTGCATGTGGGCATGAGTGCACATTAGCTCGGGCATACTTGATGAGCATGCAGGAGCATGCATTTCAAATGCAGCTTTTGTGTTCACACACTCTCTGAAAGTGCATCCATGTGCATGTGCTGCATCAGCACACACCCTGATGCTTTGCCTGCTCAAATATGCTGTACCCTCGCTTCATTATTTGGTGTCATTCTTGGTCAATGTACCAATTGCTGCTTCCTTGATGTTTTTTTTCCAGCTTTCTTCTCGCACCAGGGCCCACATCTTGCTCTCTTGTCCCATCTCTGCTCAGAACTTATCAATGCTATGTCCTTCATGCTTGCAGCTAACAAGCTTCTTCTTCACTGTCTACACCCAGCAGTGGTGCTCTCCAGAGTATACTGCCACTGCCCGTACCATTCCTCAGGCAAGGAACCAGGGGCAGCATTCACTTTCCCCACCCATCACACACATGCCCATCACACACATGACAAAGCTGACAATGATAATGCCTGTCATGTGTTCCATTGGCATCACTCTGGAATGGTGCTTTGAAATGGGAAACTCATTAAGTAAGGCAAGGTTGAATAATGCTTGGACAACAGCTTGTGAGGGTGCCTTTTTATTCAATGTCGTCCATGTCAGCCACACAGGGGGAGACAAGCGTGTCCATATTCATGGCTGCACAAATGTTTAAACGACAGGTCATGGTTTGGGACGACCAATCAATAATGGACGGCTGGGGTTCCTATCCAGACTGGCTTCAGACAACGCCTGTGTTCCAGGTCAGTGTATGGAGCGCTATGAAGAAGGGTCTTAATAGGCTGGCCAGGAAACAACCCCGGTGATTGAACTGGGCAATGCTCAGTCCATCCTGAGCCTGATAGTTGCTTAGATAGTCAGAGGTGATCTGGTGATCAAGGAAAGCCTGGTTACATTACAGTCAGTGTCGAGACTGTCAGCGGCAGGCAGGTGGTGCTTCAACGCGCCCGATGTGCCAGATTCAGCTAGAAAAGTTTGGTATGTCAGGTCATAGAACCCACTGGCACCTCGATTGGTGAAGTATGTTGGGTCACCAGCCCACCGGCGCCTGAGTTGGTGCACCTACTAGGTCGTGAATTCTGTGTGCGTGTGCGCAGGGCATCTTCAGAGTGGCGCGCAGGTTCTACGCCCTCTTTCAGCACCACACCCGTCCAGAGCGTGCAGCCTTTGACAACAAGGTAAGGCGTCAGGGCTGGTGCTGGCATTGCTGCAAGCGTATCCACTGTGCTGAGAGGCAAGACTAGAGAGTCCCTGTTGTGCCTCAGTGTGCACATATCTGAGTCATTTTTCATGACTCGTGTATGTCTTCCAAGCCAGCTCAGATGTCTTGGAGTCAGGGAAGGCAAGCTTTGGATGCTTTGGAGTCTGATATCATGCAGCCAGACGTCTGTATGTCAGGTGTCTTGGCTGCGAATGTCTTGGAATTCAGGTGTTTTGGTCTTGGAGTCAAGGAAGGCGAGCTTTGGATCATGCCCTGATTGCCAGCCTGGGCGCCTGATCCTGCTTCGGGCATTCAACTGCATTCTGCTGAAGGCATTCGGCCTTGAACTTACTACAAACCATGGCACAAATCAATCACGCCTGTCCCTATTGCATGATTCATGATGCCAGTGCCATCCAGCCACCCTGCCACCTGCTTGCCGCCTTCGAGGGCACCATGCAAACCCGATGTAACTCGCTGAAAACCACAGCAGCCCTTTAATGTACTGAACGCCCTTCCAAATTTCTTAAACACAATGAGGAGGAGAGTCCATGTGGCTTGGCAGCCGCTGCTTTACCCCGTGTGCGCATCAGGCGTAGAAGCAGGGACAAAGACAATGCATCCTGTCGCCGCCGCTCCTCCACCTGATTTTGCTGTGTCATGTGGAGCCCGGTGAGTCAATTCAACAATTACAACCTAACTCCTGCTGTTCGCGCCGCGTGCAGTTCTTTGGGGCATCCGGGGGCTGGCACTGGATGACCTGCCTCGGCGAGGGGTTGGCGTTGGTGGTCCTGGACGGCCGGACTGAACGCACGCGGCAGCAGATCGTGCACCCTCTATCATTGGACATGTGGGTTGCGCCCTCACGCACGTAGTTGTACTTAATGCAGTGCAAATTTGTGTGCAGTGCGCCCTCTGCCACTGTAGCATGCACCCTCTGCAACATGCACCCTCTGCAACATGCACCCTCTGTAGCATGCACCCTCTGCAACATGCGCCCTCTGTAGCATGCACCCTCTGCAACATGCACCCTCTTCATTAGGAGCCTTGCATGGCCAGACAGAGCATGTGCGTCAGCAAACCCTGCACAAATTACTTATTTGTGATGTGACATTAGACACGTAGGTTGTGTCCTGGCACCTGGGACATGTTTAAATTGAAACGATATTGAGAAGATTAGCATGGCCCCTGCACCCATTAGACACGTGGGTGGTGTCTTGGCTCCTGCTGCCGTGGCTGGCTTGCTATAGGTCATTGGGTGTGTTGGCTGGCTTGCTATAGGTCATTGCATGTGTTGGCTGGCTTGCAATAGGTCATTGGGTGTGTTGGCTGGCTTGCTACAGGTCATTGGGTGTGTTGGTTGGCTTGCTATAGGTCATTGGGTGTGTTGGCTGGCAGGCTGGAGGCCACAGCAAGCGGAGGCATGCACCCTCTGTCCCGCCCCCTCCACCACTACCATCTGCTACCTTGCATGCAACATTGCGTCAGAGGTACACTGCCAGCATGTGGGCCAGCATGCACGCCTTTGCGCTCAAAACCATCAAAGCGCCTTGAGGGGCTGCGAAAAGACGATGGACGCATGCTCTGCACACCATGCCCATGAAAGACTGACTTGACCTTTTGCGGCCCGCCCTCAAAAGCCTTCTGCTCTCCATGCATGACCAATTTGCTCAGGCTGCACTTCCGGCTTAAGGGCCTGCCGCCCTCCGTGAGGCACGTCGTCATCGTGAGCTCCCAACCCATCCTGTGTCCCAAGGTTCCTGTTGCCGAGTCCGCCATTCGGTTCCTGCCAGGTCTGTGCTGCTGCTGCGCAAGCCCATGTCTGTGCTGTTGCTACGCGGGCCTGTGTCTGTGCTGGCTGCCTTTGGGCTTGTTTTGCGCTTTTCCACATGGCTGTGCTCGCAGCATGAGCTCCCTTCAATGTTGTGGCCTTGCCCCTGTGCCTATCCCATGCCTCCTGCCTTTCGGGTCTGCGCAGCAAAAGCAAAATTAAGCCACCTCTGAAGCAAGATGGTGATCTCTGAGGCCAACAGGCCTGCAACATATTCCTGAAGGAGTGCGTGTGCACCTAGATAAGAGTGGAGTAGACGTATTGAAAGGCAGGAGTAAAGGCTTGAAAAATGTGAGCCAGTCTACCTCTGAGGGATTGCCATGGGTTCCGTCTGTCTGACATAGCTGGCCATGACCTGGAGGTGTGTATGTGTGTGTGTGTGCGCCAAGCATGTGCTTGATTACACTGCACTGAAAAGTTTCCTGCAACACTTTGACTGTGTACTTGAGGGCTCACTATTCACAGCATGCACTCTTCTTGGAGAGGTTCTTTCGAGTGGAATCTCTTCTTACTCCAATGGACAGCTCACTCCTGGGCATTGAAATTGCCTGGTGCACTTCTTCCACGTGTTGAAGCGCTACCTGGCGAACTGCTCAACACATGTCGTCTAACACGCGCGCAGGCCATGGGCGCACGAGATATGCCACTGCGCTGATGCAGGGCAAGAGCGGCTTGGCAGATGGGCTCTGCCAGGTGAGCATTGCAGGGTGCTGGCCACTCCAAAGCCGCTTTTAATGTTGTGCGCGTTGATGAGTGGCATGGCAGTGAAGTTGAAGTGCTCGTGCTGTGGTTAATCTGGCACGGAGAAGCCTTTGCAAGTGATCACAAGGTCTACTTATCACTACAGCCCCCGGTGCTGCCGCTACGGCACACTTGGGTGGTGGACTCAATCCTTTGAGCCTTTGTGCTGTGTGTGTGAATGTGTAAACCATTATCTTAATGATGAAGGATGAGCTGCATGTTCACACAATCATGAGCATATGAAGCATGAGCTGCATGTTTACAACTACACCATGATCTTGCAGATGAAGCATGAGCAGCATGTTTACAGCATGATTTTTGTGATGAAGCATGAGCTGCACATTAACACCATGATGTTTAAGATAAAAGATGAGCTGCATGTTTACACCATGATCTTGGAAATAAAGCAAAAGCTGCACGTCAGCGCGTAAACAGCTGACCACTGAGATGAGATCGTAGTGTCAATTTTCCATGATATCATACCCGCACGGCCCTGCTGAGGAATTGAGATCCAGTAAGTTCAAATATGCTGTTGTCAGTGTCAAAAGTGTCGCCCTTGCTTCACTGAGCAAGCTTTCTACAATGGCCAAGCATTGTTTTCTATAAGCACACCTGGCTACACCTGCCTCAATCCTGCACATTTTTGTTGCATTTGGAGCCAAGTCCGGATGTATGTTTGCAATGAAGGACATGATTAACAACATGAGCTCTACCAAACAGGCCATTTTCATTCATTTGCTGCGTTTTCTGTCCAGGCTTTTGGCGTCCTTGAGCATCCTGATGGGTGGCAAGAGCACTGGAGTGTGGACAAGCATGCTGGCCAGAAGGAAGCCTTGATCCAGATGCTCCAGGTGTTGCCCGCTAAGCACTGAAAGTCAACTAGTGCTAGGCATGTTGCCGCCTCACTGCAGACCTGCCAGCTCCAGAGACTGGGAGAAGGGCAGTTCAGATGCAATCCACTGTATTCTGTGGTCGTCGATACTGCATCAATACAGGAAAATAAAACGCTTGACAAAAATGCAATTTATTGGCTTCTCAGTCTAGGTTGGACACAGATCGCATTTAGTCATTTATCAAGTGGCGCTCAGCTAGAAAACTTGGTCTTGCAGACACTGGGCGCTCAAATTATACAAATCATACCAGTCACAGGCACAACAGCCTGGAAAACACCTATAATCCTTAAGGCCTAGCATTTATAGTACAAATGAGCAATTTGCTTAACAAGCATGCACAATTGTAAAGGGTCATGCGCACCCGAGAACTAAGTAATGGAACTTATTCTGGAGCATTCACACTTACAAATACGGGTGATCTCATAAGGCAGAGCCTGCATCTTCTCTTTGATCAACACACCTGAATGAACATTCTGCCTACTTGCTCATTCAGGGGCTCTGTTGATAGTTGCGCAAACCGTGATTAAGCTTTGGCCTGACCGTAAGGTCAATTGTTTTTGGCATCCTATTATTTTAAGATTGGCCCCTGCTGCCTTGATCTGTAGGGGATGTCTGCCTCAGCTGCTGTGCGCTTTACGTTCTTGTCTGGAGGGCTGCGGGTTGCGGCTGTGAGCAAGTTGCTATCAATTCCCAGCGCGCCTGCACGGGGCGACCACCGGTGCGCACAGAGGGTGCTTGGGCATGCATACAGGATAATAAGGCTGTGCTTGTGGCAGCGATATGCATGCTAATCTGTGGCCATCAATTTCACGCATGTGCAAGCATGGCTGTGTGCCTGCTGATGCTGATGACGTGGCGTGTCTCAAGCACTTCCGTCAACTGATAAGCATGGAAGCAAAACGGGGAAGTCTGTGCCAGCAGGGAAAGCCATGGTGAAGCGCATCAAGGGAAGGCTCCCACTTCTACAAGCGCCTGACAACTTTCCGCCATCTGCTTGTACTAGAGCATGCAGCAGCGGGCCTCTGCTTGGCACAGACTGTGCGCCCTCCTCTTCTGGCTTGTTGCAACTTTTCGTCCAAGCTGAACAAGACCCCCCTCCCTCACTCCCTGCCCCCCTCTTGCTGCCATAATAGTGGCTTGTAATGGCCTCATGCAGAAGTTACCTTCACATTGATCACCAGATCACAGGCAGCACTTAGTATGCACACTGACCCGGGCTGCACTTTGTGTGCAAACTGACGCCCAGGCTGCGGTGTGCACAAGGTTACGCCCTTGGTCTTTGTGCACACCCTTGGTCTATGGGCATGTGCCTGCGCCCTCAGTCCGTGCGTCACTCAGCCAGCCACTCCCCGCCTGGACGCTTGCCTGCCCAAGTCTGTCACCTGAATTGCCATGCCAGGCACAGTTGCCGTGCACACCGTACGTTTTCCATGCGGGTGGGCAGGCACGTGCACGAGCGCCTGAGCCTGCACGTGCACACAACTTGCACGCTTGCGCACGCGCCCGCCCGCCCACCCCCCTGTACCTGTTCACGTAAGCAGGTGTGCATGCGCATATGATCACCACCGCTTTGCCTTTGCAGCCTGTCCAGGCTTATGACCCAACTGCCGGCCCCCCCATGCACTCGTTAGCACAAGCGAGTCTGCTCGCACATGCTTGAGCTCCACGACTTGGCCTGCGCAACCCTCTGTCCAGGCTCGTCCGTGACCCAAGCACGTGGTTGAGTGCCATGGTTGAGCACCCTGCTGCGCGCACTTAAATCCTTCAGCAACTCTTGTGCAAAGTTGCCTGTGTGTATGTGAATTCTTTTCTTAATTCTATGCAGAGTTCCTGTCTGTGTGCATGTAAATCCTGTAGTGTGTCTTGTGGCTTTTCTGCTTGTGTGCATGTAAATCCTGTTTTAGATTCTGTTCAATTCCTGCCTGCGTGCCTGTGAGTCCTGGCAGGAATTCTGTGTGGAATTTCTGTCTGTGTGCATGTGAACCCCTCTGTCCAGGCTCATGACTCAAGTCATCTCCTCTGGTATGGCTAGCCCTCCCGCCCACCCAGGGCTGGTGAAGGCGCTTGCAGCCTGCTCGGCAGCCAAGGCCCTTGATCCGGTGGGTCATGGGCGGCTGGGCGCAAGAGGTGGCCTGCCTGTTGGTAGAGGTTGCATGTGCGCATGTGTGTGCATGTGCATGTGTATGTGTGTGTGAGAGGGGGAGAGAGCATGCTACCTGTCGGTAGAAGTTGCATGTACGTATGTGCGTGTGTGTATGTGTGCGTGTATGCCTGTGTGTGTTTGTGCAAGGGAGAGGGAGAGAGAGCATGCTAGGCATGTGACTGCCTTCTGTGCGAGGAGTGCCCTGTGTTGCCCTTATGTGCATGGAGGATGCTTGCCGGAAATGTGAGTATGTGTGCATGCTCAGCTTTTGCTTGTGCGTGCGCACGCGTACGTATGTGTGTGTATGCCAAGGCGTTCAAATGTTCCAAAACCTTGGCCCAAGCGCTCTCTGTGAACCCAACTCTGTCAAGTAGTTGGATATGTATGCATGTGTTTAAATGGAGCAAGGCTCTGTCATGATGCGTCCTCGGCTGTATTAGATGCAGCAGGTTTAAGCTGCCCGTTTTATTGACACACTTAGATAATTGGCAACGTGCACTTAAGGAAGGTCCACTAGCACAGCTAGCAAACTAGCTAGGGCCCCACCGCAAACAAGATTGAGTCCAAGGTCTGGAACATATCAACACACACATGCACACTTGCTGGGCTGCTTGCTTGCGGCAATCTGGCTGATGCAAGGCAAAGTTTGTGTGCTTGCAGCAATCTGGCTGATGCAAGGCAAAGTTTGTGTGCTTGCAGCAATCTGGGTGACGTACAGCAAAGCTCGTGTGCTTACAGCAATCTGGCTGTCGCAAGGCAAAGCTTGTGTGCTTGCCCGCTTGTGCGTGCGCAGCACACCAAGGAAATGAAGGTGCACATGTTTGGCCGCAACGATGCCGTGTGCGGCGCGCGCAACTGGTGCCTTGTGTCAGAGCGCCCCTACGTGTACCAGGGCTGGCAAGCGGAAAGCAGCGCACTGGTGGTCCAGGTCAGTGACGATCGTGGGACACATGCCGGGCAATAGGTGGTGCCTGTGCGTCCCTCACGCACCTGTCAGAAAGCATGCGCGTCCTTGCTCTATTGGGAAAGTACCCAGGCGCCGCTCGCCGCGCCATTCGTGCAAGCTGTGGATGCGCACTTTGGGCGTGGGGCCCAAAAGCCGGGCACGGCATGGTCTAGATTGAGCTTGTGAGGGTGGGGCACTCACTGTGTGCTGCCGCTGCTGCGCCCGCTGCGCCATGGCGTCGTATAAAATCGCACACACCGGGCGTGCCACACTGGACTGCGCGCGCATGGGCCAGCCCACGCTGTGTGTGTGTGTGTGTGCTTGTTTTGCATGGGTCGTGTGCGCTTCACCCACTGCATGCCATGGGTGTTGCTCCCACTGCATGCCATGGGTGCTACACCCACTGCATATGGTGTCGCACAGACCGCGTGTTCTGCTCCCGTTGCCGGGCCTTCCCTCTATGTTTTGCGTGTGTGTGTGTGTGTGTGTGTGTGTATGTGTGTGTGTCTTGCACCACGTGTGCTACATAGGACCCCGCGCGCATGGGCCAGCCCACGCCATGTGTGTGTCGCATGGCCGCGTGTGCATCGCCTTGCAGCTGCGCATGGCGGATGATGTCAACAAGGAGGCACGGCCCCTGCTGTACGAGGTGGTGGTGCCAGCCCTGGACAACCCCATCGCCTCAGACCTCACGCCCTTCAGCCTCCAGCACGCCAGCCTGGTGTGTGTCCACCCCGCACCTCCCGGGTGTGGAGCGCCGGCGTTGCCCACCACCATGCTGCAGGTGCACGGTCTTGCGCCTGTGCAGCCCGGCCTGCTTTTCCAGCAGCAGCAGCAGCAGCAGCAGCAGATGGAGATGCTGCAGAGACTGAGAGTGGAGCAGCAGCAGGCCATGGAGATGCACGCCCGCGTTGCTCTCGCTCAAGCTCAGCAGCAGCAGCAGCAGCAGCAGCAGCAGCAGCAGCAGCAGCAGCAGCAGCACCAGCACCAGCACCAGCAGCGTGCAGATTTTCCTCCGTGGCAGTCCCAGCTCCAGCCCCAACCCCAGCTCCAGTCCCAGCAGCAGCAGCAGCCTTCCAAACATAGCCGTGACCTACCTGCGCCTCGCACGCCAAAAAGGCTGGCCCCCTTGCAGGTGCCGCAGGAGCTAGCCCCCCCGCCCGCGCACCCACCCTCCGCGTCCCCGCATGAGGAGTCTGCTCAAGCCCCCCCGCAGCCGGCCGTGCAGCCACAGCCACACCAGCAAGGCCCCCTGCAAATGCACCTGCCTCTCGCCCGCGGCCCAGCCCTCCCGCCGCTGCCAGCCCTCCCGGTGCCCACAGCTCGCATGTCGCTGCCCCCCCCCGAGCAGCGGGCCCCTAGTGCCCCACAGGAGGTGCATACGCAGCAGCCGGCACGGCCGCACGCTGCTGAGGCGCCGGCTGTGCCTCAGGAAGGGCCGGGTGGCCTGCGGCCTAGCGCGGACGCTGTGCGGTGCCTATCTCCTCGGCTAGCGCAGCAGGCGCCCCAGCAGGTGCAGCAGCTGCAGCCGGAGCCGCAGCAGCCCCAGCCACAGGAGCAGCACCTACAACCTCAGCCCCAGCAGCCCCAGCCTCAAGAACAGCAACTTCAACCTCAACCTCAGCCCCAGCAGCAGCAGCAGCAGCAGCAGCAGCTCAATCCCAAGCGACTGGATGCGCCGCCTGTGGGGCCCGTGTCTCTGAGCGCGGAGCACTTTTTCTGGGAGTCTTCTGAGTCTGCCGCCGAGGTCGTGCGGCCACGGATGCCGCCCGGGGCGGCTCCAGGGGAGGGGACGGGGCAGGGGGATGGGCTGGCCATAAGGCCGAGGTCAGGGGAGGGGGCAGGGGTGGATAAGGGCTGGGTGTCTAGCTCCCCGCCTGCGCGCCCTGGCAGTGGGGGGCCAAGAGGCTCTAACAAGCCCGGCCCATCAGAGGTGTTGCGCCTGTAGCAGTTAGGCGCTCGCTTGCCCATGGAGGGGGAACGTGCTAAGCCTGCCAGCTGGCGCAGGCATGCGCCTACTGGTGCAAGCCCCCATGCATGCGTGCAGCGTGCAGCGCTGCATGAGCAACCCTCTGCCACAACCACCGCTCCGCACTTCTCAATCATGTCGGAGCGAGCGAGGCCCGTTCACACAGGAGAGCCCACTGCCTGACCTAGTTGTGCGTGCATGAGCCCTTGTGTGCTTGGTTTTTGAGGCCCATAAAGAAGTAAGAAATAACAATGGATGTAGACCTTCATGAACCTTCTGATCAGCCTGATGGGTTGACTGCTGGGCTTGCTGGGCACTGCCAGCCAGACAAGATATCAGGAAGAAAATGAAGAAAGTCTCAGGAAGAAAATGAAGGAAATAATTTCTCATCATTCAGATGTTGTCAAAGTAAAAAGCTCCAGTGTCTCGTGTTTTTTTACGCCCATAAATCAATGCTTCCCAACAGCCGATAGTTTGATAGCCCGTTACAGCATGCACACAAGCCTGCGTAGGGCATTTAACTTGATTGTGGGCAATCGCGATTGAAGCCAACATGTCTTCAACCCGCTGCTCGCCGCGGTCCCTCTTTGTTCCAGTAGAAAACTTTGTCCCTTACTATTTGTTTGTTATTGGATAAGCAAATCGTCTGCTTTGTTGCTTTCCTGTGTATCATGTGACTAGTTGCTTTGATTGAAAAATGATTCCTCTAAAATCAATACAGGAACATGTCGAATAGGGCGGAAAGAAGGGTTTTAAAAAAAATTGCAAGTGGGAGATTAGGAGGTAGACAGACTTAAAAAGTTATTAAGCACAAGAAGCATTTCCAAATGGTAAGCCAATTCCCAGCAGCTGACTCAGCTTACCAAAACTGGGTGCCTGCAGCCACAGCAGCACTTGCAGGAGCTGCTCTCCTTGCTGTTCTTCGGTACAAAAGATCTGCCAAACCTAAACTGCCCCCAAGTCCGGCGCCTTACAACAGTGGGTGATGATATACACGTGTTATCGTTATTTGTCAAGCCTGTGCAGCAGCTCCTGGTCAACAGCCTGGGCAGCATTGCCTCCTTTGTTTGAGGTTTCCAATTCAAGGGCTGCTCGCACTTTTTTGCAGGACTGCTCGGGCTCACGCCATTTGCCCATGCACCATATTTTGTTAGGCCGGATTTGCACTGGCAGACCACCAAGGTGTGTGAGAAGCACACAGATATACCCTCTTGCGCAAGCATGCTTTAGCAGTCGTGCTGCTTAATAGCCCATGCATCGCCTCGTTCGGCTTTGAACAAGAGCTGAGACCCCTGGCCCTTAACTAAACTGCATATCACTTGCCGTGCTTGCGCACCTGAGGGTATTTGTTCTCTGTGCAAGATCATTATTCACAGGGAGAAGCCAAAATCTCTCTCTCTCTCTCCCTCTCTCTCTCTCTCTCATCCTCTGTCATTTCCTCTCCATTTTTTCGCCACTGCCCACCCTCACTGCACGCACTGCACATACTGCATGCATACATGCATGCACACATGCAATCGCACACAAGCACAACAAACACATGCGAGCATGCATACACACGCGTTTCCGCGCTGAGGTACACACGTGCGCATGCTTGCAAGCGTTTATGTACCTGCATGCTTCCTGTCCTGCCTTACCTTTGGCCCCAACTGCGTCCCTGTAACGTCCTTGCCAAGTCAATGCAATCTCTTTCTGTTGAAGTCTGATGGTTGTTTGCTTTGCTACAGCGGGCAAGTGAGCTCGGTGGAATTTACTTCATCTACCTCCGGGGGCCGACGTATGTAGGTGAGACATTTATAGGCACAAGACCTGAAGTGAGCATCGAGTCCAATCAATGTTTCAGATATTGCAGGGTTTGTTGCGAAGGTCATGCCTCAATTGTATCACGCTCTTGCAACCACCACTTTGAATGCAAATAAGCCAAGGGCACTCCAAGCTAGATATGCCACGCGAAACATTGGGGCGCACCCTGGCAACGCAGTTGCTCGCATGATGCTCAACTTTTGCCGAGGCCTTCTCCTGTGTGTGTGTGTTATTGCAGTGACGGATGCGCTGCTTGTGAGCCAAATCTTGTCCCGCGGAGAGCTGGCCATGCCCAAGCACGCGCACCTCTACCAAGAGACAGAGGATGTGAGTGGCTGCTGACTGCTTTTGGGCCGCTGCATCATCTAGGGGCCATCCAGGGATATGCTCCGTGTCAGCGCCAAGCTGGGTGTGCATGAACCCTATGCTGGAACCCAGGGAGGGTGTTTGTGCACGCGCTCCCTAACCACTTTAATGCGTGCCTGGACCTGCTGCACCCCTTCGCAGCTCCTGACCCATGGCCATGCTCAGCTCTTCTCTGTGGGCGACGAGGGCAGCGACATTTTCAGGGCTTACAGGAAGGTGTGTGGCAAAGCAGAGGCTGGCATGCCAGCGAGTTGTGGGCATCTGGAAAGCTGTTGGTACCTGTGGTTTTGCATTTTTTGCATTGGAAACCATGGCCTTGCCTGTCCAAAATCCTGGTTTTGCATTTGACCATGGCCCTGCCTTGCAGTGAAAACCATGGCCTCGCCCAGCATTGAACCATGGCCTCGCATGGCCTCGCATTGAAAATCATGGCCTTGCCTGTGTCCAAGCATAGCCTTGTGTCCAAGCATAGCCTTTCCTAATGTCGCGGTGGTGCGCCGCCTCCAAGGGTGGAGCTTGACTTCGTGCTGCGTGGCAGCTAAAGCTGTCTTTATGCATCCTGAGCATCTTTAATGCTGCCCAGTGCCTGTTGGTGCTGCCCAGAGGATAAGTCCTTACGCTCTGGCTAGGGCTCTGTCGCAGATGTAGGAGTGGGGATGGCATGGCACCGGTTGCATGCCCATGCTCATGCCACAAACCACGCAACATGCATGTACAGGGCCTTGCACCCTGCTTCTCCGAGAATTTGAAAAAGGGCTTCCCAACAATCAAGTCAGTGGGTTTATGGGTCATGAAATATGACACTGCTTTGTCATGATATCCTGCTTGGCTTGGCTGGGCTGTATGACACATTGCTTTGTTGTGATACACTGCTGAACTTTATGACACACTACTTTGTTGTAATACACTGCTGGACTTTATAACACGCTACTTTGTTGTGACACACTGCTGAACTTTATGACACACTGCTTTGTTTGACACACTGCTGGGCTTTATGACACACTTCTTTGTTGTGACACACTGCTGGGCTGTATGACACTGCTTTGTTGTGACACACTGCTGGACTTGATGACACACTGTCTTGTTGCGGGGTCCTGTCTGGCTGGGCTGGGTACGCTGATGCCACCGCTGCTGCTGAAGCCGCGTCATGTATCAAAATGACTCGCAATGCCCCATAATGACCCACGATGCCTGACGCTCCCTTATGCTGCCCGAGGCCATGGCCTGATGCTGCTGAAGCCGAGCGTGCGAACAGCAACTTGGCATGTTACATCCTGTGTTCGCCTCGCATTGCTCCACATCATCCCACGCTGCCTCAAGATGCCCCACGCTGCCTCACTTTGCTCCACGTTGCCCGATTGTGCCTCACCATGGCCCACAATACCTCACAATGCTTTACAATGCCCCACACTGCCTCACACATGCCTGACAATGCCTCGCATTGCTCCACAACGCCCCGTAGTGCCTCACCATGGCTCGCATGCCTCACAATGCTTCACAATGCCCCACACTGCCTCACATATGCCCCACACTGCCTCACACATGTCCCACAATGCCTCTGATTGCTTCACCATACCCCACAATGCCTTATAATGCCTTGCAGCGCCCCACAATACCCTACAGTACCTTGAATGCATCACCGTGCTTTTGCCTGACATGCCTAATGCATGTCACACCTTTATGCACACCTATGTGCGAAGCACAGGGGATGCTTGCCCAAGCAAATTACAGGGGTTGCTTCCCAGCGTGCCCCAACATATGTTATATACATGCACGCATACATGTTCAATTCATTTGTTGCCGTGTCTCATTGCAGAGGATGTGTTGAGGAAATGCTGCAGCAGTGGAGGAGCTCTCAGGCCAAAGGGGAGCCAATCAATGTGTACTCTTGGATGAATAGGTGAATGGGATATGGAGTCTGAGTGGCATGATCATCATCATCATCATCATCCTCATCATCATCATCATCAGCAGCAGCAGCAGCAGCAGCAAAAGCAAATGAAGGAGTCCATGGGAGACAAGCTACGCTACGCTACTGTTGAGGTTTGATGCATGCGTGTTTGTGTGCACGTGCATGTGTGGAAAGGAGACACGAGCAAAGGTGGTGTGGAACTCTTCTTGAAAGCCATGCCCATTGGTGTGCAGGTTGACCCTTGATATAATTGGACGCATCGGATTCAATTATGAATTCAAAGCCATGCAGAGTGAGCACAATGACTTCTTGGATGCCATGCACGACACTCTGATGGAGCTTTCTCTACGACTGGGCAGCCCGTTGCGAGGACCTCTGGCAAAGTAAGCGAGTGCAATGCATGTCCCTGCTGTGGAACAGAATGCATCCCTGAAGTTGAAACAGGCGAACATCCCCTGTTGAGCAGGAATTGAAGGAATGGTCACAGCCTGCACGTGCTAAGTGGTTCCTGTGCCCAAGGACACTTCATGTTACTTGAGGAGGCTGTGAGACAAGATGAAGTGCGAGTGCTTGAAGGGAGTGCAAGGAAAATACTTGCTCATGCCCTTTTCTTGGCAAAGCGCCCTGGCCGACTGCACCCTCCTGTTTCAATGTGGGTGCTTGTGCAAAGCTGTGTTGCTTATGCAAAGTGTTGTGGCTCATAGTTCACAGGCTCTTGCGCTGGCTTGAAAGCTGCACCATACATGTAGCAGTTTATATACCTGAGTCAATACGTGTTTAAACCTTATGTCTCGTGGCGTGCTTCCTCAATCAGGCTTTTCCCCTTCACATCATCAGCCAAGCAGGCGGCTGCATGCCAGAGGCGCACCAAGGCACTGTGAGTACCAAAGAAAGGGATTGTAGTGCATGTGTGCTTGCATCGTGAGTCATGGACAGAAATAAAGGCTCACCCTGAAACTAGCCGGTGCCAAAACATTTCAATACACTTATTTTTATCATTGATGTACGAAGGATCAGTCTTCCAGTGCCGCTCACTCTGCCCATCTGTCACAGCACAACGCATGCTCTTACAGATGAAAATAATGAAGAGGATATAAGTGGAATAATATTCGGGTGTGCGTTTACAACAGGGGATAAGATTCAAAAGCCGGATGATGGGTGAATTCATTTCCAGAAGGCTCATTCGGCGAGAAAAGATATGTTAATATTAAGGATGGGTAAATAGGGTGTCTCAAAATCCCAAAGAGGCTCGTCGAGCCTCTGCAGAGCCTCGGCCTATGTAGAGAGGGCCTCGGTGGTGCATTATCGTTAGAAAACTGCTTTTCACAGACGCACTCAAA
>LFCJ01001005.1_pt1 | contig 18866 bp, 18 predicted proteins | sample 643141 | NCBI WGS metagenome assembly LFCJ01 (sample SAMN03766243, study PRJNA286221) | soda lake metagenome | biome: soda lake; feature: Kulunda steppe; material: water; isolation source: sample B1-Br-g2 brine of Lake Bitter-1 | place: Russia: Kulunda steppe | collected 2010-07
GGGGGGGGGGGGGGGAGGGTTTACAAGGGTTAATAAAGAGGGCCTTCAGTCAAGAAGTGCGACTGCTAGCCTGCTCATAAAGAAAATAATATCATAAAGGAAAGAATAAAGCTTATTGCTGTTCTGCCTCAGAGGACACATTATAGAAACCTGACACATAATGGAAACCTGTGGGAGGAGGCAGATGAGCCTGCAAAGAGAAAGCACTGCAAGTGGCACATGAGGATGAGTGCAGTGAAGGACCGTCCTTCACTGCACTCACGTGACATGCTGCTTGTCGGGGGGGGGTATACACCCAACAAAAGCAGTGCACAAGTTTCCAAAACAAGTACTAGATATTTTCTTCTAGGCTGGATATCTTGACAATAAAGAAGATTATGCAGTACTGCTACGGTACAATTCAGACAAGAAACACTTCAGAGAAACAACCAAATGAAGGGAGATGGCATGGACAGGTGAAGTGGTCACCACGGTGCTTTACTTTTTTAATTATCTATAGTATTGATGCGGTTGAAGACAGCGTCTAGTTATTGCAATGATAAGAAGAAGAAATTTGTAGGCCTCTGAGGCCCTCGGCTAGAAAAAGCAGAGAAATTGAAGCCTTCAATTTTCCTTTCACCATTCCTTCAAGTGTTTCCCCCTCGGTTGAAATGCGGTTGAAGCGGCTGAATCAACCGCTCGGTTGATTTCAACCGCGCTCGGTTGAAGTGCGGTTGAAAAATTCTCAGCCGCATTTCAACCGCTTCAACCGCATTTTAACCGAGCCAGGAAATTTCTGACGAGGTTTGGGAAGGAAGAGATACGATGATGGATCCCATCAAAGTCCTTGTGCCATGACGATGCAAACTGTCACACTGTGACCATTACTTTGAACTGTGCATGGTCAGTCGGCAAGGTCTTGTCTGCTCTTCACAACCGTCGTGACACATCTGGAGCTGATGCACACCTCTGCTATCACAAGCTATTCAAAAATCAACATAGGTAACTTTGAACCGTTACTGCGCGAGCAAATCATACGGGAATGGAGACCTTGATCAGATGCATCCACATGACGTGCATGCTTCTAGCAGGGTCATGAGAACATACCACAAACATTTTGGTGTGCTCATAGGGAGTCAGACCGACCTACCGTGGTTGTGACAACAAAAATTCCATAGTCCTCTTGCGCGCTATCTCCAGACTCAGACTTTCCAGTCACATCCTGAATGTCGAGCTGCTTTAACAACAACACCACAGAGTCCCTTACAAGCTTAGAATGTGCACTTAAGCTACTGGCCTTGTGTGCAAGAATAAGAGCATGTGCTTTTGAACTGCTCAAGTGCAGACTTGATAAATTTGCTCATCAAGCACCATCACCCCATCTGCTCCCTCGCTCGTGGCACAAAGAGGCTCAGAGACTTTGCTAGCCAAGCAGACGCCAAAGGGCTGGCTTTATTTATGCATGAATGCCTGGATTGCTGTGCTTAGTGGTTCAGAACACCACCTTGCTTGCTCTTCGAGTTGATTTTGGTTACAGGCATCATTGGCTTCAGCTAAGCTGCCCTTGTTCTGCAGGTACATCTATGTGACCTATCCTAATCTTACCTCTTATAAAGTGAAAATAAGGGGGACATAGCTGTCTTCTCATAATTATGACAGCCTGAGGTTTTCATGTGCCTTAAGATTGTATGCCATTCAAGTAAACAAGTTGTTTGGGCAACTGTGTGTTACGCAAGAATTTGGTGGCAAAATATGTCAGAGCAAATGCGGCGCACACTTTCAAAGACACAAACTTTGCCAGATACAAGGCTCGTGAATGCTTTGACACCAAAAATATGAAACGTTCTTGCTTATAAGGTTCTCGGCAAGCTTAACACAAAGCAACCTCCTGGACAAACAAATTGATCTTCAATACCTAGATCTAGATACAATTTTCATGTGTATTTTTGAAACGAGTAAAGTTCTACATCTTTTGAGGTCTTCGAGTTTGACAGACTCACAATCCCTGTTAGCATGGCAGCAAAACATTTCCAACGCGCTTCAATGTGAAACAGATTGTTTGCAGACCCTGATCAATGAACTACTTCACATCAAATGGCATGTATTTCCATTGTCTGTGCATGTATGTGCTAAGCATGCTAGCATCCTAAAACACTGCAAATTGATCGTGAACACGTCAACCTTAAGCTTCGTGCATGCATACCGCAAAGATTTGGCATTTTGGCTCGAAATCCCTGGATGTTCCTGGTGTGTGTGCAACCTTTGATTTTGAGTCGTGCCGTTGCTGATGATGGGCTTATGCGCTGCAGACACTTTATAAAACTGTAATGGCAGGCACGCTTGCATAGCATGTTTTAAAATGCACAAGAAATTCTAGGTGAGTGCATCTGCCGCAATGTACTGTATCAGGCTAGGCCATGAGGACAGTAATGTGCTTGCCAGTTTCAACTTAGAGATGATTGTCCTCCTGATTATCATTGGCAAATGGAGAGAGAGCTGGCCATTTCTTCTGACGCTGGGGTGCAATGGCTGTCGGGCTCAGAGGCAAGGTGGGTGAATTTGTGAAAGGTGACTTAAAAGGGTGTGCATTTTTGCATTCTGGGACCCCATCTTCATCCCTGCCTGAACCTGTACTGCTAGAATCTGAATGTATCCTGCTGCCTGGGAGGGCATGTGAACCACTGATGTGCGCCTCCTCGCTGATACGTGAGAGCTGGGAAGGCGGCCTTGTTTGCCCCAGTTGCCGCTCCTCTTCCTCCTGCACCTGCTCCTGCTCAATTTCTTTAGCCTTGAGGTGCACCACAGGCTCCGCATGCACTAAGTCAGCTGAGGGTGAGCACGGGAGTGCGGGCACGGGTGCCTGGGCACGTGTGGGGGGTGGGGGCCGAGCTGCAAATGCGGCATCATGCTGCAGCTGGTGCAGCTGGTCTCGGGTCTTGTCAATCTCTGTGGCTGTGTGCTTTTGGCTGCCGAGCTGAGGGTGAGGCCTGCTGGCTATCTGATTGTGGGCAGGCTTCAAGAAGTTTTTGCTGCTTTCCATGACACATGTCGCGCTCTCTGAGCGGGAGAGGGCTGCGATGAACACATGGAGACGAATTGTTGCTTAAGGTGGTATTGCACAAACAAAGGTAAAGGTTCACATGGGACAAGCAGCTGGTGTGAGGAATTTGCTGTGCATATTGCCGCCTGGAAAGGGTGCTAAAGAGAAGCAACAAAGTTTGTGGTAGGCGCAAACAGCTTTCACCTAATGAATACCACACTTCTACACTTACACCATAAGCAGCCCTGAAAGCACCATTGTACTGGCTAGCACTCCACATCTTAGAGTAGAGAGTCATGAACACTTTGTCCAACCCAACTTTTGCAAACCTGTTTCTTGCATGACATGCGTACCTGAAGAACGACCTCGTGCTACTTTGTACTCCAGATGTAGATGGTGAAGGATATCACGGAAAGAAGGTCGGTTTCCGGGCAGCCATGACAAGCATCTGAAATCAGAGTGAGGGGTGTGACTTACTGGGTAGATCCTTAATACACGCAGCTCATGATTTGGTTAGTAAGGATGCTTTCTTTCTCGACTTTTGATATGATTAAAGCTTACTGTGTTCAAAACACAAGGGAGAGAGCTTCCCAGTGCAAACAAGGGCTTTGTGCACGTGTATCCTCAGCAGAGAATCTGGGTCACACTTGTCACAACCTCATTAAGACCAGAAGATGACGTGATTCCATATCGTTTCAGCAAGGATGTACACATATTTAACGATATGCATGTGTTAAAGGACAGGGGCCTTTTTGAGGGCAAACACACGACGTCCATCTTAGCCCTAGCAAGCCCACCTTGCAACTAGGCGCCTTAACCCAGGTGTGGCACATTGCTCTGGCACGGGAGGCAGACAAAGACTGCCGTCACCAATTTTTAGCATCAGTAAGAAGACAGAGCAGCATTCTGTGTCACAGAAGGGCCTGGCGCATGTGAGGAGCTCATGCAGTACCACCCCGTACGACCTGGCAGAGCATAGGCGTGTTTGCATTGTTGGGTACGCGGCATGGGCGCACTAGATCAGACTGGAGAGATCATGTTTGCAGGTGAAATGGATTGTCCGAGGTGGCAAAAGGTGGCAAGGTGGTTGTTTTGGAAATGACGCCAGATGAAGAGACAACCCAATTTAGATGGGGCGCTTGCCAAAATTGTCTGGCATCAACTACTGTACGAGCAGGGATGGATCATTGCTGATAGAGCTACAATCTTTAAACTTTTGTTCATTGACATGATTTGCAACGTGAATTTTGAGAATTCAACACTACAAATGAGCATTTAATATTGTCAAAAATTCCTGGTTTTTTATTTTTTAGCCATCAACTCTGCAAAAAGGGCCAATTTCTTGCGCAACACCCCCCCAGTCTTGCGACCTACCACACATCACATTTCTCTGTGTACGGCTCGCCTCGCAAGACCTGGAAGTAAAGCCAGTCAACGATTCAACTTTTCTTATTAATTCCTTCTTAGGATAACAACAGGCTGCACTCAATTCTTCATGCTATCACACATCCAATTTTGATGAGTAGACAAGGTGTGCTCCACTTTAATAACCCAGCTCTTTCACAGCTACCATAAAGCTTACATCCCTTTTTAAACTTACACATTAAGGTAGCATATGCCTGTGTGGTATCACGCATCTATGAGCAAGGGGGGACAGAAAGAGGCTATACCTCTAGGGCGCTGTACTCTACAGTTCCCTCAAAGCAGGATTTGCCTCCAGTTTGTCCATGGTCCATGAGACGCGATAGGCCAAGATCGGCGATCTTCACCTCAAACCTGATGCCACAAAAGCGCCCACCAAATTTAGAGCATGAATTGAGCAACTCTCAATGTTTACTAGCCAGCATTCTCAAAGCCGTGCAATCTGTCTTGCAAGACTTGCAACAATACGGGAGATTTGGGCCCTCAGAGTTGTTGCTTGCTGTGGAACTTGTTGGGAACACTGACAAGGCTAGCCCTGACACTGGCAGAGTTGAAACTAGCAGAAATCTTCATCAGCATGCTCCCATTGTTGGCTGTGCCTGCTCATGCCTGGGAAAACATTATAGCACTACATTGAGTAGCTCTCGTCCTGTTACATCCATCCTGATGCACTCACCTGGCGCAAACTAACACATTTGCTGTTTTGAGGTCCCGGTGGATGATGGCTGGACAACAAGTAGCATACCACCAGAATCAGGCACCAATCCATGAACAGTCGTTTTGGCATGGGAGTGATGTTTTGGGATATTTCCAAAATTATTTCACCTTCTTACGTGAGGGTGTCTAGCTTGAGTTCCTCATAGTGCTGGTCTCTCCTATGAATTATACAAGGGTATACTGCTCCTGTTCTTACCTGGTCGCTGCTCATGTAAACAATTGATGCCTCTGGCTATGTCCACTGCAAACTCAATCTTCCTGACAAGGCTCAGTTCCAGGCCTGCAGAAATTGGTGCTTCAAGTTGGCACGGCATCCTTCTGCATTGAGCTCAATGAGCCACCCCCGTAGACCACAAAGCAGCAGAGTATCCCAGCTTTGCCAGTACATCATGCGGTTTGCTGCTACATGCCTGCACTGGTAGCACGTGCTCCTGACCTGAGGAGTACAGAAGTCTGTCGAGGCTGCCTCTAGCACAGTGCTCCGCCACAAGGCACAGGTGTGGAGGGGTGTGGCACACGCCGTAGAAGTTGACAACTGCACAAAGTGGAGCACGCGCAATTGGCGGACAAGGAGCACCACCTTAGGTGCCTTAGGTGCTGCTGCAGGGGGGAATAGGGGCAGTGTTAAGCTCACATATACCTGATGAATTTTGCTCACTCACTGAACAATTTTCATGCAAGTGTGCTGCCGCATGCCATAATGGGGGGCCATGAAGTGCAACTGATATCCTCATGGCGTGAATTCTGTCTCTACCTCCTTTCCTCATGAACAACATGCACCTAAGTACTGATAACATGCCCAAAGCAGAACTGATCAATGATTGCTTACCATTAGGGTGGCGAATACTGGCAAGGGTTTCAATCTCTTTGCCAAAAAGCTGCATGCACAGCTCAGTGGGGAAGAACATGTTGCATGTTTTCTATGACTATGAATGTTTGTAGGGTTGAGCTTGATATGCCAATCACTATCAGCTAGCACGGGAGCACCGCGGGCTCACCTGGGCAACTGCAGCAGTAGGAACGGCATGAAGCCTCTTGATGGCCACCTTGGTGCCTCGGTAATTGCCTAGTAGAACCTCTCCAAAGGTGCCTTTGCCCAGCCGGTGGCAAATCTCAACCTGCAGTGAAACCCATCAATAAGTTGGATCCGGCCACAGTGCTGTGGCGGTGCTGATGCTGCCAGCAGGAAGTGGTTGCCTTGGATTGCAACAAGGGTCTGAACACAGAATCTTAAGTTGACATCAAGAGCTGGCACACAAGGCTGTGCACCGGCATTGTCTGTGCTACGACAACCAATGCACTTGCAATGTACAAGCCTCCTGGGTGCAATGGTAGATCATTTGGTTACTAATAAGTGCACTGCATTTCATCTCCCAGCCATCAAGAGAAACTGACTGCCTAACACAGGAAGTACATGACAAAAAAAACCCTCAGATTCTCAGTTATGCAGCAGACAGGATCGCAGAGGGTTCGTTCTTGCCCGGGCCAGCGATGCAAAGGAGTTCGTCCAGATACTTGACCAATGTGAAGTGCCAAAGTCCCTGCCAAGGGATAGAAGCATGTATGAACTGGTTGCGTAATGCAATTGCTCAAAAAGCCTCACCGCACATGGGTTCAGCTCCCACAAAGCGGCAGCTGCCTTTCGCCTATCTTGCATGCTGCCTACCACCTGTCGAGTACACAGCCAGAAAGGAAGCTCTCAATGGGTCAGCAAACTGGCTCTGTCTCCAGGAATTGCTTTGGCAATGCACACTGTAAGCAAGTGCTTGGAATGCAGACCACGCCTGCATAGCACAGCATTTGCTGGAAGCTCGCTTCACATGGTGTGTGTATGTGTGTGTGTGTGTGTGCATGCATGTGTGTGTATGTGCGCATGCATGTGTGTGTATACGTACACATGCGTGCATGTGTTTCTCTGTCTAGGAGCACGAACCTGTGTGGCAAGGGAACTGACCGGTGTGGTCAAGGACATGCTTGTGGAAGCCTCTTGGGTGCTGCTGTCTGTGTGGTCTGATGCGCCTGTGCAAAAGCAAGTTAGGCAGAGGCTTACATGAGCAAGGTTACCAGGCATAGCAGCATCGCCACCTTTGTGCTTGAGACATAGCTGTCTCATTTGGATATGAGGCTACGCACAGGCATATGGAGCAGGAGCAGCACTGAGGGCTTGAGGGATGCAACTGGAGCTGTCAACTGGCTTGGCAGAGGGGCCAAGCAAGTGGCTGGATAGGGTGGTGGTGAGAGATCTCGTGCGCTGGGTGGACATGCAAACAAGCTCCTGCTGCTCCTGCTCCTGCCGCGTTTTGTCTTCCTGTTACGGCCGTTGAGTCTGCCCACCTCCTCCTGACAAAGCTTCCGCTTGTGCCCAAGGCCCCCCACGCTCGCTGCGCCTTGCTTTTGTAGTAAGAGGGGCCATGGCCGGCACCAGCTGTGCAATCTTGCAGCGCCGAGGCATTGGCTCCCTGCTAGTGGGCGATGGAGACCCACTTCCCTTCAGAGCTTGCTCCAGCACGTGTGCCAGGCTGTGACAGGCTTCCCTCTGAAGGCTCCTCCCAGCTCCATCATTGACCAGGAAGTGAGCTCTGTGATCGCACCGTATTTTCCATTTGAGCAGACCCAACTTATCAGATCAGTTAAACATTGTGCTTGTGCGCATATGCAAGCATGTGTGTATGTGTGTGCATGTGAGTAATTGTGGGTGCGTGTGTGTATTTGTGTGTGTGTGTTTGTGCATGTGGGTGTGAATGTGTGTGTGTGTGCGTGTGTGTGTGTGTGTGTGTGTGTTTGTGTGCGCTTGTGTGTGCAAAGGACAGATTATTGCATCATTGAAAATAATGACAACTACCGGTATTTACGATCAATCTCATTTCTCCTGCAATGTTTCCAGATCAGGTCTGGATGAAGAGATCGCTTGATTTGCCAAGTTTGGTCAGCTATAAACCGTGTATGCGTTGCATATGTGCGACATACGTATGGTATACCTGCATGCTCTGTCACATGACGTGGCGTGACCTGCCAGGTCCATCCTGTCAATGCCACAGCTCAAAACACATACCCCTGATCAGGGTCATGGGTGGCAGGACACAACATCAATTTGACAATGGGAAACCATGAGGCAAAAATATTCGATCTTTACACCAATAGCTGCAGCACGACAATGCTGCATAAGAACATGCCAACTAGCTTTTTGACGTGCCTGCAGCCTCGGCAGCCGCTGCAGCCTCTGCAGAGGCAGTGGCAGCAGATGATGTTGAGCTCGGACGCGGGGATGAGATGTTGTACCATGTGCCACCTGGGTGCTGAAAATACTCGGCAGGCATATCTGACGTTCAATATTCATCAGCACTGACCATTCCTCCGTGGCTGCCACAAACCGTGTTGTAATGATTGAATTCACTTGAGCAATCGATGAATGTTAACATGATATTATGTTTATCATCATCAGCATTGTCATCGGACCATTGAAAGCAGGTGGCGTTATCAAGGCATCTTGGCGTTTGCAGCTATCCGACATACTTTCTGAGATAAAAAAATTTGAGACGAATTGATCACCCTGGCTGAGCTTTCGGCTTTAGAATTGAGAACCATGCCCCGAAAAAGATGAGAGAAAGGCCTACAATTGTTGCAAGCACCAGGCATACTTTCTCCATCAAACTTGGAAGAGGGTCTTTATTGAGGGTCAGGAGTTCTGGATTGAACCGTGTGCTCTTTCTATGCCATCTCCAGCCAGAGATGTAGATCATCATGATACTGGTGTTTGTGATTTTTGTTACATTGAATTGAATATGTGTTCAGGTCTGCTGCAAGTTTTTTGCTTTACTGAGGTTTATACGTCATTTGCCTAATACGTCATTTATAGATTGTCCCTTTCAATTCAACCAGGAGAGTATGTCGGATCCCTTTGTGGCATCTCTGTGCAAGTGTAAGTTTTAATCCACGCTGTACATTTGCTCTTGCTAGTGTTACTCTGGTCGTATGTCATCACAATACTCGACTTCAACGAGGTGTACATTCCAGCGCAAAGGGTGTAAAGGGCCTGGATGTCACATTGATGGCCATTCTGCTGTCCAGCTGGCAGTGCAGAAGTAGCATCTGGTCTAGAACTAGACCGAATTTCATCTGGTTAAAGGCTTGGTAGAGGCCATCGGGGAGAGGTCCTTTGGCTAAATGTGTGAACAAGACCAGGCTTTGCTGAGCCATCCAGGCTTCAATTCCAAAACCTGTGAAAATGATGTTTCCTTTAAAATCACCTTTGCTCAAAGTTTGGATGATAAACCTGGAAGCAACGTTACGACTTTCAGTCACCAGATTTCCAATTAAAGATTTCTGACATCCAGAAATCCTGGTTTATGGATTTGGCTATCTGGCTGATGACAAAGCAAGCACGATGAGCTAGTGGCTCTGCCATAGAGGCGGGCCTGTTCCTTGGTGTAAAGAGTGCCTGTTCTGAATTGAATGACGTTTTCATGCAAGATTGGTGCAGTTCCTGTTTTGTGCTGCATTGTGACCCAGAGGGTAGTTAAACCAGTTGGTGGAGTAAATGATCCTGTCGTCGGTTCACATACAGCTGTATGGTCTTATTCTATGGCCATGTCGTGAGTCTGGCTTAAATGCAGCAGTCTCTCAGCATGACAACATTCCTTCTTTGTGGTTATTTTTACAAACGACTTGGGCAGCTTCTTGAGCACGTTACCATGGGGCAATGACAGTTTTGCATGCAACAAAGTGTCCCACACTGAACATATGCTGACGACATTGCACTACCAGCCAAAACTGCCCCTCACCTCCAGCTGTAGTTGTCCAGACAACTACACAGATTCCATGCTAAGAATTGCTGACTCTGAATACACACAAAATGAAATGTGACTTTAAAGTCATGGCTTTCTTCTTCTCCAACCCTCCAATGTTTCATTACAATGGCACTGCGCTTGAGAGCCTGCAGGCACTAAATACTTGGGCATTACCCTCAGCCATTATGGGAAGGAGACAAATGCCCCGAAACCAGATGGCACCCAGTTTGACAGGCGCCGTGGCCAGAATTTTGACGGTTTGTACTAAGCTAGCTGGGTATCAAAACAGGAAACATGCCGTGCTCTGGATTTTCCAAGTCTTGGCATTGACTGCTGGCCTATTTGGGTGTGAGGTTTGGGCTACAATTAATCTGACGTTCACACTTCTGCCAAAACTAGAGCCTGCGTCCATTGTGTATGCTTTCTGAAGCCATTGGATGTAAATATATATAATATAAACTAACACAAACTGCTTACTGCGTGAGACAGGACAGATGCCTCTTTATTTCTTCTTGTTCTGTTGTTTTGTCCGTGTTTGGAACAGTCTTTGGACGAATGACAACACCCGTGACGTTGTTGAGCAAAATCAATCCAGCTGACCTGCTGCTTGCACACAAGGTAGGGAGCTGGTCATTTGAGGTCGCAGCTTACCTAAAGCTGATACACACATCTCAGCTATCACGAGCCGGTCAAAGATGAACACGAATGACTTTGAATCTCTGCTAAGTAAACACAAACAAGTCATTAAAGACAGGAGAGATGTTGACCAGATTCATCCACATGACTTTCATCTTGTTATCTCTGTCTCCAGCAGAGTCATGAGGACGCACCACACACATTAAGTTGTCCCCATAGGGAGACAGACCAGCTAGTGGGATGATCAAAAATAAACCAATTTCCCCCTCATACCTGCAACTAGATAACCCCAACCATCTCTCACGCACCCATTCCAGTGATCAGACTGTCTTTATAACCTAAATCATGCGAGAATGTGGTCTGGAGCCCCTGCAATTCAATTTATTTCGAGCAGCAGTACAGTTTTACAACTCCTTGACCTTGTGGTGCAACAGCAATGGAAAAGATTTTGCATGCTGACGTGCGGTTCCACTCGGGATCTGCTGATTGTTGGTCCTCCCATATTCGTTCAGCAATGGAGGGCCTGGCACATTCCCACACTTCCAAACAAAACCTGCAGAACTGTGAACCCATTGACCTTAATTGTTTTGTTGTGGACCTCAGAACCAGGCATCTGCTTTACTGGGATCCTTTCTCCAGCACACGTCTGAGGTAGCGCAATAGTGAACGGTTAACTTACCACCAGAGGTGCGCTCAACCTACAAACAGGGCCCTGGCTATACGTTCTCCTTACCCACTTCCCAAATACATGCTCCTTGACCTCCCCCTTGATGTCATTCGCAGCGGTACCCAATTCAGACTCCATGTTCAAACCCTTTGCTATGAGACAGTTACTTGGAACCACCCACATGTCTTCCACAACGTGCGACGGCTGTGATGAGGCTAATGATGATATTCTGAATATCATATTCAGGATGAGCAACATGTTATCTTCCAGTGTACTCATCCTCAGGTGGTCTCTCCCCACAGGAAATCTGCTCCTCTATTCACTTAGAGAGGGTCTCATGATGTGTTTACTTTCTAAATCCATATGGCCTGCAATTTTGCTGGTGCTATAGCCAGAGTGCGGAGGATTTGTTCAGAGTTGGGTATCAAGAACAGGAAGCATGCCATGCTCCGGATTTTGTAAGTCTTCGCACTCTCTGCAGGCCTTTATGGATCATCATGATGTCAAGTTTGGGCTACAAAGGCTCTCACCTTCAAATCATCTGCTACAACCAAAACCCACATCCACCACGTTTCCTTTCTAAAAATGCTGTTGGGTGTGAAACAAAGCACAAACACATTGCCTACTTAGAGAGACAGACCAGCTGCCCCTGTGCTTCTACTGGTTCCGCTGTGTTGCTCGCCTCTGGAACAGCTTTTTGACAAGCAACAATGCCTTGCTGAGCAAGATCAATGAGGCTGATTTAAGGCTGGCTCACCGAAAAAGACGCTGGATACTTGAAGTCTTATCTGCTCTTCACGAAATACCAGGGACTGATGAGCACGCCTCCGCTATCATGAGCCGTTCCAATATCAATATGAGTGACTTAGAACTGTTGTTGCGTGAGCAAATGATCCAAGAATGGAAAGATCTGGACCAGATTCACCCACATGACGCACATGTTTCCAGCAGAGTCATGAGGACTTATCACACCCATTTTGGAGTGCCAATAGGGTGTCAGATTGGCTATTGGGATGATTGGAAACACGCAGCAAAATTGACTCTGCCTTCATACCTACGACACAATATCCCAAACCATTTGTCACGCGCTCTCTCCAGACTAAGACTCTGGTCACAACTTGAATATTGAGCACCTCCGACAACAACAGCACAGAGTTCATTATGAGCTTATAATCCGACTATATATGCAGAGTTTGCACTAAATGCTACTGGCACTGTGTGCAAAATGAAGAGCATGTCCTCTTAGATTGCCCAAGTGATTGATGTGAGGAAGAGGTTGAGGAGTATCTGGGGCCAGGCAAATCAGCTAGGCAATGAAGATCAGACGGACAAGGCTGCAAAATACCATAATTAGGTTGCTCTGCCTCTTAGGTCGGTGACTGTTGATGGACCGCCTTTTTCTGTTCCTAGGTATCTGCATCTGGATTTGGGCAAGCAAACACAGCGCAACGTGGCACGTTTCAGGTTACATTCCCATGCACTGCGTGTTGAGACAAGAAGCTGGGAACATCATGATGGTACCTGTGATAAGTGTGGCTTGCAGGCAATTCAAGATTGAAAACACACTCTTTTCTTGTGTCCTTGCATGCAAATGTGTTCGTTGAGGCTTCATTTTGTAGACTTGTTTCACGATTTACCACTGGCATACAAAATTACTGTCAATTAGACTGGAGCTTTTTATTTCTCCCAAGCTTGTTCTGAGGATATCTTCAATTTTTTCCAAAAACAAACTAATGATTCCTATCGTTTAATCTCTCCAGTTGTCATCCTCTGCTGTGATCTTGCCCTTGCGTGCTCGTGAACTGCCTTCAAAATTTTTCTGGTTTTCAGTTTTGCTTTACACCGTGACCAGAACATCTGGCTTCCAGACACTACCTTTCTTCAGATTTGAGCGCTTTTAGTTTTGGTTTGGGGGTGCAGGCCTTTCAGGCTTCAGCTAAGCTGCCCTCGTTCGGTGGATACAGCTATGTAACCTAACCTAACCCATCGTTATATCTCAGAGCTTTTGGATGTTTTCTGTGTGGCTGGTCTTCACCAGCAACCTGAACAGTCAAACAACCTGGCTGAAGGTCAAGCTTAAACTTGTAACTTAGATTGCCCAAGTGCTGACCAAAGCCCACATCCACCACGTTTCCTTTCTAAAAATGCTGCTGGGTATGAAACGAAGCACGAACACATATTGCCTTCTTAGAGAGACAGGTCAGCTGCCCCTATACTTCTACTGGTTCTGCTGTGTTGCTCGCTTTTGGAATAGCCTTTTGACAAGCAACAATGCCTTGCTGAGCAAGATCAATGAAGCTGATTTGACTCAAATTTTGAAGGCTGGCTCACCGAAAAGGAAGTTGGACATATGAAGTCTTGTCTGCTCTTCACGAAACACCAGGGACTGAAACGCACGCCTCCGCTATCATGAGCTGTTCCAAAATCAACATGAGTGACTTTGAACTACTGTTGCGTGAGCAAACAATCCAAGAATGGAAAGATCTGGGTCAGATTCGCCCACATGATGCACGTGCATCCAGCAGAATCATGAGGACTTATCACACCCATTTTGGACATGCTCATAGGGAGTCAGCCTGGCTGGTGGGACAATCTGAAACGCGCATCCAAACCAACTCTGCCTACATATCTTCGACACAATATTCTTAACCATCTTTCGCGTGCTCTTTCCAGACTCAGACTCTCTGGTCACAACTTGAATGTCGAGCGTCTCCGGTAACAACAACACAGAGTACCTTACGAGCTTAGAATCTGCACTAAATGCAACTGGCACTGTGTGCAGGATGAAGAGCATGTCCTCTTAGACTGCCCAAGTGCTGATTTGGCAAACTTGCGCGTCAAACACCGTCAACTGTTTCGCTCCCCCTCTAGAAACTCAAACAGGCTAAGAGACTTTATGAGCCAAGCAGACACCAAACTTTGAAGGCCTGGCCTTGTAAGTGCATGAGTGCCTGGAATGCTATGCCTAGATTTCAGGACACAACCTAGCTTGCCTTTTTCGGTTGCAGGCCTGTTTGGCTTCAGCTAAGCTGCCCTCGTTTGGTAGGTACAGCTTTGTAACCTAACCTAACCTAACCAAGTGCTGACTTGGCAAACTTGCGGGTCAAGCACCACCAACTCTTCTGCTCCCCCTGGTGGCTCAAACAGGCTAAGAGACTGTATTAGCCAAGCAGACACCAAAGGCCTGGCCTTGTTTGTGTATGTGCCTAGGCATGCTGTGCCTAGATTTCAGATCACAACCTTGCCTGTCTTTTGTTGGTTTTGGTTGCAGGCCCGTTGGCTTCAGCTAAGCTGACCTCGTTCGGCAGGTAGAGCTTTGTAACCTAACCTGGACCAGAACAACAAGAAACTTCCTTTTTTCCATGAATTACCAGCTTTTTATGAGCTGTCTAGCAGTCGCACTTCCTGACTGAAGCCTGAAGTGAAGGCCATATTCTTGCAAACCTTGTAACTTTATCTAATCAGACTGTCTTTGATTCGCTTTATTAGCTGCACACCTCAGTATGCCATTCCATTTCACACATCATGGATTCTTCGTTTGGCTGGCAATGGCCAACTACAGCAAATCGTAGCAATGCCGACTGACAACCAGGTTGGCAGTTCCCCCACCTTGCTGGGCCATTTTTGTTCGGCTGTTCCGCCTGTATACCCCTTACCTGACTCACATCCACAAGCTGTGGCTGTAAGCTCAGCAGTGCAATTACAGCGTGCATGGCCAGCCAAGGGAGCAACCACATGCACATGCTGTCCAGTGGCCCGAAACAATGTTTCTCAGCGGTCCTTATCAAGCACATTGTGAGGTACGAGCAACACGCCGGACCAGCCTGCACCACCTGACTAATGCGCGCTGCTCAAAGCAGGAGTACAGGTTCGTGTTGCTGCTGGCCTGGTCAAAAATTGCTTTTCCTGCAAGCGTCGCTTTAGTCGACGTTGGACATGGCCTTGACCTCCTGCTCCGAGAACTTGCCCTTGCCCTTGTCACCCTTGGCGCTCTGTTTCACAGGCAGCAGAAACATGGTACAAAGCACAATTAGCCAGGCACATGGGACTGAACAGGAGGCCTGGAACTAAACAAGTGCATGACAGGCGGTGGCATTGTTGTGTTAGCTGGGTACAGCAGAGAGACAACAATTAAGCTCAGGTAACTAGTCAGTCTACCTTGCATGTTTTTACCTTCAAAAGCCTAACTACATAGAGTCACACAACCCTGCACTCTCTTAGAAAGTGGCATGGTGCATTCATTGGCTTGACATGCCTTCTCTCTCAGAAAGTGGCGTGGTGCATTCATTGGCTTGACATGCCTTCCATGCCTTTGGAGTGCCCTTACCAGACGCTACACAGCCAACGTGAGACATATGCCGGGCCTGGCCTCCACACCTTTTTAAGACAATTCAGCTTGCGACCCACACCCACCTGCTTCCTCTCCAAAATCTTCTTGCGATCCTTGTCCATCTTCAGCTTGCTGATGACAACCTTGCTTGGGTCAATACCAACATTGACGGTCGCACCTGCAGACCCGCAACCAAGGTGCTAAAACATCACCACCCAGAATGCCATGTTCAGTTTTTTGACAAACGTGTGCTAACATCCCCAGCATGGAATTCATGTTCTTTCAAATCCTAAATTTCAACCGCTTCCTCGTAATTTTTCCCATACTAGGAAGTGGCTGTGCGCTCAAGCCATTCCCTTGACAATCTAAATCACGCAACTGCAGCAGGGTTATGGCCGGTTTCTCTATCATGCCCTGTGAGCGTTTCTCGCAACAATGGACTGCAGCAGTCATGCCCCATGCCTATGCCGCATGCCATGTGCCGTGCTGCATGCCATGATGTGATAAACAATGGCATCCTACCACCTCATGTCCTAGTCATAATGATGTATAGCAAAACATTTCCAACAAAGCAAGATGATGCCTGAATGCCTAAACTTGGCTGGTGCATGCCCCCACAAGGTGCGTGCAAGCCCTTTCATGCTGCAGACGCTGTGTGCCTGTCCCTGCAGCAGATGTGCTTCGCTTTCTTGCCCCTCAACTCACCGTTGACCTTCTCCCTGGTGATGCGCTCAATGTGGATGACCCACTTCCGGCGGTACACCTGGGTCACCTTGCCCTCACGGCCCTGCACGCAATGAAGCGAGCCGTGGTGTGTTGGCACGGCACATAACACCGGATTATATTGAGCAGGTTTGAACTGCGTAGAAAGGCAAGGCGCGAGGGCAGGCAGGCACACACAAATATGCACATCCGCCTCCTTCGCTTCTTCACTAGCTTGCGGCGCGCGCCCACCTTGTAAGTGCCGCGCACAACAGTCACTTCGTCGTCCTTGCGCACGGGGATGGCGCGCACCTGCGTGGTGCGACGCGGGGCGGGACAGAGGTGAGCAGCCACCCCCATTGCTGCAGCAGCAGCGCACAGCCAGCAGCACCACAGTCCATCAACATGACTGCACGCTGCTTGAAACATGCCCAGAGATCTGCCCACAAAATAAGTGTCACTCTTGGCAGCTGGGCCTACCCAGCTGCATGCTGCGCACGCATGCGTGACCCACCCCAGGGTGCTTCTGCTTCAGCTCAGCGGACAGGGGAGCGCTCATGAGCTTCCTGCGCTCGCTGGATGGAGCTGTGAAGTGAGCCTGCGATGTGCAAAAGAAGGATGGAGGGGAAGCAGCACAAAAATGAATCCAGGGGCAGGGATGTGAGCATGCATGTTCACTGAGCCCAGGGGCTGCCACGGTCCAGCGCCTAGATCACCCTTGGCGTCCGTGCTTGTGCCTCAAGCTAAGGAATTGATACTTTGCTACAGCCTCGGCTCTCCCTTGACCCCGGGTGCGAAAGTACCCGAGTCTTTCTTCTGCAGCAGGCCCACCTTACGGCTCTTTCTCCTGGAGTTCGACACATTAGGAGAGAACTTCATGGCGCCTTTTGCTCTTTATAAAAAAAGGAACGAAAGTGTGCATGACTTCATTATTGACTCGGTTTGTCTTGGTTTTTTGTAGAGATAAAAAGAAAGGGATGCATATATGCAGTTTGGAAGGCCTCCAAGTAAGCACATAGTGGCCCTGCAGCTGACTGGAGGCAAACTATTGACGCGGAGGCTCGGTCCCTGGTGCCTGCGGGCCTCACTGGTACCAGCCAGCAGGACTACACCCTGTTCGGCAACAGGCAGAAGAGAAGCACGCACAGCTTCCACTTCTCCCTCCACAGCAAGAGCTGGCAAGGCTGCGGGCATGGAGCACTACACGTGCTACTTGCAGGTCTGCGGCTTGTGCCTGCACAGCTGTGCACACTTCCCACAGCCAGTGAGCTGCAGCATGTTTGCAGGCACAGTGATCTGCACCAGTGGGCTTCAGCGTGCCTGTCTCAGCTCGCGATCCGCGGTCCCGCACTCTCTGCAGCCAGCTCGCATGCCCGGCTGCTGCGCTGCTTGAGGTGCCTGCATGCCTGTGGCTCGCAGGTGCTTGCCACAGACGTGGACCACAACAGCCCCTCCCTCATGCTCTTCCTTGACAAGGAGGGGCGCATGCTGTTCAATGCTGGGGAGGGCCTGCAGCGCATGTTCCGCGAGAACAAGATCAAGATGCAGAAGGTGACCGGACATGCTGGAGGATGGGCTTGCTGCGCCTGCTGGTGGAATCGTGCTCTTGCCACTACGCCTGTTGCATGTGCCATGCATGCAAGGATGCATGCTTGACAGCCCTCATGTTTGGGCATGGGCGCCACGTAACCTGGAGGGCGAACGTGTGCTTGCAGAGAAGAGATTGCGAGGAGAGACGCAAATGCTGCTGCGCAAGGGCCTGCCTGTTTGTTACCTTGATGCCTTTCTTTTCAGGTGTACACTGCTATTGCTGTGATGTGTAGACGCATCACACACGCTCGCATTCACTCTCGACCGCGCGTGTGGCCAACCCTGCCTCTGATGCGCAGCTCGAGACCTACTTCTTCACCCGCGCCTCAACAGAGACCATGTCAGGCCTTCCAGGTGAGGCTACCCTCTGTGGCCCCCTGGCAGCAACAGCTGGCACACCGCCAGCCAGAGCTCACGGACACGCGCACACACAGCAGGCCAGGCACACAGGGAGTGGCTGCGCGCCGCTCATGCGCGCTGTGCGCAGTGTGCGGACCCGGCAGGGTGCCAACCATCAACGCGAGCTTTGGATCAGAGGGACTTCCGGAGTCATCTTGTTGCACTGTGGCCATGTGGGCAGCTCGGTGGCCTTTGAGGCCATGCATCGGGCTGGCTAGGCCATGGAAGCCGCGGGCCCCTTTCGGGCCTGGTGGTGTGGCTGTGCTCCTGCAGTGTGGCACGTGCACCGCGCTTGGAGCCTCTTGCGTGTGCGGCATCGCTTGCTGGGAGCCTTCAGCTCTCCGTGCCTGCTTGCACGAGGCAGGGGCGCTGCTTAAAGCACAGGGCTCATGCTCATGAGGGAGTGGGTGCACCCGCCTGGAGCACACACACGCTGCTGTTCCCTGGTGCATCCACCCACAGCGCACACATGCTGCGCGCGCCCTGGTGCACCCACCCAAAGTGCACACGTGCTGCATGCGCCCTGGTGCACCCACCCAAAGTGCACACATGCTGCATGCGCCCTTGTGCACCCACCCAAAGTGCACACGTGCTGCA
>LFCJ01001006.1_pt1 | contig 18841 bp, 27 predicted proteins | sample 643141 | NCBI WGS metagenome assembly LFCJ01 (sample SAMN03766243, study PRJNA286221) | soda lake metagenome | biome: soda lake; feature: Kulunda steppe; material: water; isolation source: sample B1-Br-g2 brine of Lake Bitter-1 | place: Russia: Kulunda steppe | collected 2010-07
AGCAGCAGCAGCAGCAGCCATCAGCAGCAAGCGGTGCCTCCTCGTACACAGGTGGGCCCCTTGATTGCCACTGAGTGAATTTGCTGTATAGTGCATGTCTGGCAGCAGCAGCAGCAGCCATCAGCAGCAAGCACTGCCTCCTCGTACACAGGTGGGCCCCTTGATTGCCACTGAGTGAATTTGCTGTATAGTGCATGTTTGGGTGCGCATGCGCTGGGCTCGCTGGAGTGTCATTGCCTTCATGGCTCCTGCATTCCAAGAAGTAGAGGATGGCTCTTACACCTCGCTGGCGCGCATGCCGTTTGGAAAGGCCACCTGCATCGCCCAGGTCCCACTGAACTTGCCTGTCAGGAACTTGTGCCTGTCTCTCACACACCTGCCCCTACTGCCCAATTCCCAGCAGCGTGCCAACAATGCCGCTGCTGCTGCTGCTGTTGCTGCTGCTGCTGTGCAGCCCTGAGCGTTCCAGCGTGTTAGGAGCAGGCGTGCCTGTGCACTGCTGCTTATTCTGAAGCTGCTGATGTTCTGATGCTAGTGGTGCTGGTGCTGGTGCTGCTGATGTTGATGTTTATGTTGGTGCCATTGCAGATGCTGCGGCTGTTGCTGCTGCTGCAGCAGCTGTTGATGAGGATTATGAACAAAAAAAGGTGTCCAACTTATTGCACGGTCTGCAGGGGCATCCTATCGCGCACAGGCAGGGATCATTTCCTGTAGACCTTTTCATGTGTGAGCGCCTCTCAGTCAATACCGTGACTCCCGCGGGACAGACCCTCTGACGCCTCGCCCCCCTACGCGTGCTCTCCTTCATGCGCCGCTCACATTTGTAAAACCCTCCTCCCCCCCAACTTCCCCCTTTGACCTTACAGCAGAGCCTGCACGCCCCAAGAAGTGGGGCGAGGGCATTGGCGGCGCGGAGAAAGAGGCCGAGGCTGCCGCGGTAGCGGCCAAGGAGCAGGAGGACATCGCTCAGCAGCTAGGCTTCGGCTCAGTGGCAGCGGTGAGGCAGTGGCTGAGTGGCAGCGGTGAGACAGTGGCTCAGTGGCAGCGGTGAGGCTGCGGCTTAGGTGGCAGCTAGGCTGCGGCTGAGTGGCAGCGGTGAGGCAGTGGCTCGGTGGCAGCGGTGAGGCTGCGGCTTAGGTGGCAGCGGTGAGGCTGTGGCTCAGTGGCAGCGGTGAGGCAGCCTGGGGCCCAGAGGGGCCTGTCATGCATGCGCATGCATGCACTCCAAAAGTGAAACCTCTTGTGAGATCACCAGCCCACTCGTCTGTGGTGGTCTAGGGAGGGCAAAGAGCGGCAGTCTGCTCTTCCAGACAGGGCCTGTGTGCCCCTCGACAAAAGCAGAGTGAGCGTGCACCTCAACAAAAGCAGAGTGAGTGTGCACCTCAACAAGCAGAGTGAGCGTGCACCTTGACAAAAGCAGAGGGAAGGCGTCTGTGCTGGAAATGGGGGCCCACATACGTGGCGTCTCTGGCAGGGGGCCCCTGCATTCCCTTGCCGTGGTGGTTGGTCCTGCAACAGGAGCGCGTACTTTTGTGTGTACTGCCTTAGCCCATGCTGCCTGTGGCCTGGCAGCGGGTGATGCACCTCCTGCACAGCCTTTGGCCACGGCAAATGTGTTGTGGCTTGGCGGCGGGTGATGAGGCGCAGCTGCTAGGTCCTTGGGATGTTGCCAAGAGGATGAGACAATCCAAAAACACTGACTCCCAAGAGCTGATGCCAGGCATGAATGATGCACCTGCACTGTAAAGGCTTGACGCACAGCCAAGCACATTCAGGGCTGCGGCTAGCATGCAGACAGTTGCGCGGGTGACAGTTGACGGGTGATCATGCACAAATGCTGGTGCGCACACCGCTGGCGCGACGCTGGATGCCCTGCAAGCTTTTGCAGGTGTGCACTCGTGGTTGGCTGGACCTGCCCGCCCTTCTTGCATGCGCGGTGGACGCTGTGCTAGGTTTTGGTGGGGCCGTGGTTGTTTCATGCAGCTGTGCCGCTGGACCTTTCCACTAAACAGGCTGCCTACATTCTGCATGTAACGCACACTCTTGACACGGCCCGTGCCCGTGGCCCCCTTTGCGCGCGCGCAGGATGCGGCGCTGGACGCGCTGCACGAGCGCATTGACGCAGAGATCATGGGGCAGGGCAGCCTGCTGGCGCTGCTGGGCCATGGATTTGTGGTGCCTTGCTGCTCCGACATGGAGCTGCTGCGGGTGGGTGCTGCATTGGGCGGGTGTGTGAGTGTGATGGGAGGGGTTGAGGAGGATGGAAGGGGTTGTGTAAGAACCAGCACAACCAGGCAACAGGTGTAAACAGCACCAACCAGAGTTCCCACGCCTGCAAGTGGCTCAAGAGTACTGCCCACGCCTTGCACAAGCCACCCCTGCCGTGCGCGCAAGACTGTGTGCAGATGGGGCGCTACAAAGGCTCTGGGGGCCCCTTGAGCCCCCAATGCCCGCGCAAAGCCCTGCAGTCAGGCCATGGCAGAGGCCTGCAGTCATGCCTTGGCGGCGCGTCCCACACCTCTCGCAGGCCCAGCCCGCCGTGTGCGAGACCGCGCTGATGGCGCTGGCAAAGCTGATGGCCGTCGACAGCAACTTCTGCGAGGCCCACATGCAGCTGCTCTTCACACGTCTCTCCAACAGGTGCGTGCGGCAAGGCTGACGTGCAGCCGCTGCCGGCGCGCCTCTCCACCAGGCACGCCCTCTTGTCTTTTGGAGGCACAAACTACCCCAAGGCGAGCTGCGTGTCTTGTCCACTCCAACAACAGGTTTTTGTGCGGATGAGTCCACGTGCAGCCACTGCCCTTGCACGCGCACACTTTTCTACACAACCCCATGCAGCGACCGCGCGCAGCATGCGTCTCGTCTGCAGCCCATCACTCGTTGTGCGCCACTGAACACCCCCGCGGGTGCCACACACATGCGCTTGTGCCCGTCTGGGTGTTGAAACCTCCGGACCCGTACCCAGGGCCGTGGCTTGCATGCCGCACAGGGGCCCAACTTCCAATAGCTTGCGCTCACCTTTGTCCACCTGTCTGCCAGCCTGCCTGCCTGCCACCATGGACTAGCCAACCCGTTGCACCACATGCCTGCCTGCCTGCTTGCTTGCCTGCTTGCAGGGCGCTGGGTGCCGCGGCGCGCAGCAACCTGGTCATAGCGCTGGGCGACCTGGCTGTGCGTTTCCCCAATGTGAGTGCGAAGAAAGTGTGCCTGGCCCGCACTGTATTTTTAAGCCTGGCGGTGCGCTTCCCCAATGTGAGTGGGTGCCAAGGGTGGGGCCCTGAGCAATTTGTTACCCCCACTTGAAGCCCTTCCCCCCCTGGTCGCCTTTGCCTTTGACAGCGTGTGTGCCTCAGACTCGTGCATGGCCCCTGCTGTACTTTTGGGGCAGCCAGGAGGTCTGCTGTGGGTCGGGATTGTGTACCCAGCGGCCGCAGGACCCACCAAGGAGCCAGCGTGCCAAGCATGCCCAACCACAGCGTGATGCACTACCATGCAGGGCATGCCCCAATGCACTGTTGCGCAAGTTGGCTGTGCTGTGCTGCCCCTTTGGACATAAGCCAAGTGAGCTGCTGGATCCACGGTCGCGCCTCTTGTTGCGTGCGGGGCCATTTGAGCACCCCCAAACGTGGTGCAAGCGCGCGTGCGTGTGCAGGTCACGGAGCCCTGGACGCTGCACATGTACGCACCGCTAGGGGATGCCGATCTGGGTGAGTGCCGCAGGAGGAGGATAGGAGGGGCCCCGCTAGTGTCGTATTGCCAAGGGTATGTGCTCGGCGATGATGGTCGTGAGCAGTGTGTGACATATCAGCAAGAGTGCATGAGCAGCGCAGATTGGGCTTTTGCTTAGAGAAGGGAACTGGATTTGTAGATGAAATCCATACCCGCACACGCCCGCACGCTCTTTGGGTGCACACATGCACATGCGCGCGCGCGCGCACACACACACACACGCACACACACACACACACACACACCCTTTGCTCATGCACATATGCCTATGCACCCCCCCTCCTCAGTTCTTGAAACGAACGGACACCGGCATGTGCTCACAGCACTCTTCAAGCATGCACTTGCGCACCCCCAAATGCGCATGCGTATGCCACACACACGTATATTGCCGCGCTGTCTGCACACAACGCAGGCGTGAGGCGCACCAGCCTCACTGTGCTGGGCCATTTAATCCTGAACGACATGATGAAGGTGAAGGGCAATATAGCGCGCATCGCGCTGCGCCTGGTGGACGAGGAGGAGGAGGTAGGTGTGTGTGTGTGTGCACTTGGGCATGTGCGGGTGTTGGTGTGGGTGTGGATGGGCGGGCACGGACGTGCACGGCCCATCTATGCACAGCAATTGCATCTTTGATGCTCTGCATGCGGCAATGCGCAACTTGTGCTGACACAAACAACTAGCCCAAGCACAAGCACACGCATGGCATGGCATGATCCTTACTGCGGAGCATGTATCCTGCCCTCTGGTCTTATGCTTTGCATGCGCAGGTTGTCCCATGTGCCCTTCCCTCCATGCACGGGGGAGTGAGCACCCTTCATGCATGCTGTTTCTGCTGTGCACTCATGTGGGGGGGGGCCGGCCGCTTCACTGCTTTGCTGGCCTTGTCAGGCCCCAAGTATTTGAGCTCATTGAGCATCACACACATACGTATGCACACGCCACGCACGCAGAAACATAGACACACATACGTATGCGCGTGCCACGCGCGGAGAAACATAGACACACATTTGCACCGTGTGTGTGCACATGCAGCTGCGGGTGTGGGCCCGCCGCTTCTTCGCCACGCTGGCGCAGCGCAGCAGCGGTGCGCGGGGTGGCAGCAACCCCATCTATAACCTGCTGCCGGACATCATGTCGGCGCTCGTGCGTGAGCCCACGCTCGACCCTGCTGGATTCAACGCCATCATGGAGGTGCGCATGCGCGTGCTCATAACACACACATGCACATGCCCACATGCACGCGCGCACACACACACATACACACACGCTTGCATACACAACACACTTACACAACACAACACACTTGCACACAACACACTTACACAAAACACGCCCACATGCACACACGCGTGCACGCACCTGCCAACCTCTATTGTGCTGCTGCTTGGAGCTGAGTCCGCACTTTTTCCAACGGAAGCCCTGCACGCACATCCACACCCCGCGGGTGCTACCTTGACATGCTGAGGCATATGCACCACCCGTCCCATGCGCACGGCCTCCAGGTGCTGCTGCCGTATGTGAAGGACAGCAAGCAGGCAGATGCATTCAAGGAGAAGCTGTGCCAGCGCTTTGAGGCGCTGCAAGAAGTGCATGCCGCCAGCGCGGCAGACTTTGCGGCGGCCGCCAAGCAGGGGCCGGCAGCGGCGGCAGGTGCGCCGCCCTCACCGCTCGCGCCCACCAGCAACACAAGCGGCAGGGATGCGGGGCGCAGTGGTGGCAGTGGTGTTGATCCAAATGAGACACACGTGCCACCTGCGGCCATGATGGAGGGCGGCTGTGGAGGCGCTGGCAGCGGCGGCGGCGGCAGTCACAGTAGTGCCGCAGACAGCGGGTCGGCCACGCACAGCCCCTGCCTTTGCAGCGGCGGCGGGGGTGGTGGTGGCGGCGGCAGCCACCACAGCAGCCCGGCCGCAAGTGGTGACTCAGGGTTCTTCTCGGCCTGCTCCGCGGGTGGCGCGGAGGCATCCAGCTACCGCTCGGCCTCTGTGTCGCATGGCCCCCCGCATCTGGGTGCGTGTGTGTGGATTGCCTGGGTGTGTTTTGTGTGTGCACGTGTTGGCGCGCGGTTGTGGGCAAGTGTGTGTGTGTTCATGGGTTCAATTCTATGTTTGTGTACCCATGCGTTCAGTTCTGTGTGTACCTGTCTGTGCATGCGCAAGAGGGGCCTTCCTCCTCTGCAGCATCAGCTCAGCCTGCCTTGGAGGGAATAGTTACCACCCTTTGCCCAGGCACCATTTGGTCTCTGCCTCCTTGTACCCGTGCCTACACCAAACGGGACAGCAAGACCAGTCTTACGGCATTTGTGCTTACAACAGGTGTCCCTCCTTTGCCCACTCTGCAGATGGCGCCAAGGAGGCGGCCAGCGCCCCCTCGGCCGTGGAGGGCGGCAGCGAGGATGCAGGTGCCAGCAGCGTGCTGCCTGCAGCTGTGGGTGGGGCTCCAGCCACGGCTGAGGCTGCTGGGGCTAACCCGGGGGCCGTAGGACCCCCGGGGCAGGGCACAGCACAACACGTGTTTTCGGTGGTGGAGGAGTGGCGCGCGCTGGCGGCGGTGCTCAAGGGCATGGGCCACACGGAGAAGGTGGGGGGGGAGGAGGGGGGTGGCAGCTGACGCGCTGAGGCCACAGGTGCACTTGAATATTTGTGTGTGTGTGAACGTATTTGTGCTTGTATTGTTTCTCTGGGCATGACCAGCATGACGGCATACCATGCCTTTGTTCAGCTCATCCCCATTCTCTTTCCTCCCTAAGGCGCTAACCCAAAGCCAAGCTCGCCCAACATTCTACCTGCTTGCTTGCCTGCCTGAAGCCAGTCGTCGCTTGCCTACTCACACCTCAAAACCCAAATGTCAGCCACCTCTACTCAGTGCTCCCTGACTGGCCTGCCTGCCTGCCTGCCCTCTCCACTGAGCGCCAGCCATCTCTGTCCAGCGCTCCCTGGCTGGCCTGCCTGCCTGCCTGCCCTCTCCACTGAGCGCCAGCCATCCCTGTCCAGCGCTCCCTGACTGGCCTGCCCGCCTGCCTGCCCTCTCTACTGAGCGCCAGCCATCCCTGTCCAGCGCTCCCTGACTGGCCTGCCCACCTGCCTGCCCGTCGTTGCTCAGGGGCTACGAGCAATCATGGAGCGCCGTCGGTGCTACAAGCACGCCCTAGGCGATGAGGTCGTGTTCAACACCTTCAGGGTGGGTTTTGAGGATCACAGGCCCGCCCTCTCGTGGCCTGACGCGTCAACTGCTTGTGTATGCACACATGCGCGTCTGCGAAGATGGCAAACCTTTCCTCGGTGCATGCTGCCTGTTTGATTTTTTGCCTTTACCTTGTTGGTACGTTGGTACACTTTTTGGTGTGTGTGCGCACTTGAAAGTGTGTGGACGCTTGCAAGCGTGTGGACCTTGTGTACACAGCACTGGCTGCAAAGGGGTGCACCTGCAATTTGTCGCAGGACGAAGGCGCTCACTGTACACAAACAAAGCACTGCTGCAGCGCAGGAGGTCACACGGCACTCCATTTCAGCCGCTGCCCTTGGCCTCTATGACAACTCATTGCACCGACCACGTGGGGGGTGTGGGTGTGGGTGTTTGCATTAGAGGCACGTGGGCTTGTACACGGACACGCTCTTGCTTGCATGCTCCCTATGCATAGAGTTTGTACCCTTGAATACCCTTGAATAAGATGACAATAAGATGACCACTGGACGGGTGGCAATCCCTTAATGGGTGGCGCGGGCTTGCTGCCTAAAAGGCCTGGTGGGATAGCGCTTGCCACTCCGCACATGCTCTGCATCTCGTGTGCCTGAGCTCATACGCGCCTGTGCTCATGTGCCTGAGCTTATACACGCTTGTGCTCATGTGCCGGCCCGCAGAGCATCGCAGAGGAGGGGCGCAAGAAGGCCAGCAAGGACAGCGCGCTCAGAGAAGAGGCGGCCAACTTCAAGGTGCGCTAGGCCATGCATGGGTTGATTCTGGAAAGTTCGCCTGCACTTGAGAGACAACTCAAACTGTGTACGCAAAGGCCGCTGTGTGCACGCACGTTGCTGGACCTCCTCACGCACGCATGCAAGCAGGCGCAGTGGTCGCACATGCTGCATCGACTTAACTACTGAGGGCGCAGCAATGAGGAGCCAAGTGAGGCTATGAAAGAATTATTTGAACTGGCTTTTTTCATATACGCATGTATCACATACAGCCACACATGTGCCCACACACATGTACACATGTACACACACAGCCATGCGTGAGCCCACACACATGTGCACGTGTACACACAATCACACGTGCGCACACAAACAGTTACACAATCACGCAGAAACACACATGCGCGCATGATGGCACGCATCTGGGCATACGCATGGCACGCATCTGGGCATACGCATGGCACACATGTGGGCGTATGCATGGCACACATCTGGGCATACGCATGGCACGCATCTGGGCATACGCATGGCACACATGTGGGCGTACGCATGGCACGCGCAGGCAGAAATTGAAGAGGTCCACCGCGCGCTGCGGCTAGGCAAGGCGGAGGACGAGGAGGAAGGGGACGGTGTGCCGGCAGCCGAGAGCGGTGGGGGAGCTGAGCAGGCGGCTGCCGCTGCCCCCGCAGCGCCGGGTGCAGAAGGCTGCCCAGAGGGCGATGGGGATGTTGAAATGGAGGACGCGCAGCAGCCGGCAGCAGGTGGGGGGCACAGGCCGCGCGTGTGCATGGCCGCCTGAGCGTGGGCGTCTGTGTGCATGTGTGAGTGCGGGCACAAGTTTGTGCATACATGTGCACATGCACATATGTGAGCGCATGATCATGTCGATGTGCCCAATCAGGGTTAATGATGCCTGGTCTTTGCAAGCAATCATGTCAGAGGGCACGGTGTGGTGGAGTGATGTCACCAGAGTGTGTGTGTGTGATGTCACAGACGTCGCCGGTGTCAGAGGGTGCGGGGCCAAGCAGTGTGCCAGTGTGGCTCCAAAGCACATACATATAAAGGGTGCCTGACCAGCGCTGCAGCTGCGTGATTGCCAGAGGCATGCCGCTGCTGTGGGGTATGTGTGTCTTAGCTCTGCCCCTCACGGCAGGCAAGAGAGCAGCTGAGGGGCAGCTGCAAATGGATGCGCGAAGGCATGTGCTGCATGTCCTTGCAGCGAGCTTCCGCTTGTGCCTTCTACTTGCGCACACGCTGCTCCCCACGCAGCTACCAACCTCCACATACACAGTGTCCCACACGGTTGTGCGAACCTTTCGCCGCCACGCCTGGCTCGGGGTACCGCCACGTAAGGCACATCCGTGTGCACAACCTTTTTTTTGTGCTTGGAATCACAGCCCAGCACAGACGTGGCTTCTGTCGCAAAGGGCTAGCAGCCTGCTCTCATTGCTGCACAGCCCTTGACACGCGTGATGGGGTGCACATCCACTTGCACCCACCCATACCCACTCTTCCCAGACGGTTAACAAAAGCTGGCTTTGTTATGACAAAGATCTGATAATGATCCCCGCGGCGGTGCTTGTCCTGGTGCAGACGCCCACCCCACAGCGCCTGCGCCAGCACCAGCAGCAGGCCCTACCGCCAACCCCAGCCGCCGCCGTGGGCGCGCACAGCTTGAGCAGCCAAGCGACAACCTTGTGGAGGCGGCAGCAGAGACGCCCAGCGGCAAGCCTCCGCGGCCCAAGCGCTTGGCACGCAACGGGCGCACGCCGGCTGCAATGAAGCTGAAGCCTGGGGAGAAGCTGGGCGGGAGCGGCGGCGCGGCAGCAGCAGCGGCAGGGGCCAGAGCTGGGAGGTTTGGCGGGGGTACGGTGAGGGTAAAGCAGGAGCCGACGACCTCCAGCTCGGATGATGATGATGAGGAGGAGGAGGAGGAGGAGGAGGAGGAAGAGGAGATTGGAGGCAGTGAGGCAGAGGAGGAGGAGGAGGATGTGAGGAGGGATGGAGCAGTGCAGCGGGACCAGCAGCGTCCGCAACTGTCAGGTGTGTGCGCACGCGGGTGTGTTCATGCGCGTCCGTGTGTGTTTGACAGGCAGAGGGCGTGTGTGAGCGTGTGCCAAGGTGTGAGCAGCTCGTACGCCCCAAAGGATCACAACCCTAGGGAGACTGCACTGACCTGCGCTCAAGAGTGAGCCTCGTGGCTGCAAGAGAGCTGTGCTGCTGGATTGGGCAGGCCTCCCAGCTCGGCCCTCAGGCAACATAGCCCAGCTGGTAAGCAGCGCAGGCTACTGCTTCAGCTGTTTCACAAGGCTGAGCCAAGGGCATCCAATATCTTGATGGTGTGTTTTGCTCAGGCAGAGCAAAATGAAACGGGAGCCCCCAAAACTGAGGGATGTATTCAGCCTCTCGTTCTGGAATGGCTGAAATGAACAGGGAGGGATGGGCAGCAGGGTGCCACTCCTGAGCACCAGCTATGCTTTGCAAAGCCTCCATTCGTGCAGCCCTGTGAAAAGGAAAGTGTGTGGCTGGCTTCGATCTTTCGACCGTTGGTACAACTAAAAGTAAGCTGTGTCTCCCTCAAAACCTCAGGCTAAATGGACCTATAGGCTCACCGCAACCCCCACCCCCTTGCGTGCCCGTGTTCCCATCGGCGCTGCCCAACCCTGTGTCCCTCACGACCAAAACTCATCAAAGAAGCGGGACATGTCTTTGAGCCTGCGCCTGCTCCCTCCCCCTAACCCATCTGCCTCACCTGCTAGCACACCCATCACCACACACCTGTTCTTGACGCTACGCGAGGACTTTTCCTTTACAAGTGCTGCCATTTGTCTGGATGGCATAGACTTGCGAGTGGGTGCTGCCTCCCTGTGCAGGCTCAGGCGTGGACGTGCAGGCAAAGCGACTGAGCAAGGTGCAGCTAGGGGGCGGCGCCCGGCGGGTAGCAGTCGTGAAGCAGGAGGAATTTTGAGGGCAACTCCCTGTTTGCTTCCTCCCATGTCCGCTTGTGGGGGCTGGGCTTCCACATGCTGGCTGCGGTTGCCAGGCAGCGAGAGACGCGGGGACGCACGCCTCTGCTGCCAGGTCTGATTCTGCAAGCAGGCACGCTGGCCAGGGGAGCAATTCAGATGCGGTCAGGGAAGATGCTGTGGTCATTCCTCGCACTGGAGTGCTGTGCCTTATGCCTTGGACCGAGCGCACTGCATGCATCTGCAGGCAGAGAAGAGCCTGCGGGTGTACTTGCAAAGGCAGGAGGGGCTTGAATAGTTTGACCGATGAGGCTCCGTACGGATGAATTGTGCTCACACAGCAGCAGCCCTCGGCGTTGGCGCTTTCACTTGCAGCCATTAGGAGGGCTAGTAGCATGTACATTACCAGGCCAAGACAGTTTGCTGTGCTTGGCCAATAACAGGAGCCGTGTGCAGCTCAAATTGCTGTAGAACTGCAAGACACAAGAAAGTAACCTTGCGTGGCATCTGTTGACGCTTTTGATGGCCTTGAATTGAATCCTAGTGGCTTCTACCCTAGAAGAGGAAAAGGACGAGCTGGTGAAGAGCACAAGCACTTCCTCGACCGTCCTGGCAAGGACTTAGGATACACATGTACGCACACACGCTCCACCATCCTGCCAGCATGTTATCTGGGTGACTTGCTGGGGCATTTAGGTTGCGCAGCATGCTCAAGGTGCCTTAAAATAGAGATGGGCTACAGAGTGTTGCGGTGTGAGGAGAAACCAAACTGCGTGTCAGGGATCTTCTTCTTAGACTCACACCAACTTGCCAAGTTATGGGATAACCGCCAACTTGCCAAGAGCGTTTCCAAATCTCTCAGCACATTGACACGTAGCCTGTAAAGCGTGCCACTCACTGCTAGCATGCGTCAGTTCCCTGAGTCCAGAACCGGACCTTTCTTGTACAAAGGACTGAGCTTGGCCCATTGTACAAGAAAGGTCCCATTAACCATAGATCCTCATGGGAAAGGTCGTCGAAGGTGAAGGTTACGAAGAAGAACCTCATAGTTTACAAGTTTAAGTTTGACTGTCCAGGTTGCTGGTGAACACCAGCCATACAGAAGACATCCATAAGCTCTGAGATAGAACGATAGGAGTCATTAGTTTGTTTCTGGAAAACATTGAAGACATCCTCAGAACAAGCTTGGGAGAAATAAAAAGCTCCAGTCTGATTGACAGTAATTTTTTTATGCCATTGGTGAGAGTCTGCAAATTGAAGCCTCAACTTGAACGAGCACATTTGCATGCAAGGACACAGGAAAAGAGCGTGCTTCTAATCTTGAATTGCCTCCAAGCCACACTTATCACAAGTGCCATCATGATGTTCCCAGCTTCTTGTCTCGACACGCAGCGCATGGGAATGTAACCTGAAACGTTCCACGTTGCGCTGTGTTTGCTTGCCCAAATCCAGACGCAGATACCTAGGTACTACAGGTAGTACAAAAAAAGGCGGTCCATCAACAATCACCGACCTAAGAGGCAAAGCAACCCAATTATGATATTTTGCAGCCTTGTCCCTCTGATCTTCATTGCCTAGCTGGTTTGCCTGGTTCCAGATACTCCTCAAACTCTTTCTCACATCAACAACAAACTCTGACTGTGGGAACGTTTTCAATGTTCTCACGCGATGTTGGAAATCACTGCTCCTTTCCAGACCATGTTAAGCATCCAAGAACTCAGCAATCCAGCACTTCTTGTTGATAGTGCTCATCGCAATATCAGCCTTGAAGACTTTGGCAAGAGTACTACTAGTACTGCATAGCAGAGAATTATAAAATCTCACAGCCGCTCGGAACCAATAGAATTGCAAGGGCTCTTGGCCACACTCACGTAACTTAGACCAGTTGGGAGTGGTGCGCTTTACACCTAAGATACCTTTAAGCAAGCACATGTGAACTGTTTGCAGAGGGCAGTCCATCTCAGCTCCTTGCTTTATGTACCTAGTGCCCCACATTTGACTTACATACATGCTTGCTGGAAGTGCATAACCTTTAGCCAACCAAAGCATGCTGTGTGGTCTATCTGTTAAGCGGTGCTCCGATCATCGGAGCATGATGCAAACTGCTTGATCCTACTAGGATCATAGTATGACAACCAGCCATGCAAGGCGTAAGCACATGCTCAACTGCAGCAGCCATGTTGTACGTCTTGGTGAAGATCACCCAGGTATTTAAAAGAATCTTTGTGTCAGGCTGCGACCCTCATAGATACTCATAAAAAGAAACCCTCATAGATCATCATGGAAAAGGTCGTCGAAGAAAGTCTGGGCAAGGCATCCAAAAGATAACTTTGTTAAAGGGGCCGCGAACAGCAGCCAAAAAGCTCCGCGCTAGTTACAGTACATTGAGTCATCGCCAGCTCATTGTCATGATTGGGTGAGGTATCTCAGAAGCACAAGCCGCGCTTGGGATTCCAGTGCGCCAATGGTTGCTGGGGCATGAAGATCTAGATGCCACATGGCACTGCTGCCAGCAACCCATGCCCCTAGATGCTACATGCCTTCCATTGCCCCAGACCCCTGGCATCACCAGAATCGTGTTACGTGGGGGAAATGAAGGAGTGCTCACTCCAATCTGCAGGAGAGGCTTAATCCAGGGATGAGAGAAAGAGAGAGGTTACAAGGTAACAAGGTAGGGTTAAATGCTAACCTGGTCATTGGCTGATTGGTTTGTCTAGTCTTTGCCATCTAATAAAAGTCCAAAATGTCCGAGATGAAATTGGCAGAGTTTGTTGTGCTAATGAGAAAGGAAGTCAAATACAATCTGTCATCAATGATGACTCATCAGTCGACTAGGCAAGGCATACAAATATAAGGGGCCTCAACAGGGAAGGATGGGCAGTAAGGGAAAAGGAGGAAAAGAGTACTTCTCTGAGGGAACAAACAAACAAGTCATGACATCGAAAGAGAAGATGCACCTCATTTTGCACAGCAGTACAGGAGCAATTGTCTCAGAGGCCATTTCCCATGAAAAGAAGCATGTGCTCTGTCAGGCCGAGAGTCTGCTGCATGCAGAATAGCCTCTAGACATAACCACTACATGAACACGCAGTGCAGCACACTTCCGGCTGCAGCACCTATCTGGTGTGACAGCTCCTTCTGTTTTATGTCATATTTTATGTGCCTTATATTTGTTTTGTACTTTGTTGCAAGTTGAATTGAGTGTAGGTTCTCAAGTGTACATCTTTGACTTTCCACCTCAAGCCACGCTTACTGAGGGGCAGCTCAGTGTGACATTTCTGGATGGTCCCCATCACTCAAGCTAGGATCATATGTACGCTCACTTCGTGGCATAGTTGTGCTAGTGTGTTTTCCAGTCTAGCTTGCTGCTCAGTTGCTCTTGTATATTGTTGCTCTGGTCGTGTGTCATCACAGTCACTGTGTACGGTATTTGAATTCAGCAAGGTGTACGCCCCAGCGCACAGGGTGTAAAGCCTGAATGTTATTTTGATGGAGGAGATTCATGGCTTTCGGGCCAACGTGTCTCCCTTTCCCTAATTGATCTACTTTACTTTCTTTTCTGTCTTGATGGCCATTGATGGCAGTCTAAAGAAAGCATCTGATTTTGGACAACATCAAAGTTCATCTGCCAAAAGGCTTAGTAGAAGCCATTGGGCTTTTGTCCTGTTGACTACAGCTGGTAAAACCAGACTTTGTTGAGCCATCCGGACTTCGCTTGTAATAAATGTGAAAGCAATGTTTCCTCTCAATTCACCTATGCAGAGGATTTTGAGGATGAGCCTAACGTTACGTCTTGTATCCTTGTATTTTGTATCAAGATAGTCTGACAGTCAGAGAGCATATGGACGGTCTGGCAAATGGCACAGCAGGCACAACAAATTAGTGGCTTTGCCATGGAGATGGGCTAATTTATGAGTGTATGGGATGCCCATTCTGAATTTCACGACATTCAATTTTGGTGATTTAATTTATCTTGCATTGTTTTATAATGAATAACTACCTGTAAGGTTAACCAACATAAGCCATCTCATCCAAAAAAAGTATCACTGATTGTTTATGAGTATCGTTCAGTCTGTGATGCTTGCACACGTGAGCTTTAAGTCTGTTTGCTATATTTTGTAGCGGAGCCAGGCTGATTCTAATGGTAAGGTGGGCAGTCTCATCTTTCTCTTCCGCAATCTAGTATTTATTGGAGAAAGTTTAGCTGTAAGGTGGGAATGCTTCGTCATACCCATTGTTGTGAGGATCAGCTTGTTTTGCTATAGCATCGGTAGGCTCGTTTTAGTTGCACCAGTGAGCATTTGCACCTTCTAATTTCGGAGGAGCATACAGGTAGCAGAGGCATTGTCAGTGGAAATAGATTAGTGGATTGCGTGTCAAACTGTGTTGAGCATGACACCATATGGTTGATGCATCATCGCAGAGAGGGTGGCATACCCAAAAGCCTATGAGCTTAGTAGCCGCTGAAGTGGGATCTGAATGCTATATCTCTTCTCCTGATGCTCCATACCTCTTTTAATGGAGAGCTAAAGCTTGCATCTGATGCTGGTCTGTCCATTGTCACCATAGCTCATGCTGAATGTGCTTTACGTGGTCAGGTAACTACGTATAAGGCTAGCAAGGGACCATGAATCATGGTCCATGATATATTTTATCTTACAAGGAGCCCAGGAAGTAGCAATCTGCCATAACGGCCAAAGCAAAGAGAGGAAGCTCAAGGGAGAGGAACTGTCAAGGAAGCAGGCCCAGAAGGAGGCAAGAAAGGCAGAAAACGCAAGCTTCAAAGGCTGCCCTGAGCCTGAGGGCTGGCTGCTCAGGAAGAGGCAGGAAGGCTAGAGGGCAAGGCCTGCTAGGTCTGTGAGGACTATTAAGTCTTCACGGTCTGCAAAAGTCACCAAGAACAAGCAAGAAACCCTTAAGAACTAGGACCTCAGGGTGCACACTAAAGCGCTGCCAGAGGAGGCTAAGAGAGATGATCTCTACCCTAGGTATGACCCATGGAGGAGCTAGAGCTAGGCTTCTGGGAGACAATGAAGTCTAAAGCCCCTCCTTCAAGTTTGCCTGCACAGCTAGTCCTGCCAACCCTTCTCGCCTCCCTGACCTTCTAGCTTGCCGCATGGTTCCTAGGGCACACAGGCACACAACCCACCAGATGTTCAGATGCATGCTCGAGCGTGCGAGAGCTCAAGGGAGGGATGAGAAGTTTATTTGGTGTTTGCACCGGCTGTATATATCTCCCTGATATCATGCCAACAGGGCTGAACCTGTTTGTGTAGTCTTTTAAAGTAAAGTCTAAGGTAAAGTCTTCTCACTGACTTGACCCTTTTTAATGTCAATACTATTTCTTCTACCAGAAGAAGCCTCAGGGCTTGGTGGATGCAACTAAGTTCAGCAACCTTTTAAAATGCAGCCATGGGTATGCCCATAGGACCTATAAGGCAAGTGGTGAACCGTCACAGAAATTCCTGAGCCTCAGCGGGGACGTCTCTTAATCAGACCTAGGAATTCCTTCGAAGTTGAGCTCCCTCTCGCTAGAGAGCTCCTTCTTCTTCTTCTTCTTCTTCTTCTTCTTCTTCTTCTTCTTCTTCTTCTTCTTCTTCTTCTTCTTCTTTTTCTTTTTCTTCTTCTTCTTCTTCTTCTACTTCTTCTCCTTTTTAATTCAACCACTATTTCTTGATATAATTTGATCAAATCCTGGCCTACCCTGGATGATCATGAGAGAATGCGCTGTAGGGTTGATGTGCCCAGCTGTCGGGCGCTGTCAACAGAGAACAAGTCTTTATGTCGTGCAACATGAATCTCTGGAGTTCTCCTGTCACTATGAACACCAGGCCTCTGGATGTTTTAAACAATTCCTTTATCGTCCAAGATAGTTATTATCCAATTCGAAGATTAATTTAGCACACCACATATTCTTTTTAATTCAAAGTCGTCTTGATACAAACGAGGCAAAATGGATGACGATGACCTGTACAGCATGAGCCAGCATGCTCACGTAAGTTTAACAGACAATCACCGGGATCAATAATCTTTCTTCTATCCTGATATAATCTTGTGCTCTGCATGGCACAGAGATCAGCACCATCCCTTTCTGTGGGCTCTTGAGCGTTCAGGTGGCAGATGTTGCCAGAGGCAGCTTGCGCTCTGGTTTTGGGCCTGGATTCTTGGATCAGGGTCGGGATGTGACCCCTCCCCCATCCAGCAGGTAGAGAAAGGGGGGACGTTCACAGGTGTAAGCGCCGTCTTGATCGTTGTGCACGATTCAAAATTGCCATTGGTTTGCGGCATTTTCATCTTCCCTGCCCTGAAAGCCTTGACAGTTTTTTCAATTGCTCGTTCAAAAAATGTTATCATATCCAGCTTGATAGGTGTTCACACAAATGTATGCACGCACGCACACACATGATTGCGTACTCATGCGCACACGCAGACGCACACATGCACGCACGCATGCATGCACACACACGCATGCATGTACCCGCATGTACTTGTGTACACACTTTCCGTATATGGGGTGTATGCATGCAAATGAGCGCAGTGGTGAGCATTTTGCCTAGCCTGAGGCCTTCCCCACGTGTCTGCTGGCATACCTGCAGCGGCAGCAGAAGGCACGGCAAGTACTTCAACGACCCCTTGCATGGCCACATATGGTTGCATCCCACCTACTTGGACTTCATTGACACGCCCGCCTTCCAGCGGCTGCGGAGTTTGCACCAGCTGGGTCTGACATATTATGTGAGTGTGCCTGACTACGTTTATGCATGTGTGCATGTCTGTGTGTCTGGCATATCGCGTTCGTGTACTGAGCACGTTGCATAGTTATGCTAGCCGCAACATGTACTTCTGCATGGCGTGTTGTTCATAAAGAGAGGAGATTCATCTAATGGAATCCACCAGAGATCACAGGCCGCCACCTTCTGCAACAAACACTATCATCCTAACTGGGGCTCTGCATGCCCGGCACGCTCAAACCCCAATGACCATCAGCAACTCATGCCCGCCACGCTCAAACCCCAATGACCATCAGCAACTCCCCTGTGGCCCCTCACCAGGATGCTCTTCATGGGCATGAGGGTCCCTGCATGCCAGGTGTCCCTGCATCCCTCTGCATGCCAGGTGCTCATCAACAGTGAAAACAGTCGTAACCAACCGTCACCATCCCTGCATGCCAGGTGCTAATCAACAGCAAAAACAGCCATAACCAACTGTCACCATCCCTGCATGCCAGGTGCTAATCAACAGCAAATACAGTCATAATCAACCGTCACCATCCCTGCATGCCAGGAGCTAATCAACAGCAAAAACAGCCATAACCAACTGTCACCATCCCTGCATGCCAGGTGCTAATCAACAGCAAAAACAGTCATAATCAACCGTCACCATCCCTGCATGCCAGGAGCTAATCAACAGCAAAAACAGTCATAACCAACCGTCACCATCCCGCATGCCAGGTGCTAATCAACAGCAAAAACAGTCATAACCAACCGTCACCATCCCTGCATGCCAGGTGCTAATCAACAGCAAAAACAGTCATAACCAACCGTCACCATCCCTGCATGCCAGGTGCTCATCTACAGCAAAAACAGTCATAATCAACCGTCACCATCCCTGCATGCCAGGAGCTAATCAACAGCAAAAACAGTCATAACCAACCGTCACCATCCCTGCATGCCAGGTGCTAATCAACACCAAAAACAGCCATAACCAACTGTCACCATCCCTGCATGCCAGGTGCTAATCAACGGCAAAAACAGCCATAACCAACCGTCAGCATCCCTGCCTGCATCTGCTTGCCCTGCCTGCGTGCTTACACATGTGCACGTCCACGTCTAGTTGGATGCCATGTGAGAAGCATGGCTTGTTGTATGTGTGCAGCACGTCTGCCATGTGTATCCAGCACTGTCTGCCGTACGTGTGCAGCACGTCCTGTTGTATTTGTGCAGCACGTCTGCTGTGTGTTATGAGCACGGTCTGCGGTATGTGTGCAGCACAGCCTACCATGCTGCGGCCCGGCGCCCCCCGCCCTCGCTTCACTCATTCACAGGCAGAGACACATGCGCCTGTCGCCCCCTCTGCCCCACACATGCGCTGCCTCAGCTGTGCCAGCCACACGTGCTGCTTCTCCCACTGCCCAAAACTTGGGCAGGTACTGTGAATTGCTGTGAGCGCTGGCTCCCCTTGGACACACACACACACACACACACACACACACACACACACACACACACACACACA
>LFCJ01001008.1_pt1 | contig 18815 bp, 23 predicted proteins | sample 643141 | NCBI WGS metagenome assembly LFCJ01 (sample SAMN03766243, study PRJNA286221) | soda lake metagenome | biome: soda lake; feature: Kulunda steppe; material: water; isolation source: sample B1-Br-g2 brine of Lake Bitter-1 | place: Russia: Kulunda steppe | collected 2010-07
TCTCTCTCTCTCTCTCTCTCTCTGTGAGTGTGTGTGTGTGTGTGTGCGTGCTGGTATTGCCATATAAGTTATATGATGTAACCCTTCAAGGGTTGTGTGAGATATCTTACCTTGCAAAGACAGACCAAGCTGAAAGAAAGACCAGGACACAGTCTGCTCATTACATTGATTAAAATTGGCTCAGAAAATATGGAAGCACCAGCTACCCCCAACCAAAGACTTGGCATGCCCCTCACACACAATGTTTTCTCACAGCTCTGTTCTCTCACTTGTTTAGATGGACTAAGATTGAGCAACGCAGCAGTTATGTGACATGTGTCATAACCCAGAAACCTACGTAACTCCCCTTCTAGTACTTTTGTAGTGCACGGCCAGAGACTGCAGCTCAGTATTGATGCAGTTATAAAGGAATACACAGGTAAGGGATACCTCTTGCAATTTCAAAAAGAACATGCTAGCCAATGTGTGCAGGGAAGGCTTGCCATATCATCCCTCTGACTCTGATCAGGAGACATGCATGAAAAAGGAGCCGATAGTGCTCGGGCGCTTTTTGCGCCGTCACGAGGCTGCAGAAGCACGGGGCTCTAAGACCTTGACCAAATGCCACTTGGCTTCCTCCTGCAGCACGTCAGCCCAAGAGTCGGCTGCCACCTGTCCATACAAATCCAGTCCAGGCCATGGAAGGGGAAATCCTTAGATATAGGAAAACCTGGTGTGGCAGTTAGATGGAGGCGGCAGCATCAGTACTTTAAATCATTTCAGATACACACTTGGCATAAGTTCGAGCAACTAGCCTGCGACGCATGCCCCTCAAATGACTGCCTGTGATAAACGGAAATTAAAAGCATAGGAAGTCCCTCCCTTCCCTGGACACTCAGGTGGGATGGAGGTCCTTCGACACTCATAAAGCAGGTGCAGGTCCTCCTAATCAAAGCCCTTATTTTTGGAGGAATCATACTTTTCAATGCTCTTAGCGCACAGGCAGACCGCCATCAGCATGCTGCGCGAGCTTGCTCACACACCTGCAGCAACGCGGCGCTGGCCGTTTGCAACTTGACTGCCTGGCCTGCCAGTGAGGAAGCAGCCTCCTCCCACCTGCTTGCATGCACGTGTTACCAACCCAGACCAATTCAACGTGCACTACATGAAGGTGATATCAGCATAGGACAAGCCCAAGGATACAAGTGCATATAACATCGGTGAGCATTCACGGCGGCTATGGCACAGCTTGGGCTGATCTAAATGTTGGATTGATCAAACCAGAAAATACATTTGCTGTTTACTGCACTTTATATGCCTTTTAAGCAATGGTGAGCCCAGCTTGCCCGACAACCGGTCAACTCTGCTGCTGCAAACCTACAGAGAGTCACTGCCTTTCATGCCACTTCCCTCCCGTTGTAGGGATTCCGGTGCCCTTCGCACAGAATCAGTGTATCCAGATTGCTTCTGTTGCTTGTGTCCGCCATCCAGCCATCCCAGCCACAGTACCCCCAAGAAGCCACAGTCCCTCCCCCCAAATGCCACAGCACTGCACAAGATCTGCCTAGCAGCCCCAAGCTAGCCAAAGTGCACACCTTGTGCATGTGCCTTTGCGCAGAGCGCGGCAGCACCCTTGCTCACCCCTTGTTATGGCCCACAAGCATGACGCAGAAATGGCTCTTGTCTTGCACCACCTCCTGCATGCACTCTTGCATGTGCTGCCGCGTCTGGCCATCCAAGGCTGCGACAGTGTACAGGGACCTGCGCGGGGGAATGGGTGATGCGGCGATGGCTGGAGCACGGCTGCGTTTGCTGCCATGCCCACCATACAAGCAGGCTTAGAGCAGGGCTACGGCTGAGAGGTGCCTGGAAAGGAGGCAAAGGCTGCGTGGCTGCCTGTCTGCAGCGTGCTCCAAACTCGGACACCGAAAGGTGGTTCATTAGCAGGTGTGCTGGAGAAGAGAGGTGTGAGCTTCCAGTTGCAGGCCCACATCATACAAGCAATTCACGAGGAGCAAGGAGCCTGCAGGGCCACCAGTGGGATGAGCTCATACTTCCTCTGCCACTTTCCCAGCACCCACCCCATCAGATGCATGTCCACGTCTTCCAAAGATGTTATCACTGTCGCCATCTCCTCCAGCGTCTGCTTTGTGCGCTTGGCATTGGATGCCAGGACCAAGTCTGGCTCCCAGCCCTCCTGCCCAATTTGCAGCATACTGAAGTACATTCAACAGGCTTCTCATTCATCAAATTCCCTCTGATGAGGCATCAGATTTTTGTAGTTACAAGTTCAGCTGCAAGACACTGGAAGTTCTGGAAGGGGCACTTCCCTCTCAGGCATCTGGACCAGGGGCCTCAGTTTTGGACTGATGCTCCTCTCGAACTGCTTGTGATATTAATGGCTCTCTGCGCTGAGCACCTAGGGAATCAGAGCACGAGCACCTAAGAGGGCGGTGATGGCGCTCAACACACCAGAGGATACTAGAGGCTCTGAAACACAAGCAGGTACCTTACAAAAGCTGCCGAGATATGCGCTAGAACTACATCCTCAAGGCCCTTGAAGTGCAGCGCTCCACCATTGCACATTATTGGCATGGCACAGACGAGAGCCAACAGGTCCGCACCTTCTTCAGCTCCTGGGCTATACTTCTGGCCTGGAGCTTTCCTTCAGGGGTGATGGGCCGTTCATGGTCTCTAGTTCCTTGGGGGAATGCTGAGTCAGCATGCCGCAAGAGGATCAGCTTCCTGGTAGGCGCATTTGCCTGCAGGCAGGTACGGAATGCATGATGATGAGCGCCAGAGCGCATGTTTGGATGAGGCAAGAGCATGCAGCACAACTTCACGTTCTGGGCTTAGTGTGTGAACATGCATGCTGAGTATGTAATGATGGCAACCAAAGCGCAGGTGGACCCTGATCCATCTCAGATGCCTGTTTCTGCTCCTGCTAAATCAGATGGCTGCTGCCAACCTAGGGTTCCTTGTTGTAAAGCAACCGCTGATGGAACCAACATCTGCATTGATTTATCACCACCACATGCCTTGGCTCCTGTTGCAGGTGGTGCAGCCGTCTGGATGGTGGATGAAGCATGCAAGGGTTGCAAGGCTGCCTTCTTGTGCTTGCTCCAGCGCAGGCACGCAGGCTTGGGGGTGCCAATGGCCTTGCCAGCCAGCAGCATTGTAGTAAAGCCTGTCAGTCCAATTGAAACTCTGATCTTGCACTAGATGGGCTCGCACGGTGAGGCACCCTCCAGCACTGTAATGCTTGTACGGCTATCCCCCTAGAGGTGTCATAGTACCTAATTTAGGTATGGCTTTATATTTCGAAAATTGGTAGGGTTAAAAATATCAAAATGATTGCTTGCAGTGAACGATTTCCCTGAAAACTGAACATCATGCAGCTCGAGGAGCTCATTCTGGAGCTTTCCTCGCAAGAGTCCTTGGAGGATGTGAGGGACTGCACCTTGCGTGGCCACGGCCTCTCAGCACCGGATCTTGAGCCTGTGCTGGTCAAACTCCAAAACCTTCAGCTATTTTCGCTATCACATAACCGCCTGCACCAAATACCTCTTGGGTTCCGCCACCTGCAGCAGCTGTGCTCACTGAACATCAACCACAACAGCATTGAAAGCCTAGAAGGGTTGAGCCGCTGCACCAGCTTGCAAGAGCTGTATGCAGCCAACAACAGCATCCAGGATTTGGCGCCCCTGGCGGGATTAAAGAACCTGACCACCATCTCGGTTTTCAATAATGCAGTGACATCTCTGGAGCAGTGCATGCGCGTAAGTGCCATCTTGCTGCGGCTCCAACCCCAACTCTGGCCTCGTTGTGCGGACCAGCTCAGCGTGGCTGGTTGCTTGTGTAAAGAGGGCTGCGTAAGCCACCTGTGAGCCAAGCAGTGCATAAATGTTCATTCTTTGTTGGCAATGGCCAAGCCTGCCTGCTTTGCTTGCACATGCGCTGTGCTCATCCACCAGTGCTGCTGATCACGCGCCGCAGCAGCAAGTGGAGCCGACGCACGCAGGGTGCCCAGGTGGGGGAGTGACAGCAGCTCTAGACATGTGACCACCTGGGCACCCATGTGCGTTCATGTCCTCGGCAGAGCAACTGCCAGCCGCCCCGCCCATTCTCTGCCCACAGGTCCTGCACGGCCTGCCCCAGCTGCACTGCCTGGACCTTGAGGGCAACCCTGCTGCCAGCTCGCCAGGCTACCGTCAGCACGCCATCACTGAGCTCCCTGGGCTGCGCACCTTGGATGGTGCGTCCGCCTCCGCCAGCTGTGAGCCCATTGCTTGCACCCTCCTGGTGGTTGACGTGTGTGCGACAGATGGGCGGCAGCACCTGCACAGGGGGCTGCCCCAGGACCACCAGCAGCAGCTGCTGCTGCTGCTGCTGCTGCTGCTGCTGGGTGCAGCCCAGAACACTCCAGCTGCTCGTGTGCCTAGCTGGAAGAGGTCGGGTGCTCAGCCCGCGCTCGCCCACGGGCGGCACGGCAGCGCGTGCATGATGGCACACACGCATCAGGGTGCCGGCAAGGAAGGAGCCATTGCTTGGTCATGTGCCCCTGTCTCATGCAGGCGACACAATTGCCCCAGCAGAGCGACAGGCCGCTGCTCTAGGGCCTCAGGCAAAGGCCCAGCCTGCGCACACGCTTGAAGGGGACCGCACTGCGCAAGCCCCCCCTCCTGCCCCCCCCCACTCCAGCGCCTCTCAGTGTGCATCTGCAGCTGAAACGGGGGAGCTGGGAAAACCCACCAGCCCCAGTGCACCGCCGCCGCCCGCCCCTTCCAATGTCAAAGCAGCGGCGGCTTCTGCGGCAGCGGCAGCCACGTTCGCTCCCTCGTGCAATGCGCCCGCCCAGTGCAGCATGCCACCGCGCCCTGGCAGTGGGAGCAGTAGTAGGCCTCCCAGCAGCACCTCCGCCCAGCGCCACCCGCAGGGTGCTGCTGCAGGGCCACAGCGGGGCATGAGCGGCAGCAGCAGCCGGCGTAGCAGTGGGGGCGGGCACACCGCAGCGCCTGCAGCCGGCGAGGCCGGCAGGCTGGCAGGCGAGCTGTGGCGGCCCAGCAGCGGGGGGAGTGCAGAGACGGGCACAAGGTGGGCCAAGATCACCACGGGCGCAGGAGAGAGCCTGCCGCCTCCCCCCAAAGGTGAGTGCGTGTGCGTGCGCGTGCGTGTGTGCGCGTGTGAGTGTGTGTGTGTTGCATGCGCTGTGAGGGCTTGCGCCGCGCACTGCTCACAACAGAGGGGCTTGTGCGGTGAGGGCCTTGTGGGGGCCCCTAGTGCGCTGCTCAGGCGGAGGGGTGCAAAGGTGCAAAGGTGCAAAGGTGCAAGGCGCGCGGCGCGCCTAAGTCCCTGGTCGGGCGGCCGCAGCACGGCCGGCATGCAGGGGTGGTGGTGCTGAGATGTGAGGGCAGCGAAGCTAAGCCTGCTGTCGGAGGGCAAAGTTCCGTCGGTTCCCACGCACCATACGTGGTGGCTGCTGCTGTCGGGCTGCTGCCCTGGGGGGGCCTGTCGGTGCCATGCAAATGCAAACGAGCGCCTCAACTGAATTCATGGAATCCAGGCAGCGTACGTGGTGGCTGTAAGTCTGTGACGTGAGTGGCCAGCAGGCTACCTGCCTGGGCCACCGGCCCCTCCCTCCTGCCCGTTTTTTGTTCTAGGGACCTGCGTGGCAATGGGCGTAGTGGTGTCGCACCAGGGTGTGTGGGGGTGGGCTTTACAGCCAGGCAGGCTGTGAGCCTGGTGGCTGCCGGGGGCTAAGCTAGGGTAGTGGCCGTCATAGTCATCTGAGGCAGCGTGGTGGGCGGGCTTGTGCCGGCTGGGTTTATGTCGACAGCAGCGCGGCCGTCCTGGCTGTGAGGCGGCAGGGTGGATTTACTTTTGTGCCTGCATGAGGACACAGGCAGGCGCGCCGACCACGGCCCTCTCTTGCCTGCGGTCTTTGCGTGTGTGTGTGTGTGCGCATGTGTCATGCCCTCTCTGTGCAGGGGGGTGCAGGGGTGCAGGGATTGCAGCCAGCCTTCACAAAAGTGATCCTCAAGTGCCACCAGGGCATTGTACCCACAAGGGGTTCGGGGGATGGCCTGCAATGAAGGCATGGCTGGCTGCTACTTACATGCTCATGACAACCTGCGTGCCTGGGCTGCTTGAAAGTGCCGGCTGTCCCTATAGCTCCTCGGGGGCCCTCTTGCCTGCCCTGCCTGCTCAGGCTCCCGCCCAGGCACGCCAGGCGTGCAGCTTGTGTCCGATGAGCTGCTCAACGACCACCCGCTGCTGCTCGAGTACCTGGCCAAGCATGTGCTGGCCTCCGGGCTCAAGGAGGTGCAGCAGGTGCGGCAAGGCAAGGCAAGGCAAGGCAAGGCAAGGCAAGGCAAAAAAAACAAGGGGTCGCACCAGGTGCGGCCAAGGACCGGCTCGAGGCGGCGCAGCTGGCAGGGCATGCATGCATGCGCTGCTGTTCAAGTGCAGCAGGTGAGGCGGGTGAGGCTCAAGGGGGCGTGCCAGGAAAGGCATGCATGCGCGCATGCTTGAGTTTTGGGGCCACTTGCGCCGCCATGGACGCAAACCTTGCTTGAGCTGCATGGAATGATCACCTGTACAGCCCTGAAGTGTGCATTTACAAGCAGGGAGCACGCATGCAAGTGCCCGCGTGCATGCGGCCTGCACTTGTGCGCGTGTCACTGCTCCCGCGGCTTTTGCATGCACAGGAGACGAGGGGCTGGCATGCAAAGCAAAGCCACCCCAGCATGCGAGCTTGACCAGCGTGGGGCAGAGGAGCGCGCGCATCCTCGACTCAGCCCCGAGCAGGAGTGCCCATGCCCTTGGCACGCGCTGTGCAAAGCCCACGGGGCGCCCCTGCATCGTGCATGGTTTGGAGCACTTGGTGGGCTTGTGCGCCCGCCACAGCTCCCCAGTCCACCCACAGTACACCTGCACGCACTGCACCTGCACCCGCGTGCACTGCACCTGCGATTTCACCTGCACCCGCGCGCACCACACCTGCACCAGACCACACGTGGGGCCGCCCTCTGTGCCCCCCAGTCAGCACACGCAGGGCGCCATTGCGTGCCCGCACTGAGCTTCATCACCGCACTGAGCTTCATCACCGCACTGAGCTTCATCACCGCGCGCACGGCTCGCAAGCGCCGTGCGGTTGCTGGAGCGAGGACGCTGCTGCTGCATGGCTCCTCCATGCGCCGGTCAAGGGGCGCACCTGCCCAAGCACCGGCGTGGCCAACCATGCCACAACGCATGCACGCATGCCCGCGCAGTTAGTGCAAGGCAGCAGGGGCGTTTGCGTGTGCTTGCCAAGGCAGAGGGATGGGCAAGCTCCTGGGCTCGCTCTACCGCTCGCGCGCACTCCATCATGGCAGCAAATGTTCCCTTGTGTTGTGCGCCTTCCGTCCGTGCAGCGAAGGGTGCTGGTTGCTCACTGTGCAGGGCGCCAAGAGCGATGGGCTTGGAGTGGCACGCTCGCGAGGGTCTTTTGCAAAGCGGCTGCGTGACGCTGCCAACGCCATGGCTGCCACCGAGGGCCTCGCGCCGCAGGAGCTGGCCAGCAGCACCGCCATCCAGGTGCGCCTCACGCCTGCGCATGCCGCACCCGTGCCCGGCACGGCAAGTGCACTCGCGCGCGTCCTGCACGCTGGCCGCACGCAATGATGCAGTCACCGCCTACGCGCGCCGCCGCCTGCGCTTGACGTGCCATGCACAGGCGTGCGGCTGCCACGCCTGGCATGCCTGGCGCTGCAAGCGTGGTGGGCAGGGCATGGAATGTCGGGCTTGGGCGGCCAGCCCTGCCTGTGGCTTGTGCATCCCCTCTTGCTGTTGTGGTACAAGGCATGGCCTTCGCGCTCGGCGCAGCCGCGCAGTTTTGTGCGGCCTGCTGTGCGGCAGTGCGCCCTGTAGAGCATGGGGGGAAGTGGTCTTGCTCCCGGTCCGGCCGTGCGGGTGCAACCAACCACCACCGTGGTGTCCTCAGGCGCTGCAGGAGGGAGGCCGCGCTGTTTTCACAGCATGTGCAGGTACCCACTGGTGCGCACGACCCTGCCTGCAGGCTGCCCTCCCCCCCAGCATGTCCTCCACATCCCCCCAGATGGACATCGTGGCCAACCTGGTGGCCGCGGCATCGCCGCATGAGCTCATTCGGCAGCTCATCAAGCTATCCGAGGTGGGGTCGGGTGGTGCGGCTGAGCCCTGCCCCAGCAGGAGGGGTGGGTGGGCCCTGGCACTGCTGGTGCCTGGTTTGGACGATGTGCCAAGCTCAGTGTTAGCATGCCAGCTAAGTGGTGCGGTGACTTCGTGGGGGAAGGCAGCCGGGCTCTGACAGCTGGCCTGGCTGGAATGATGCAGAAGCCCGTGGCTCTCAAGTTGTTGGTCTAGGAGTTTGTGTGCAGGCTGCTGGCGCACGGCTGCGTGGCTTGTTTGGGGAGGAGCTGGGCCTGCTGCTTGGGCTTGCATTGCTTCTATCCCCATGTCAATTAGCTGGTCCCTTAGCTGGTCCATGTCAATTAGCTAGTCCCTTGGCTGGTCCATGTCAATTAGCTGGTCCCTTGGCTTGTCCATGTCAATTAGCAGGTCCCTTGGCTGGTCCCATGGTCGGTCCCTTGGTCCGTCCTTTGGTCCGTCCCTTGCACACATGGAAGGGGATGCAAGGGGCTGCGCGGCGTGGGCGGGTGCCCGCAGCGAGCATCCATCACGCTGCCAAGTATCCATCAGCAGCGGCGGGGCTGGCCTGGCTGCAGGCTCACCGCACCATTAGCCTGGGCGCGCGTGCCTGCATGTGTGCATGCGTGCGCGCTTTGCTTGCGGGTGAGCGTAGGTCGCAGGCGGGGTGGCCCCGGGTGACATGAGGGGCCCATGCCCGTGTTTGCACCATGAGTGTCAGGTGCCAGAGCTCTTGCTGCCAGTCAGTGCCTGCACCGGGCACGGCCCCCCAGTCAGGCTCTCCCGCTTTGAAGTATGGTGATGGCACGTGCTTGCTCCCGGCAGACGGTATATGCAGCATGTGACACCCGCAAGGGTGCGGGTCCGTCGGGTCCCGACAGGACTGGGGGCCAGCGCTTGTAACACAGCCTGCTGGTTGTCAGGGACAGGGCCGTTGCACAAGGACAGGGCTGTTGTTCAAGGACAGGCTGGGTGCATGAGCAGCTGGCGGCTGCTGTGTGAGTGTGTCTGTGGGGCTCGAGCGTGCTGCATCAAGGAGGAGCAGCTGGCGGCTGGTGGCAAAGCGGCCACGAGGTAGATTCCCAGGGCCGTGCCGCCCCCGCTGCCTGCAGGTGCTCATTCAGGAGCTCAACGCAGCAAGGAAGGCGTCATTGCAGGTGAGCAAGCGGCCCTGTCACCTTGCTGCTGCTGCAGCTGCCCAGGTCACAGGCACCGCGCCGTGCGAGGCGCGCAGGCCATACCGGGCTGGCAAACGCAAAGGTGTGCAAGGCGGCTGGCTCCTTGGCTGTCGGCCGGTTTCTCAACAGCTGTTGGAGGGTGGGGCTGGCCAGATGGGTGCCTGCCTCTGCTGCTCCAGCACATCCGACCAATAAGAGCCAAACTCCCTAGCCTTACGCCCGGCCGCGCAATTGGCGCTCGTTGCTAGGGCGAGGGACTGGTGAGACCCTGGGCATCAAGCAATGTGAGCGCTGTGTTCGTTCCGCTCGTGCTGTCCAGGCTTCCACCGCAACCGGCAGCCGCCCAGACAGTTCACATGCACCCACTTCAGTGCCCAACCCCGTCACCAACGGCAGCCACCCCGGCAGCTCACACGCGCCAACCTCAGAGTCCAACCCTGCCATCAACACCAGCCACCCTGGGAGGCCAGAGAGGCTTGCGCCACTGGTGCGGCAGCCCCCGCTGGGCCAGGGTGTGTGCATGGGTGATGGTGCAGGGGATCTACAGGGCGGCTATGCGTGCAGCGCAAGCAGCTGCAGCAGTACCCAGCAGCAGCACCCTGCCAATGGTGGAGCCCTAGGGAGTGCACTAGTTGGTGCCGCTGCGAGCGTGACCGGCAGTGATTGGAAGGGAGGCGCGTGCGGGGCAGCTGCTCGAGGGGGTGCTGTAGGGGTGACAGGGGCCACCAGCTTGCCTCCTGATGCAGAGTTGCAGGCTGAGCTGAACCAGTTGAGGCGTGATGTCAAACAGCTGCGCATAGAGAATCGAAATGTGTATTGGCTGGATGATGAGTGCAAGCGCTTGAGAGCAGAGCTAGAAGCTGCTTTGCAGAGACACTGAGGAATATGTTTGTATCGCATGTATCCACTGAGGAGTCCTTGCTGCCGCGCAAGCGCTTCATATCATTTTTTGTGCTCATTCATTTTGTATCCTCTAAGCTTCCAGAAACATTTTAACATTTACATCTACCAGAAAAAATCTGGCTTTCAGATACTATCTTTCTTCTGCTATGAGCGCTTTAAGCTTTGGTTTGGGTTGCAGGCCTTTTAAGGCTTCAGCAAAGCTGCCCTCGTCCGGCGGATACAGCCATATAACCTAATCTCAGAGGCTTACATAAGCCTCCAGGCTGCCATGCGTGTCTTTTCTGTCTCACACAAGTGTTACCCACTTTCAAAGACTCTAAGACCTGCCTGGTGAAGTTGTAAATGGCACTCTTTTCATCCAATCCTTTCAAAAATTAGCCGGACAGCCTTCTGATCCATCTGGCTCGCAAACGTGCCAGCGCTCTGGCGGCTGGTTGGTTGAAGTAGCTAGTCAGCGAGCCTTGCTCTTTTTGATCTCTCCAGTTGTCATCCTTGGCTGTGATCTTGTCAGATATGGGGCACTAGGTACATGAAGCAAGGAGCTGAGATGGACTGCTCTCTGCAAACAGTACACATGTGCTTGCTTAAGGTATCTTAGGCATAAAGCGCACCACTCCCAACTGGTCTGTGTTACGTGAGTGTGGCCAAGAGCCCTTGCAATTCTATTGGTTCGGAGCGGCTGTGAGATTCTCTAATGCTCTGCTTTGCAGTAATAGTAGCCAAAGTCCTCGAGGCTGATATTGCGATGAGCACTATTAACAAGAAGTGCTGGAGTGCTGAGTTCTTGGATGCTTTTCATGGTTTGGAAAGGAGCAGTGATTTCCAGCATTGCGTGATAACATTTCAAACGATCCCACAGTCACAATTTGTTGTCTATGTGAGAAAGAGGTTAAGGAGTATCTGGTACCAGGCAAACCAGCTAGGCGATGAAGATCAGATGGACAAGGCTGCAAAATATCATAATTGGGTTGCTTTGCCTCAAAGGACGGTGACTGTTGATGGACCGCCTTTTTCTGTACCTAGGTATCTGCATCTGGATTTAGGCAGGCAAACACAGCACAGTGTGGCACGTTTCAAGTTACATTCCCATGTGCTGCGAGTCGAGACAAGAAGCTGGGAACATCATGATGGTACCTGTGATAAGTGTGGCTTGCAGGCAATTCAAGATGAAAAACACGCTCATTTCTTGTGCCCTTGGACGCAAATGTGTTCGTTGAGGCTTCAATTTGCAGACTTGTTTCACAATTTACCTATGGCTCACAAAATTACTGTCAAACAGACTGGAGCTTTTTATTTCTCCCAAGCTTGTTCTGAAAATGTCTTCAATTTTTTTCCAGAAACAAACTAATGATTCCTATCGTTTTATTTCAGAGCTTATGGATGTTTTTTTTTATGGCTGGTGTTCACCAGCAACCTGATCAGTCAAACTACCTGGCTGAAGGTCAGACTTAAACTTGTAAACTTAGCTGTGATGTTGCCCTTGCGTGCTCGTGAACTGCCTTCAAACGTCTTCCGGTTTTCAGTTTTGCTATTCACCAAAACATCTGGCTTCCAGACACTACCTTTCTTCTGATTTGAGCGCTTTTAGCTTTGGTTTGGGGTTGCAGGCCTTTCAGGCTTCAGCTAAGCTGCCCTCGTTCGGCGGATACAGCTATGTAACCTAACCTAACCTTCTGATCAAGCTCACAAGATCAATCAGCAAAGGTCCCGCATTCCTCAGTGTCAGGGCACTGCACATCATGGAAGTTGAGTTACAATGGGTTTAGGCCATGGCATGATGAGCTCTACATGAATGAAGGTACACAGCATACACTAGTAGAAATACGCAAATAATGACTTTGAGCTTCCACTACCAGCTAGTAACACTGTGGACGTATTTGATCCTGATTATGTGATCCGATCAAGTCTGGTACTCACTTACGACTATTAACAAGTATATTGCTCTCCTGGCATGCCATCACATAATGTTCAGTGAAAGAAGTCAAGAAACTTTGAGACATCAAGTTCCAAAGGAAGAACCGTTCCTGCAACATTTAAATGATAAGGGCATACAGAAAAGGGAATGGCTGGGAAGCTCCGACCTATTGCAGAGGTAATTAACGCTCATTTACAAGCAAATGGCATGTCTTATGTGACATGAAAAATAGAGGATGCCAGGCATGTACACAGCAAGCCCAATCAGGGCTGACCCATAACACAGCTCACATCCCAGTAGTGATAACAAAATGTGGTGCCGCAGGCCTTTGCAACCATAATTTAAACCATATTTTATGAGCAACGTGGAACAATGCAAATCTAAACCTTCTTTTATGAGCAGCATGGAACAATGCAATCGTGCAATCGCACTAGGACTACTCAAGCATGCCTCCTCCAGCCAGGCGCGTAAGGCCTGCCTTGAGCCTGGCTGCCGCTTGCACCATGCTTTCTGGGTCAAGGTTGCCAAAGGACACCCGGATGTAGCCTGAATGCACACATGGACGAGGTTGCTGGCGCTGGAACAACAGCGTGCCGTACCAATTAATGCGGCCTGCGGCAGTAATCAGCGGTTGAAGGCTGCTGCGATGGGATCGTCTGCCTCAGTGTTTTTAAAGTCTTTTTGTTGTAGCATTTTAAGTGAAAATGGCAGCACACATGCTCATCTTGATGAAGTGTTCAGCACTGGAGAAGGCCAAAAATCTTTGGTGTAACTTATGATGATATATTCTAGAGTGTGGAGGGTCTTTGTGTGGGAAAAGAATTATCCCATGTATGAAGCGGCTGCGGGGCCTGGGCATTCCATCTGCCCTTGTGCTGTCTCCTGCATGTGAGGCCCTGCATATAATCACTAACACTCTACAAATTTCTCAAGCCTGACCAGTCAAAGTTTACCGCTGCACAGTCTGATTCACTGCTGTCACTGTCTAAATTCACTGCTTAAGATTCCTCATTGCCTCGCTCTTTCTTCAGAATTGGTCTGCTTGTCATGAATTTTGCACTGCTGCCAAAGCTCTTGACTTGCATGCTGCAAGCACTAATTCAAGTGCTCCTCCGAGTGGTTGCGTCGCTCACTCTGATGTTTGCTAGCTTGGTCATAAATCTGCATCTTCCCCAGCTGTAGCAGGTGGTATGGTAGAGGGGAGAGCTGCAGCTGTTTAGCTTGCTGGAGGAGCTGATGATCATAATGAAGCTGGTGCAAATGGAATTTAAGAAGGGGCTGCCAGGTCTTGCTACTGTGTCTGTGCCTAGGAACTGCATGCTTGCAATGGGCAAATATCCATGGGTTGGGGCGGAGAAAGGATTTCCCCCAGTTTGAGAAATCTAATATCATCCTCACTTTCACCATTGGATAAAAAAATGTAATAATTTTATGCTGCTACACAGGATAGTCGCCGGAATTTCCCTGTTGCCAATTGGCTTCACAGGGTGGTCAGCGACCCCCTGCCGGGCGTTGCTGTGTAGCACCAACGCAACAGAAAGTGCTTGCTATGCGATGCGTTGCCAAAAAAACACTGGTCTGCCTGTGAAAGCCCTCGCTGGGCGCAACATACGAGTGCTACATATTGAGGTGGCGCAAGTGCAGAAACAACGATGCTGCACTGGACAATGCACACTGCAGCACAGCACACCTGCTTGGTAACATGCTGACCCAGGCACGACACACACTCCTGCATGCTTAACAAGCCACTGGTTAGCCTTCATGTCGTCCTCGCACCCATCTGGAAGCTTGGCAAAGAAGTATAATGATCCTGCCCCAAGTGGGATGAAACAAAGGAAAGCAATTTCAAAGATGAGCGACCTTAGAAAGTCTCTAAGTCAATGCAGATCCTCGACTCGCGCCCAAAAGCATGCGCGCTGCTGGCTCTGGCACAGAAAAAGGCTGAATGTGACTGCACCACTACAAAGACAAGGGGACACCCACGCGTGCAAGTGCTAGACTTGCCAATCCCACCTTCTCCACCAAACACACCATTGCCCAGTGTACCTAAAGGGCCGAGGGCGTCCAGAACAAGCGCTTTATTTCCTACAACAGAGCAAGAGCAGAAAGGTTTTCCCTGACCATCAGATCTAGAACAATGAAGGGAAAAAAAGCTTTCAGGGCACACAGCAGCAGCTTGAAATTAAGCCAGCATTTTCACCCACTCTGCAGTGTCTTGATCTTGCTATCGCGGTATTGCGCCCCATCTGGCTGCAAAGCTCTCAAGGCAGCACGCTGGCCAAGCTGGTTTGCGCAGATGCAGACCTGCAGGGATCCATTTAGGACATCGCAGTGACCGACACACACAAATGGGCCTCTGACATGCCTGGCACAAACACACAGGGAATCCTAGCTCATGAGGGCTGCTGTGTCAAACAATAACTGACAGGTGCAGAAAAGAAATGGATGCATCGACTAAATCTGCAAGCGGCAGGGCCTGGAAGTCTTGATGTCACCTTAGCTACATGCCTTTCCAGCTGTACATCCTTCCTACCCTCCACCGATCAGACGCAGAGGTAGCAACCCTCAAATCTGGACTTTTTGAATGAACTTGGAGCAAAGTTTGCAATGCAGCTTGAGGGGTGGCTACCTTGCAATAATTACCATACCGCATCCTGAGAGAACCAGCAAGCTTAGCAAAGGTTGAGGCACCTAAATAAAAGAGCATCCTTGAAATGGATGTCTGCAAAACCAGAACTTGTCCAAGGGGTTGCAGATGTATCTGGTTAGTAGGAGAGTGCTTCTGATGTGTGGGGCAACAGCGTGATTGTGCTGCTTTGGCATTGCAGGCGCACATGCAGACTGAGCAGGCCAGCCAAGCACTCACTGGGAGCCCAAAGAGGCACCAAGGGGTGGCATGTAAAACCAAGAAAGTACGCCTTTTTTTAGGACACTTGCAAGGCACGCACCGTGTCCTGGCATTTGATGAACTCCTTCCCAAGAATGTCTGAGCCTTCAAAATCAGGGTAAGCAATATAGCCTACCCGAAGGCCCATCATGCCATAAGCCTATGTGTAAGGACCAACATTAGTAATAAAGCACCAGGGATGCTTTTTTTGTAAGTACAAGTCAACCTTGATTTCCTCCAAACATATCTGCTTTGACTTTGAAGGCCATAAAAATTCCTCTTAAGACAGTTGGATATGGAAAGTTGGCTTTTGAAAAACAGACAAGTGAGAGAACACTTGCAACATTGCTTCACTATTGGAAGGCATAATCACGCAAAACAACAGTTTTTGAAGCTCAACGTAGACCACACCTAGCCAGCCATGAAGGTGGGTTAACAGACAATTGACGCAGCCACAAATGATACGCCAAAATGCCATGACAACAAGCAGGGTAGGCCGTTACTAACAGGAGTAGGCTACAGATGCACCTTTATCTATTCTGAGCAAGTGCACACCTTGGAAAAGGAGAACAAGTGGATCACATGTGGTGCAGAGACAGTTTCAAATCGTCTGTCAGGTGCAAAAACAAAGTTTTCATACCTGCACCCAGGAAGCATCACCAGCCAGTATCTAAGGGAACGCTGATAATCATATGGGCTGCATACAACATAGCCAGGATTGATACAACACAACCAGGGCAAGTACAACATGGCCAGGGGAGAAGTCATGTTGCTCCTTAATTATGATAATTTATGCACCAGGTACGTGTGCTTTTCTTGTGGCATTTGTAGTCCTGCTTGCGCCAAAGGAAAGGATTTCACTCAGGTGCCCTGCCTGATGCCCTAAAACAGATGAAGTTCCTCTAGCCCTGATTGCTTGTCGTCTTGCCTAAATGAAGAGGGGAGCCTATGTATGCAGAAATTCTCTTCTATCCAGGTTGAAGAATGCATCCTTGCAAAGGTAGTAGTTCAAATCCATGCAATCATTTAGAGCCATTTGATACAAGTCTTAGGGATGCAATTTTAAATCTCTGCGTGTCTGATGATGTAAAGTATCAATTCCCAGCTTCAATCCACGAATAGTTGAAACATGCACTTGTGGATACACCCAAATACAAGTGCTTCAGGTACCACGATGCATGCATGCACAAGATGCACGTGTCAAATGACACAAGGAGCTCCTGCGCACCAGATATGTGCAAGCAAATAGACACGCTGTACTTCTGCTGTTCCTCCCTTAACACTGACAGACTCACGTCTCGTCTAGGACCAGCCACGCGCCTGCTGCGGCACAGATATCGCTGATGGTCTGGAGCTCTTCTTTAGACATAAGGATGCCTGGGGAAGCGAGCATCAATCTATTGTGCAAAATGATTGGTCAAGCACTGCAATATGCTGATGTTACCCATGCTGTTGGTGTGTTCCCACGCCCCTTCAGGCATGCATTTTGGATTGACAAATATGGTGTATGATCCCTGATGTACCAAATGCATCTGTTCCTACAAGCAAGAAACCCACGAACATCTAAATAACAATGGGATGGAAATCTTGCTTGCATCATGCCAATGAGCAGGAGATCGCTTTGATCACACCTTCACAGAGTAATGCGTCAGTATTGATAACGACCTCTTCAGCACCTTGCTTGGAGCAAATCGAGATCATGCACTAGCAGTAGCAGCTTATGCTTTACCTGTGGGATTGCATGGGTTGACAATGGCAACCAGCTTTGGGGGGCGCGGTTCAGACACCACTCTCCGCAGCCACTCAACATCTGGGTGCATTGTCCTGCTGTCCCTTGGACCAAAAATGATGCCATTCTCTCTGTCAGAACAACATTGGCATCGGAGTAGAAGGAATGTGTGTGTTAAGCACTTCTGTGTTGGACATTAGGATGTGCCAGTGCTTGTCCAGCACAGCTTCATCAATGATTTACGTACACACACTCTGCTAGGAGGACAGCTGCACAGTAAGACACGGAATGTTCAACGCCCTCCTTTTGAACATGCCTGCACCCAAGGCTATGCCCTGAGTTTCTTCACTGAAGCAAGGTTGCAATTTCCCTATGCTGGGGCATTGCTTCAGCTTTTCTAAGACGTCACTTACCTCCCCCCCCCCAGCTGGCAGATTGTCATGTGATGATCAAAGTAACAGGGCCTAAAGAGACAAACTCGTTCTGTCGTGTCTGTGAGGGTCAGAACGGCGTTGATGAAGGCTTGCTGGCAGCCATGCGTAACACTGCAATTGCAGGCAAGCAAGCGAGGAAGCCTGGACAGACGCCATCAGGCATCAGTCTGGTAGTCCCTATCTTGCAAAGAAGAACTGGCAACCCACTGCCAAATACTGCACACTTTGTCCAACTCAGCCAAGCCAAGCAAAGCGATGATGCAGAAACAAAAGCGGTGCGACTGAGCAGCCTGCACTTAGCGACTGGCACTTGTATTTCTTCTTGACTGAGAGCCAGCACATCCTTGCAGGGGGGCATGCCAAGAGCACCCACAGCCAGAACACCAGGCTACTGGGCAACCTACACATGCAAACGGGGACGAGCAACTCAATAGATAGCACGTGTTTGCACACATACCATATGTTATGATGCTCAAGTTGGTTGTCCCTGGCTACCTTCTCTCGCAAAGCTTGGCGCAATTCAGGCATGCCCATGTCAGGCCCGTACCTGCAGGCAAAGGGTTGCAGATCAGGGGGAGTTTGCACCTTACAATGCTGGCAAAGCTGCGTGTGGTGCACACATGCTGCACCAGCACATTCAGGCGGCAAGAGCAATCAGACGAGCAATGCAAAGATACCTAGCAGCGGTAACCTTCGCGGGCGCAAGCTGCTCGGGCTCAGACAGTACATACACACACTTACGCACACAGCTGCATTACCTGCTCACAGCAGGGTCTCTCACGGCTGCTGCGACTTCATCAAGGACATCGGGAGGGGGAGGCCTGAGGAGCCAAGGAAGTGCCATACTCATCAGGCAGGGGTGCAATACCCCTCGGTTGGCAGAGATCTAACTGTAACTTGAGATCAGCACCTTAATGCTCTAGTTAGATGCGATTGCAGCAATACTTAAATTTTTGCAGCACGTCCACAAGTACAAGGCAAGACGAGGCCAGTTAATTGCTAGGGAAACTTGGATGAACAGCAACTGATGCCTGCACAAAAGGCTTGGATCCCGACAAGGACGCCTCTGTGCAATTGCCCAGCCTCCTCCATCCGGACCACTGCTTAACTCACCAGTACACCACGCCCTGAGCCAAACCAATGACATCTTGACCAAGGGCCATGGCAGTCTGTGTCACGGACACAACTGGGTTGTCTGTGTCCTGGATGCGCCGCGACACCTGCGTAAGGAGAGCCATGGATCCAAGATGTCAGCTGCACCAAGAGACAGAGCCGATGCATGGTCAATTAAGGATCACTGATACACTTTGGGGCACTCACAGACTCTCAGGCTGGATGCAATAGAGCACTTATCGCCAAGGAAGCGTACTCGAGGCATGACAGGCACACCAAAGCACCAACAGAACCCTGTACACAAGGCTTCAAAACAAATAATGCAAAACAGCATTGAGTCAACAGAACCCCGTACACAAGGCTTAAACACACATAATGCAAAACAACATTGAGTCTACACACGTATAAACCGCTCACATGGGATCGCTTACATGTGGACACGTACAACACACACACAAACACATGCATACACGCATTCACGCATTCATGCACACACACACACGCACACACA